>Ga0209943_1000888_pt1 | contig 19543 bp, 15 predicted proteins | sample SalPonR1_B_D2_MG_FD_185698 | JGI IMG/M metagenome (GOLD analysis project Ga0209943, IMG submission 185698) | Salt pond soil microbial communities from South San Francisco under conditions of wetland restoration - Salt Pond MetaG R1_B_D2_MG... ... | reverse complement strand
CGGACTGCTGCCGTTCGTGCTGGCGACCACCGCAATCCTGGGGCGGCTGGAAGGTCTCGCACCCGCGCTCTGGCAGATTTCGCTCACCCTGTTTCTGGCCGCACTGGTGCTGCAGGCACTCGGACATCTGCTGGAGGGCGGCAGGCTGCGGGTGCTCGAGGACCTGCACTACCTCATGATCGGGCCGGTGTGGCTGATGGCCGGTGCCTTCCGGCGCCTGGGTATACCGTACTGAGACGGACGGCGCGGCCTCCCCTAGCCGTTGTTATACTTGCAGGCCGCCCCGAAGCGCCGCCGCTTCGCCCGTTCTAATGCCACACCCAGGAGGCCCGGCAGTGGCCAGCACACAACCCGTCAGCTCAGGCGCCGGCCGCAACAGGCTGGACCCTCTCGATCTCTGCGACGTCGACGCCGAACTCGGCGACGAGGAGCGCATGGTGCGGGACTCCGTGGCCCGCTTCGTCGACGACCGGGTGCTGCCGGTCATCCGGGAGTGCTTCGAGAAGCACCTGTTCCCCCGGGACCTGATCCCTGAGGTGGCCGAACTGGGGCTTCTCGGCAGCTCCATCGAGGGTTACGGCTGCGCCGGCCTGAACGGCGTCTCCTACGGGCTGATCTGCCAGCAGCTGGAGCGCGGCGACAGCGGCTTGAGGAGCTTCGTCTCCGTGCAGTCGAGCCTGGTGATGTATCCCATCCACGCCTTCGGCAGCGAGGAGCAGAAGGAACGCTGGCTGCCGGCGCTGGCCTCCGCCGAGGCCATCGGCTGCTTCGGCCTCACCGAGCCCCAGGGCGGCTCGGACCCCGGCAACATGAAGACCCACGCGAAGCGCGACGGCGACGACTGGGTGCTGAACGGCGCGAAGATGTGGATCACCAACGCTCCCATCGCCGACGTAGCCGTGGTGTGGGCGATGACGCCCGACGGTGTGCGCGGTTTCGTCGTCGAGACCGACACGCCCGGCTTCGAGGCCCACGAGATCCACGACAAATTCTCCCTGCGCGCCTCTTCCACCGGCGCGCTTTACCTGGACGACGTTCGCGTGCCGGCCTCGAGCCTGCTGCCCGGCGTGCAGGGGCTGAAGGGCCCGCTGTCCTGCCTCACCCAGGCCCGCTACGGCATCACCTGGGGCGCCATCGGCGCGGCGCAGGCGTGCCTCGCCGAGGTGCTCGCCTACACGGCCGAGCGCGAGATGTTCGGCCGCCCGCTGAACCACACCCAGACCATCCAGATCCGCATGGCCGACATGGCACGGCGCATCACCACCGCCCAACTGCTGTCGCTGCGCCTCGGCCGGCTGAAGGACGCGGGGCGGCTGCAGCCGAGCCAGGTCTCGCTGGCCAAGTGGAACAACGTGCGCATGGCGCTGGACATCGCCCGGGACGCCCGCGACATCCTCGGCGGCAGCGGCATCAGCGCCGAGTACGTGCCCATCCGCCACATGCTGAACCTCGAGAGCGTGATCACCTACGAGGGCACGGAGACCGTCCACCAGCTCATCATCGGCAAGGAACTCACCGGCATCAATGCCTTCTGAGGGGAGTCCGCCGGGCGTCGGCCCGGCGAGCCCCGCGACCCCGGGTCCCACACATGGGGACGTCTGGCGCATCGCCGCGCCGCTGATCCTGTCGAACATCTCCGTGCCGCTGCTCGGCATGGTGGACACCGCCGTCATGGGGCACCTCGACGAGCCCTGGTATCTCGGCGCGGTGGCGGTCGGCGCCACCATCTTCAGCTTCCTCTACACCGGCGTGAACTTCCTGCGCATGGGCACGACGGGACTCGCGGCCCAGGCCTGCGGCGCCGGTGACGGCGCCGCGGTGCGCACCAGCATCGGCCAGGCGGTCATCGTCGCGCTGGCCATCGCGTTTCTCCTGATCGCCCTGCAGCAGCCGGCCGGCAGCATCGCGCTGGCCCTGCTCGGGCCCGGGCCCGAGGTGGCGGAGTTCGCCCGCGTGTATTTCGACGTGCGCATCTGGAGCGCGCCCGCGACGCTGGCCAACTACGCCATCGTCGGCTGGTTCATCGGCCTGCAGAACGCCCGGGTGCCGCTGGCCATCGTGCTGGTGATCAACCTCACCAACATCCTGCTCGACCTGGTGTTCGTGGTCGGCCTCGGCATGAAGACCGAGGGCGTGGCGCTGGCATCCGTGATCGCGGAGTTCTCGGGCCTCGCCGTAGGCCTCGCCTTCGTCGCCCGGGAGCTGAAGCGCTGGCCCGGCCGTTTCGACCGGACCGCCCTCACCCGCATCGGCAACTACGGCCCCTTCTTCTCCGTGAACGGCAACCTGTTCCTGCGCACGATGGCGCTGATGTTCGCGCTGGGCTTCCTCACCGCGCGCAGCGCACGGCTGGGCGACGTACTGCTCGCGGCCAACGCCATCCTGCTGAACCTGCAGTACCTGCTCTCCTACGCCCTGGACGGCCTGGCCCACGCGGCCGAGGCTCTGGTGGGCAAGGCCATGGGCGAGCGCAGCCGCGAGAACCTGCGCCGGGCCGTGCGCCTCAGCCTGATCTGGTCGCTGGCGGTGGCGGTGGCGTTCTCTCTGTTCTACGCGCTTGCCGGACCCGCCATCATCCGCCTGCTCACCGAGCTGCCCGAGGTGGTGCGCGCGGCCCTGGCCTACCTGCCCTGGATGGTGGCCTCCCCGCTGGTATCGGTGTGGAGCTTCCTCTACGACGGGGTCTTCGTCGGCGCCACCCGGGCGCGGGAGATGCGCAACATCATGGTGCTCTCCGCCTTCGGCGTCTTCGTCCCGGTCTGGTTCCTCACCCAGCCCTGGGGCAATCACGGTCTATGGTTCGCCTTCCTGGCCTTCATGGGCGCGCGGGGCATCGGCATGCACTGGTACTACCGCCGCGTGGTGGCCCATCCGTGGCCGAGTCCGCAGCGCTACGGCGAGCGGTCGGCCTGACGGCGCAGCTGATAGCCAGCCTGCTCGCGGCGGGTGCCGCGGCAGCATCAACCTGCAGCCCTCAGGTCGGGGCGCGCAGGATGTCCGCCTGCTGCCGCTCGACCTCCCGCACCGCCCAGCGCCAGGCGCCGATGCCGCAGATGACGTTGGCCGCCGCATAGGCGGCGAAGATGCCGGCGTAGCCGGCCGCGACCGAACCCGCCCACGCCAGGGGCAGGTAAATGACCACCATGCGCATGACGGAGACCACCACCGCGGGCAGCGGCCGCCCCATGCCGTTGAACGAGGCGTTCATCACCATGACCATGCCGGCCGTGCCATAGCTGATCGGCACGATCAGGAAGTAAGTGGCCGCCACCGTGACCACCCGCGGCTCGTCGCTGAACAAGGCCGCCAGCGGCCGGCCGAACACGGCCAGCACCAGCGCCAGCACCAACCCGAGCCCCAGGCAGAACCGGGTGCACAGCGACAGGGCCTCGATGATGCGCTCCGGCTTTCGCGCCGAGAGGTTCTGGCCGACGACGGGACCGATGATGGCCGACATGGCGAAGAAGGTGATCAGTGTCATGCCCTCGACCCGGCTGGCCACGCCGAAGCCCGCCACCACCTCCGGCCCGTAGTCCGCCAGCATGGCCGTCACCACGCCGATACTGACGGGGATGATGGCGTTGGTGCCGGCCGCGGGCAGGCCGACGTGCAGGATGCGTCGCCAGGAGGCACGGATGACGGCAAGACCGGGCCATTCCAGCGTCAGCAGGCCGAGGCGGAAGTGCAGCACCCAGATGGCGCCCACGAAGGCCGCGGCGCGGCCGATCAGTCCGGCCACGGCGGCCCCGGTCAGCTCCAGCCGCGGGAACGGACCGATGCCGAAGATCAGCAGCGGGTCCAGCGCCGCCGTGAACAGCGCCGAGGCGATCATCAGCATGCCCGGTATGCGTGCATCGCCCGTGGCCCGCAGCGAGGCCATGCCCACCATCGGCACCACCACGAACACCATGCCGGCATACCACACCAGCATGTAGTCGCGGATCATCGGGATCATGTCCGGCGGGGCGCCCAGCAGTCGGAACAGCGGCTCGATGGTGAGTACCCCGATCAGCGCCAGTACCAGCGTGATCAGGAAGGCGAGCACCAGGGCGTCCGTGGCGATGCGCCGGGCCTGCTCCGGGTCGTGGGCCCCGATGGCCCGGGCCAGCACGGACGAGGTGCCGGCACCGAGACCGATGGCCACCGAGGACAGCGTGAAGACCACCGGGAACGTGAAAGCAATGGCGGCCAACGGTTCCGGCCCGAGCTGGCCAACGAACCAGGTGTCCACGAGATAGACGCCCATGGTGGCCGAGATGCCGATCATCATCGGCAGCGTCATTGCCGTCAGGTGGCGGCTGACCGGACCTTCGGTGAGCTTCGCTGTCTGCTGCCGCATGAGATGATCGCCAAACGCGCGGGGGCGGCTACTGTAACGCATGGCAGTGAGCGATTGCCGTGGCGCGGACAGCGCCGGGCGGCGGCTGTTATCCTCCCGCCTCCCGCTTCCAGAGAACCCCGTGAACATCGAACTGAGCCGCCGTATCCGCCGTGACATCCCAGCCGTCCGGGCCGCGGTCGCCGATCCCGGACGCCTGTCCGCCTGGCAGCCGACGCTGAAGGACGTGCGCACGCTGCACGGGCGCCGCGGCGAGCCGGGCAGCGTCTGCGAGCTGGTCTACGACGAGAACGGCCGGGAGGTGCGGCTGGAGGAGACCGTCACGGATGCGCGGGGCAGCGAATTGCTGGAGTTCACCTACCGCGGCGGACAGGCCGTCAGCCGCATCCGCCACTGGTTCGCGAGTCCCGCGCCGGGCGAGACCGTCTGGACGGTGGACTGCCGGTTTCGGTTCCAGGGACTCTGGCCGCGGCTGCTGGCGCCCTTCGTGAAGGGTCCCCTGCGCCGGCGCATCGACGGCGACATGGCCCGGCTGCAGGCGCTGCTCGAAAAGGAGGGATCGTCTTGACCTGGAAACGACTCAACTCGCGGACGGTTTACGAGAACGACTGGATCACGGTGTTCGAGGACGACGTCGTCAACCCGAACGGCGGACACAACCGCTACGGCCACGTTCATTTCAAGAACCGGGCCATCGGCATCGTGCCCCTCTCCATCGAGGGCGATACCTGGCTGGTGGGCCAGCAGCGCTACACGCTCGCTGAGTGGTCCTGGGAGATCCCCATGGGCGGGTGCGGCGGCGAGGACCCGCTGCAGGCGGCAAAGCGCGAGCTGCAGGAGGAGACGGGCCTGACCGCCGACCGCTGGCAGGAGGTGATGCGGCTGCACACCAGCAACTCCATCACCGACGAGTCGGGCTTCGTGTTCCTCGCCGAAGAGCTCTCGGCAGGGGAGCCCGCCTTCGGCGAGACCGAGAAGCTCGCGATCCGCCGGCTGCCGCTCGCCGACGCCGTGCGCATGGTGATGGCCGGCGAGATCACGGATGCCATCAGCGCTGCAGGACTGCTGCGGGTGTGGCTGGGTCGCCAGCCGTCCGCTCTGCCGTGACCAGGTAGCGCAGCGGGCCGCCCGGGCGTACCGCGTCGAAGGGATAGCAGGTCACCAGCGTCAGCCGATCGTCCGGGTCGTCGAGACCGATGCCGTCGGTGCGTGCGTCCAGCACCTCGCTGCCGGTCACCCGGTAGCGGAGCCGGCGGCCGTCGGCGATCTCCAGCTCCAGCTCGTCACCCGCCTCCAGCTCGGCGAGGAAGCGGAAGTGGGTGTCGCGGTGCCCCACCAGCACGGTGTTGCCGGCCGCGCCGGGCGCCGCGCTGGCCTGCAGGTGGCCGGGGCCGAAGGCCAGCGTGCGGCCGCTGCCGCCGGACAGGACGACGAGATCAACCATGCCGCCGATCGCGGCCAGCCGGGCGACCGGCCAGGTATCGGCCCAGGGCCAGGGGCGCACCGCCTGCGCGCCGCCCCGGGTTTCTTCCCAGGCCTCGCGCAGCAGGCTCTGGGCCGCCCATGCCTTCAGCGGCAGCCAGGCGGCCGCGCCCAGCTGCCAGAGTCCGATGGCGAGCACCGCGGCCACGGCGAGGCGCTCAGGCCGCACGGCAGCGCCTGACGTCCTGCACCCGCAGCCCGACGAGCAGGCCCAGGCCGAGGACCAGGCAGACGAAGCCGACCGCACGGCGCAGCGGAGCCGGGGTGCCGGTGGCCGGCAGGTTGTACACGGCCGCCGTCTGGCCCCGGGGCAGCAGGGAAGGGACCCGTCCCTCGGTCAGCCCCGCGCCGAGCGGGCGCGCCGGGCTGCGGTCGACGGCCACCAGACTGGTGTAGCCGCTGACCAGGTGATGATCGAGCGCGGTCCTGACGATCTCCGCCCGGATGCGATCTTCCGGCGCGCCGGCGCGGCGCGCATCCTCCAGCGATTCGATGCGCGCCCGCGCCCAGAGCTTACCGACGCCCGGATAGGCCCGCGCCTCGCCGAACACCAGCTGGCGCATCCAGTAGCCGTCGCCCTGGCGGCCGCTCACCGTCACCACGGCGCCCGGCCGCGGCGGGCGTTCGAAGCGCGCACTCACCATCAGCGGCTCGCCGTGATAGAGGTCGGGTACCGGCGCGGGGTAGACCTCGGCGGCCGCGCCGGCGGGCCAGTCCACGGTGATGTCGGTGAGAGCCGGGCGCTCGAGCCGCCGGAACAGCCGCTCCATCCGCCCGGTCACCTCGCCGGCGTCGCCGATCACCAATGCCGAACCCCGGCCCGCCTCGGCGGCCTTGCGCATGAACCACCGGTTCGGCGCGGAACCAATCGCCACCGTGAACAACCGCGACTCGCCGAGCCGCGCGCGGATCAGTTGCAGCAGCGCCGACTCGTTGCCGACGCTGCCGTCCGTGATGAAGACGATCTGGCGCAGCCGTCCCGAGCCGGCCGGCCGCAGTGCGGCGGCGAGCGCCGGCTCCATCTCGGTGCCGCCTTCGGCCGCCAGGCCGGCCACCAGGTCCAGCGCCTCCTCCCGCCACAGCGCTTCGCCCGGCACCGGCGCCGGGAAGAAGGCCCGGGTGCGGCTGTTGAACTCGATGACGTTGAACCGGTCCTGCGGCCGCAGCCGCGACAGAGCCATGGACAGGGCCGCCTTCGCCTGCTCCAGCGAGGCGCCGTGCATCGAGCCCGAGGTATCGATGACGAAGACCAGCTCCCGCGGAGGGCGTCGGTCCTCGCGAGGTTGCTCGCCGTGGGGCGGCTGGAAGAACAGCAGCCAGGTCCGGGCACCGGCCTCGCCGGTGCCGCGGAAGAGCGTGGCGGCCGGCATCACGCCGGGCAGCGGACGCCAGGCGATCTCCAGATCCCGGTCCATGGGGACGGCGCGGCCGTCGAAGCCGTCGAAGGCGATGCGCCAGGCCCGCCCTTCCCGGGCCGTGCGCAACGGATGGTAGCGGCCGGTGACCGCGGCCAGCTCCACGCCGGCGTCGATGACTCCCTCCAGAGTGAGGCGGTGGCCGTCGGAGTGGTTGGCCGTTGCCGGGACCATGGGGGGGGTGATCGCTGCGGCATCGGGCACCTCGTCCGTGCCGGCGTCGCGGCCTCCCTCGCTGCCCTCGAGGGCACGTCCGGGGATGTAGCGCGGCGTGAGCGTCAGCGGCAGATGCAGGCCGTACTCGCCGTCGTCGTAGTCCACCGTCTGCTGCCAGGCGATCTCGATCTCCACGGTCTCTCCCGGGCCCACGTTGGCCAGCCGGGTGGTGAACAGGTTCGGCCGCTGGCGGTCCACCAGCACGGTGCGGCGGCCGGCCTCCCTTGCCTCCCGATACTCGCGCTCGGCCTCGGCCTTCTCGCGGATCTCGCCCTCTATGACGGTGGTGCCGTAACGCATGGTGAGTTCGTCGACGGCGGCGCCGGCGGGCAGCGGAAAGGTGTAGACGCCCTCCACCCAGCCGTCCCTGTCGTTGCGGAAGCGCTGGGTGAGCCGCACACGCGCCACCATCCCGCTCACCTCGAGTTGCACCGCGGAGGAGAGGTGGGGCGCGGCGCTCGCCCGGCCGTCGCCCTGCCACTCCAGGGGCGAGGCGAAGGCCGCCCCGGCGATCAGGAACAGGAAGGCGAGCGCGAGCGCCGTCGCCACCGCCCGTGCCACCGCCCCTGCCAGCATCCCCGCCATCGCCAGGGCAATGGGCTCCGCTGCCGCCGGCTCCGTCGCCCGACTCCGTCGCACCGTTCCGGTGTCTCTGCCCGAACGTCTCATCGCCCCGCCTCCTCCGGATGCGGTGTCCGCATCTGCAATCCGCGTCACATGTCCGCTTCTCATGGCATCGATTGCAGCAGGGCAAGGGGGCAGGCCGCGGCCGGCTCCATGGCACATCGCGGACGGAATGTGGCAAATTGTGGCGTTCCCCCTGTCGCGACGGCCGCCACGAGGCCGGTCGCGGCCCCGTCGCCAGCCCACGGAGCCGCCGGTGAAGAGACGCATCGCCATCGTCGAGGACGAGCCCGCCATCCGCGAGAACTACGCGGCGGCCTTCCGCCGGGAGGGCTACCAGGTGGAGGGCTGGGGCGACCGACACTCGGCGCTGGAGTCCTTCCATGCGCGGCTGCCCGATCTGGTGATCATCGACGTGAACCTGGCGGACGACGTGGAGGGCGGTTTCGAGCTGTGCCGGGAGCTCCGCGGCATGTCCGCCACCGTTCCCATCCTGTTCCTCACGGCCCGGGACAGCGAGCTGGACGCGATATCGGGCCTGCGTCTCGGCGCCGACGACTACCTCACCAAGGACATCAGCCTGCCCCACCTGCTGGCCCGGGTGGCCGCGCTGTTCCGCCGCCTGGAGGCGGTGAGCGGCGGCGGCGAGGGGGCCGTCGTGCGCCGCGGCGAGCTGGAGATCGACGTGGACCGGCTGGCCGTGCGCTGGCGCGCCCGGCCCGTGCCGCTCACGCTCACCGAGTTCTGGCTGGTGCATGCGCTGGCCCGCTATCCCGGCCACGTGCGCAACCGCCAGCAGCTCATGGACGCGGCCAGCGTCGTGCTGGACGACAACACGATCACGTCCCACATCAAGCGCATCCGGCGGAAGTTCCAGTCCCTGGATCCGGAGTTCGGCGCCATCGACACGGTCTACGGCGTGGGCTACCGCTGGCTCGCGGACTGAAGCCCGGGCAGCCCCGGCACCGGCCAGAATCCCGCCATGGGCCTCCGCTCGCAGCTCGCTCTCATAGGACTCATCACGCTGACCCTGCCCTGGGCCGGCTGCCAGTATCTGCGCGAGACCGAGGAGGCTCTGCGGCAGGGCCAGCAGACGTTGCTGCTGGACACGGGCCGGAGCCTGGCCGCGCTGCTGGCGGACCGGCCTGCCCTGTTCCCGGAGTCGGCCGACGTGCCCGGCGCGCTCACGCTCTACGCCCACCCGGTCGAGGGCACGCCGGTGCTGGACGGATTCGCCGACGACTGGGTGACGCCGGGCGGGGCGGAACCGGTCGCCGTCGGCGGCGCGGCGCGGCTGCTGGTGGGCGGCAACGCCCGGCATCTCTATGTCTTCCTGGATGTGACCGCCGCCGGCGATGCCGCCGGCAAGCGCATCGAGCTGGCGCTTGCGCCCGACGCGCCGGCCTGGCGCTTCTCGCCGGTGGCGCCCGGCCCGCTGGCCGCGACGCGGCCGATTCGTGGCGAAGGAGAGCGGACCGAGCCACGCGTGCAGGGCTGGTGGACGCCGACCACCGACGGCTTCAATCTGGAGGTGCGCCTGCCCCGGGAACTGGCGGACGACCGGCTGGGCGTGCGGGTGCTGGACACCGATGGCTCGCGATTGATCGCCGGCACCCACCCGCCGGGACGACCGGGACGCCTGGCCGCACCTTCGCCCACCCTGGCGGATCTCCTGGAAAACTATGCCCGGCCCGGGCTGGAGCTGGCCGTGGCGGACGCCGCGGGCTGGCGCCTTGCGGAGGCCGGCGGGCTGGCCGCCGACCGGCGCGCGGAGGAACCGACGGCCGCCACCCGGCTGTATCGCCGCGTGCTGGGGGAAACGGTGCCGCCGCTGCCGCCCGAGCCGGCCACCGGCCGCGTCACCCTGCCCTGGGTACGGGCCGCGCTGGACGGCACGCCGGAGAGCGTGTGGCGTCGGGCGCGGGGCACCGGGCAGGCCGTGGTGAGCGCGGCGACGCCGGTGCGCCACGAGGGCCGGGTGATCGGCGCGGTGCTCATGAAGGAGTCCAGCGCGGCCATCCTCACCCTCACCAACCGGGCGCTGGCCCGACTGACCTCGCTGACGCTCATCGCCACGCTGGCGGTGGCCGCGGCCCTGCTCGGCTATGCCACCTGGCTGTCGGTGCGCATCACCCGCCTCAGTCGGGCCGCCGACCGGGCCATGGGCGCGAGCGGGCAGATCCGCGCCGCTCTGCCCAGCGCCTCCGCCGGCGACGAGCTGGGCGACCTGTCCCGCAGCTTCTCGCGCCTGCTCGCCCGGGTGCAGGAGACCAACGAGTATCTGCGCACGCTGGGCGCGCGGCTCTCACACGAGCTGCGCACGCCGCTGGCGGTGGTGACATCGTCGCTGGACAACCTGGAAGGCGTGGGCCTCGCGCCGGAGCAGGAGGACTATGCCGTGCGAGCGCGGGAGGGATCGCGCCGCCTGCAGGCCATCCTCAACGCCATGAGCGAGGCCAGCCGCATCGAGCAGGCGGTGACCGGCGCAGAGACGGAGCGCTTCGACCTCTCGCAGGTGGCCGCCTCCGCCGCGCAAGGCTACGCGCTGGCCTACCCGGAGCGGGAGTTCCGCCTCAGCCGCGATGCCGGCACCGCGCCGGTGGCCGGCGTGCCGGAGTTGCTGGTGCAGATGCTGGACAAGCTGGTGGCCAACGCCGTGGAGTTCAGCGGGCCCGGCGCGGAGATCGATATACGCGTGACTACGGCCGGGAGCAGCGTCACGCTTGCCGTGGCGAATCCGGGGCCGCCGCTGCCCGAACACATGCGCGAGAGCATCTTCGACTCGCTGGTCTCGGTGCGCCCCGGCCGCACGGCGAGCCACCTGGGACTGGGGCTCTACATCGCCCGCCTGATCGTCGAGTCCCACGGCGGGCGCATCACCGCCGCCAACCTGGCCGACGGCAGCGGCGTCGTGTTCTCCGTGGAGATTCCGCTGGCGGCTCAGGCCGAAGACAGGTAGTCGACGATGCCCTTGGCCGCCTCCCGGCCCTCGAATACCGCAGTGACCACCAGATCCGAGCCCCGCACCATGTCGCCGCCGGCGAAGATCTTCGGGTTGGAGGTCTGGAACGGATGGCGGCTGCCGTTCAGCCATACCCGGCCGTTCGGGCGGGTGCGGATCTCGAAGTCGTCGAACCAGTCCGCCGGGGACGGCCGGAAGCCGAAGGCGATGATCACTGCGTCCGCCGGCAGGATGTGCTCCGTGCCGGGCACGGGTTCGGGACGGCGGCGTCCGCCCGGGCCGGGTTCGCCGAGACGGGTCTCGATCAGCTTCACGCCGGAGACCTGGTCGCCGCCCACGATCTCGATGGGCTGCTGATTGAACAGGAAGGTCACGCCTTCCTCGCGGCTGTTCACCACCTCGCGGCGGGAGCCCGGCATGTTCTCCTCGTCGCGCCGGTAGGCGCAGGTGACGCTGGCCGCGCCCTGGCGGATGGCGGTGCGGTTGCAGTCCATGCCGGTGTCGCCGCCGCCGAGCACCACCACGCGCTTGCCGGCCATGCTGATGCGCGGCTCGGAGCGCCGGCCCATGCCGAGCTCCCGGTAGACGTTCGACACCAGGTAGGGCAGCGCCTCGTGGACGCCGGGCAGGTCCTCGCCCGGGAAGCCGCCGCGCACGTAGGTGTAGGCGCCCATGCCGAGGAACACGGCGTCGTAGTCCGTCAGCAGCTTCTCGAACGGGATGTCCTCGCCAATGCGGGTCTCCAGCACGAACTCGACGCCCATGCCCTCCAGGATCTCGCGGCGCTTGCGCACGACTTCCTTCTCCAGCTTGAACGGCGGGATGCCGAAGGTCAGCAGGCCGCCGATCTCCGAATAGGCATCGTAGACCACGGACGCGACGCCGTTGCGGGCGAGCACGTCGGCGGCGGCGAGGCCCGCCGGCCCCGCGCCCACGATGGCCACCCGCTTGCCGGTGGGCTCGACGTGGGAGAGGTCCGGGCGCCAGCCGAGTTTCAGCGCCTCGTCGGTGATGTACTTCTCGATGTTGCCGATGGCGACCGCGCCGAGGCCGTCGTTCAGCGTGCAGGCGCCCTCGCACAGGCGGTCCTGGGGGCAGACCCTGCCGCAGACCTCGGGCAGGGAGTTGGTCTGGTGACTGAGCTCCGCGGCCGCCAGGATGTTGCCCTCGTCGATCAGCTTCAGCCAGTTCGGGATGTAGTTGTGCACCGGGCACTTCCACTCGCAGTACGGGTTGCCGCAGTTGATGCAGCGCCCGGCCTGGTCGGCGGCCTCCTCGGCGCTGTACTGCCCGTAGATCTCCCGGTAGTTGGTGATGCGCTCCTCGGCCGGCAGCTTGTCCGGGTCGCGGCGCGGTATCTCCATGAATTGCAGCGGACGTTCTACCATGACCCTTCCCTCAGGCCGCCTCGCGCAGCGATTCGATCAGCGAGCCGAGCTCGGCGGCCTTCGGCTTCACCACCCAGAACTTCGGCAGCCAGGTGCGGAAGTCCTCCAGCAGCTCCTGACCCCACTCGCTGCCCGTGTAGCGGACATGGCGCTCGATGAGCTCGCGCAGATGGTGCAGGTGCGCCTCCATGCTCTCCGGCGTGATGCGGTGGATATCGATCAGCTCGTGGTTGTAGCGGTCCACGAAGTCCCGTTCCTCGTCCAGCACGTAGGCGAAACCGCCGGTCATGCCGGCGCCGAAGTTGACGCCCGTGCGCCCGAGCACCACGACGACGCCGCCGGTCATGTACTCGCAGCAATGGTCGCCGGAGCCCTCCACGATGGCGGTGGCGCCGGAGTTGCGCACCGCGAAACGCTCGCCCGCCACGCCGGCCGCATACAGGGCGCCGCCGGTGGCACCGTACAGGCAGGTGTTGCCGATGATCACGGTATCGCGAGCCACGAAGCCGGCGCCCGGGGCCGGCCGCAGCACGATGCGCCCGCCGGTCATGCCCTTGCCCACATAGTCGTTGGCGTCCCCCTGCAGCGTGAGATTCAGGCCCGCCACGTTCCAGCAGCCGAAGCTCTGGCCGGCGGTGCCCTCCAGCTCGATCTCGATGGGCGCATCGATCATGCCCAGGTTGCCGTGGCGCCGGGCGATCTCGCCGGCGAGCCGCGCGCCGATGGAGCGGTTGAAGTTGCGGATGTCGTAGCGGAACGTGCCGCCGGAGAGCGACTCGATGGCCGGCAGCGCGTCGGCCACCATCTGTTCGGCCAGCTCGCCCTTGTCGAAGGGCTCGTTGCGCGGGTCGATGCAGAAGCGCGGCTTGTCCTCGGCCAGCCCGGCATCCGAGAGGATGGGCGAGAGGTCGAGGCGGCGCTGGCGGGGCGTCTCGCCCGGCAGCAGCTCCAGCAGCTCGGTGCGCCCGATCACCTCGTCCAGGCTGCGCGCGCCGATGGAGGCCAGCACCTCCCGGGTTTCCCGGGCGACGAAACGGAAGAAGTTCTCCACCATCTCGGGCAGGCCGATGAAGTACTTCGAGCGCAGCGTCTCGTTCTGGGTGGCAATGCCCGTGGCGCAGTTGTTCAGGTGGCAGACCCGCAGGTACTTGCAGCCCAGCGCCACCATCGGTGCGGTGCCGAAGCCGAAGCTCTCGGCGCCCAGGATGGCGGCCTTCACCACGTCGAGGCCGGTCTTCAGCCCGCCGTCGGTCTGCAGCCGCACCCGGTGGCGGAGATCGTTGGCGCGCAGCACCTGGTGGGTCTCTGACAGGCCGAGCTCCCACGGGCTGCCGGCATACTTCACCGAGGTGAGCGGGCTCGCGCCGGTGCCGCCGTCGTAACCCGAGATGGTGATCAGGTCGGCATAGGCCTTGGCCACGCCGGCGGCGACCGTGCCCACGCCGGGCTCGGAGACGAGCTTCACGGAAACCAGCGCCTGCGGGTTCACCTGCTTCAGGTCGAAGATGAGCTGGGCCAGGTCCTCGATGGAGTAGATGTCGTGATGGGGCGGCGGCGAGATGAGGCCGACGCCGGGCTTGGCGTAGCGCAGCCGGGCGATCATCTCGTTCACCTTGTGGCCGGGCAGCTGGCCGCCCTCGCCGGGCTTCGCGCCCTGAGCGATCTTGATCTGCAGCACCTCGGCGTTCACCAGGTACTCGGCCGTGACGCCGAAGCGCCCCGAGGCGACCTGCTTGATCTTGGACATGCGCTCGGTGCCGTAGCGGTCCGGGTCCTCGCCGCCCTCGCCCGAGTTGGAGCGGGCGCCGAGCCGGTTCATGGCGATGGCCAGCGCCTCGTGGGCCTCCGGCGACAGCGCGCCGAGGGACATGCCGGCGCTGTCGAAGCGGGGCAGGATCTTCTCTTCCGGCTCCACGTCGTCCACCGTCAGCGGGTTGTCCGTGGGCTTCAGGCGCATGAGGTCGCGGAATGCCGCGGCCGGGCGCTCGTTCACCAGCCGCGCGTACTTGCGGTAGCGCTCGTAGTCGCCGGTGCGCACGGCCGCCTGCAGCGTGGCCACCACGTCCGGGTTGTAGGCGTGGTATTCGCCGCCGTGCACGTAGCGCAGCAGGCCACCCTGGTTCACGGGCGCGATGTCATTGAAGGCGAGTTCGGTCAGTCGGGTCTGATCCTCGTGCAGGTCGGCGAAGTTCGCGCCCTGCACCCGGCTGACCGTGCCGCGGAAGCAGCGTTCCACCACGTCGTCGCCCAGGCCCACGATCTCGAACAGCTGGGCGCCACGGTAGCTCGAGATGGCCGAGATGCCCATCTTGGACATGATCTTGAACAGGCCCTTGCGGATGCCGCGGCGGTAGCTGCGGCCGAGCTGCTGCGCGCTCTCGCGGCGGGTGTCCACGTGGCCCCGGCGCACCATGTCGTGCAGGCACTGGTAGGCGAGGTAGGGATAGACCGCCGTCGCGCCGTAGCCGATCAGGCAGGCGAAGTGATGCGGGTCGCGGGCGTAGCCGGTCTCCACGACGATGTTGCAGTCGCAGCGCAGCCCCAGGCGCACCAGATGGTGATGTACGGCGCCGGTGGCCAGCAGCGAGTGCACAGGCATGTGGTCACGCTGGATATAGCGGTCCGACAGCATCACCAGCAGCTTGCCGGCGCGCACGGCGTCGGCGGCCTTCGCGCAGATGTCGTCCAGCGCCTCGGGCAGCGGCGTGTCCCGGGGATAGTTCAGGTCGATGAACTCGGTGGAGTCGGCGAACATGTCCTCGCTCACGAGCTGGCGCAGCTTGCGCTGGGACAGCACCGGCGAATTCATGATGACCTGGCGGCCGTGCTCGGGGCCGAGCTCGAACAGGTTGCACTCACGGCCGATGTTCGTCTGCAGCGACATCACGATGCGCTCGCGCAGCGAATCGATGGGCGGGTTGGTCACCTGGGCGAACTGCTGGCGGAAGAAATCGAACAGCGGCCGCACCTGCCGGGACAGCACGGGCATGGGCGTGTCGTCGCCCATGGAGCCCACGGCCTCCGCCTGGGCCTCGGCCAGCACGCGGATGACCTCGTTGCGCTCCTCGGCGGTGAGGTTGAACATCTTCTGGTAGCGGGCCAGCGTGCGGGTGTCGAAGGGCTCCGCCGCCATGTGCACGTCCACCAGCTCGGAGTCCAGGTAACGCACGCCCTGCTTCAGCCAGCGCTTGTACGGGGCGCGCGTCTTCAGCATGTCGTGGATGCGGTGGGTGTCCAGCAGCTCGCCGGTCTCGAGGTCCACGGCCAGCATCTCGCCGGGACCGAGGCGGCCCTTCCTGACGACGTTAGCTGCGTCGTATTCGTAGACGCCCACCTCGGAGGCCACGGTGAGGTGACGGTCGCGGGTGAGCACGTAGCGGGCGGGCCTGAGGCCGTTCCTGTCCAGCGTGCAGGCCGCGTAGCGGCCGTCGGTCAGCACGATGCCGGCCGGCCCGTCCCAGGCTTCCATGTGGCAGCCGAAGAACTCGTAGAAGGCCTGCACGTCCGGGTCCATGTCGTCCATGCCCTGCCAGGCCGGCGGGATGAGGATGCGCATGGCCTGCAGCACGTCCATGCCGCCGGCCAGCATCACCTCCAGCATGTTGTCCAGGCTGGAGGAGTCCGAGCCGGAAAGGGACACCAGCGGCATCAGGTCGGAGACGTCGGGCAGCTTCTCCGAGGTGAAGTTGGCCGCCCGCGCACGCGCCCAGTTGCGGTTGCCCCGGATGGTGTTGATCTCGCCGTTGTGGGCGAGCAGGCGAAACGGCTGGGCGAGGCGCCACTGGGGCCAGGTGTTGGTGGAGAAACGCTGGTGGAACACGGCCACCGAGGTCTCCATGCGGGGGTCGCGCAGGTCCGGATAGAAGACCGGCAGCGCCGCCGGCATCACCATGCCCTTGTAAGAGACGGTGTTGGCGCAGAGGCTCGCCACGTAGAAGCAGTCGTCGGTGTCGGCGAGCGCGTTTTCCGCCCGACGCCGGGCGATGAACAGCTTGCGGTTGAACGCTGCCCGCGCCATCCCGGCGGGCGCGTTGACGAACAGCTGGGCGATGTGCGGGAGCGTGCGCAGCGCCTCGTCGCCGCAGACCGAGGTATCCACCGGCACGTCGCGCCAGCCGGCCGGCTCCAGGCCCGCCCGCGTCACTTCCTCTTCGAGCCGTCGCCGCCCGCGCTCGCGCAGATCGGCGTCGCGGTGCAGGAAGACCGTGCCGGCAGCATAACGCTGGGACAATTCGATGCCGGCTTCGGCGGCGACGCCCCGCAGGAAGCGGTCCGGCGTTTTCAGCAGCAGGCCGCAGCCGTCGCCGGTCTTGCCGTCCGCCGCCACCGCACCCCGGTGAGTGAGACGCTTGAGCGCCCCGACGGCGGTCTCCACGACCCATCCGCTCGGCTCGTCGTCGAGATTGGCGATAAGGCCGAACCCGCAGCTGTCCCGCTCGAAGGCGGGATCGTAGAGCGATCCTTCGGTCGGCTTGGTCATGGCTACACCTGGCGCAAGGGACCGGAGCCGGCACCTTGGGCGATGCGCTCCGGTCCGGGTTTCTGGTGATGGGGGCTCGGGGCCGCGCCGGGCCGTCCCGGCGCCGCGACCGGGTCACGCCCCTGATCGACAATCTTCGACAATCTCGACAGTCGCAGTCGATTAATTTACATCAGGCGGACGCTTGTCGGTCAATCGGCAATGCGGACGCCGGTTCGACCGCGGGACACCACCACGGGCAGGCACGGGGAATCAGTGGTTTATCAGTGAGTAGCCGTGCCCGGACAGCCCGCTATTATAGCGGGTCGCCGCCGACCTTGCTTTCCCTGCCGGTCAGCAAACCACGGACTGGTCGGTTACGCGCGCAACCAATCGCACAGGCAATCGCACAGGCAATCGGCTTTGCGACTCACGGACGCGCCAGATCCACCCGGCCGGACTCCCGGAACCGCAGCGGCCGGGCAAACGGGATGTCGAGGCCGAGTTCGCCGGCCAGCTCGTAGTCGATCTCGCGCCGTCCCTCGCGGAAGATCAGTGCCGAGAGCATGCTGGCGCTGCCGAGGAGATCCGTGTGTACCTCGATGCTGAACTCCCCGGCGCCCCGGGCCGGCAGGGTGAAGCCTTCGGTGGCCGAGCCGGACGCGAAGCGCTGGCCCGCTAGCTGTACCGCATAATCCACGGAACGCACCGGCAGCGGGAAACCGTTCGGGTTCTCCGCGGCGAACACCAGTACGAAGCTCTGGCCGGACCAGTCCGCGTCCAGCAGCCGGACGCTGTCCAGGCGCACCGTCGGTGGCTCGGCGTCGAAGCGGCCAGTGGCGCAGCCACCGGCCGTCAGGCAGGCGGCGACCACGAGGATGCCGGCCGCCGGGCGCAGCCTCTCTCTCAACATGAGCGGGCTCTCTTCATCCGTAAAGATCGGCCGGGCGCGGCAGCGCCCGCCCGCACGAGGAGGCCTCCCCTCAATTCATGGATTCTTCGGCCTTCTTCCTGGCCTTCTCGAGTTCGTCACCGGCCTCGTCCATCATCTCGCCGGACTTCTCCCGGGTCGTCTCGACGGCTTCCTCGCCGGCGGCCTTGGCATCGTCGTAGGCCTCGCCCGCGGCTTCCTTCGCCTCCTCGCCGGCGGCCTTCGCGTCCTCCACCATCTGCTCACCCTTCTCCCGGGCAGCGTCCATGGTCTTGTCGACGGCCTGCCCGGTGTCCTCGGCAGCCTCTTCCATCGCCGCTCCGGCGTCTTCCCGGGCCTCTTCGGCGTCGTCGGCACCGCCGCAGGCGGCCAGCACCAGCGGCGCCGCGGCCATCAGCATCAGCAATGTCTTCCTATTCATGGTCTCTCCCTTTTCAGCTGGCGGACAGCAGTGCCCGCCGGCGGCCACTGTAGCAACATGCCGGTCGCCGGGCGACATCCGCCGGTTCAGCGCAGCGCTTCGCCCACTCGCGCCCAGCGGGCGGAGGTCACCACCCAGTCCGGGTCGCGAACCAGATCCAGTTCGACCCGCCGCACGCCGCCGTCCAGCGACAGGCGACGGAGATCGGCGCCGGCGAAGCGGACGCTCATGCGGACGCTGGCGGCGTCCGCGCCGTGGACGTCTATCTGTTCGATGTCCGGCAGCACCACCACGCTGCCGCCGCGCAGCAGCTGCAGCCGCAGCAGCCTGACGATGCCGGCGCGGTCGTTGCCGCGCATGTCGCGGTAATCCGCATGCAGCGCGTCCGCGACGGCGCCCACGTCGCCGTCGCCGGCCGCCTCCGCCGCCCCCTCGATCAGGGCGCGGATCTCGGCTTCCGGCGTGGCCGGTCCGCCGCCGCAGGCCGCCAGGGCCAGCAGGCAGCACAGCGCCGCGGCCGCGGCGCCGAGCCGCGACGGCCACGCCGCGGCCGGAATACAGTATTCTCTGTTATGTAAAGCGTCCGGGGTGAGCACGATGACGGAACCGACCAGCGAGGACAAAGAGCGCATCGACAGGATACTGGACCTGTGGTTCGAGGAGCGAGAACTCACGGCGCCCCAGATCGATGCCCGACTCGACGTGTGGTTCGGCGAGGACCCGGAACTCGACATCCGCCTGCGCCACGAATTCGCGGACGAGATACACGAGGCCTCGGAGATGAAGCTCATGCACTGGGCCGCGACACCCCGCGGCCGGCTGGCGCTCGTCCTCGCCATCGACCAGTTCCGCCGCAACATCTATCGCAACACCGCCAGGGCATTTTCCCACGACAAGCTCGCGCTGAAGCTTTGCGTGGAGGGCATCGTGCAGCAGGCCGACCGCCAGCTCACCGACATCGAGCGGGTGTTCCTGTACATGCCGATGCAGCATGCCGAAAGCCTGCGCGTGCAGAAGAAGTCGGTCATGGTCTTCACGGCGCTGGCGAACAAGGTCTCGCCGACGCTGCGCGAGACCTTCCGCACGTTCGCCGACTTCGCGGAACTGCACCACGACATCATCGAGCGCTTCGGCCGCTTCCCGCACCGCAACGCCATCCTCGGCCGGGAGAACACGCCCGAGGAGCAGGAGTACCTGGAAGGCGACGCCCCCACCTTCGGCCAGAGCACCGGGTAGGAGGGCGTTCACGCCCGACCCGGCTTTCTCTTGGCGTTCGCCCGCCATCAGGTTGGGTGGACTACTTCGG
>Ga0209943_1000887_pt1 | contig 19569 bp, 21 predicted proteins | sample SalPonR1_B_D2_MG_FD_185698 | JGI IMG/M metagenome (GOLD analysis project Ga0209943, IMG submission 185698) | Salt pond soil microbial communities from South San Francisco under conditions of wetland restoration - Salt Pond MetaG R1_B_D2_MG... ... | reverse complement strand
CGTGCGGCCCGACCTCGAATACCCACGCCAGCGCCAGCACCGGCACGAAGCCCAGCAACAACAGCGCGATAACCGCCTTACCCACCCACTCGGGCGCACCAATGAAACCGAGCACGATCTCCGCCACCTGCAGGATCAGCCAGCCGATCACGACGTAGGCCGCGGCAACGCGGAACACGTTGCGGCGTTTGAGTTCGTTAAACAGGCTCATCGCTCGCACTCCAGGTGTGGCACGGGCGTCGACGCTTTTTTACAGGAGTCCGGCCAACCGCGGGCGTTCCAGAAGGCCAGCAACCCTCGGTTCTCGGCAAGCTGGAGAAAAAGCGGGTGTTCGCGGAAGGGCTTGTCGGCGGCCGACCAGATCATCAGCAGCAGGATCTGCCCCGAAAGCGGTTTGGCGCGCAGCGCTTCGCGCAATGCCTCCTCCTCCAGCCCCGCGAACAGGAAAAGCTGGGCCCACTCGTGCTCTGGCCACTCCCGCGCAGCCTGCAGCAAAAGCTCGCGCGCAGCGTCGCGCTGCGTGGTATCGGTGAGGGCCGGAGCAACGGCACGATGCACCTCGAGATGTTCCGGCGCAATGCGGCCGTCATCGCGCAGCCAGTTCTCGTAACGCGCTGCGACCTGCACGGCCTGGCCCTCGGCCAATGCGATTTTCAGCAACCAGGCACTGGCGGGGCCGCGCCAGCCGAGCTCGCGGGCGCGATGCAGGAGCGTCTCGGCGGCCTCGACGTCGCCATCGATCGCCAGCGTCGCGCCCAGCCAGCCGAGATGAATTCCGCTCAGCGGATCCAGTCGCCGGGCTTCCTCGAAGCTGGTTCGGGCCGCCCGCACATGGCCGGCTTCGAGCAGCGTGAGGCCGTCCCACATCCAGGAGTTTGCATTGTTGGGGTCGCGCGCGAGCGAGCGTTCCATCAAGGCCAGCGCATCGAGGCGCTGCCCCCGCTCGGCGGCCAGGCGCGCGCTGACGGCCAGCGCCTCGGGCTGATCCGGCACGATGGCCAGTGCACGGTCGGCTGCGCTGCGCGCGAGCTCGTGCGCTTCGTCTCCCGGCGTGTCGGCAAAATACGACGGCATGACGATATGGATGGCGGCCAGCACCGCCCAGGCCTCGGCGAAACGGGGATCACGCGCCACCGCGCTCTCGAGCAGCTCGCGCGCCGGCAGAAGGTTGGCGCCGCGCTGTGCAAACAGCTGCCGCCCGCGCAGGTAAAGCTCGTAGGCTTCCAGGTCGTCGGTCGCACGCCGTACCTGCACGGCGCGGACACCCAGTGTTTCCCCCAGTGCATCGGCAATGGCCTGGGTGATCTCTTCCTGCACGCTGAACACGTCGGTCAGCTGCCGGTCGAAGCTGTCGGCCCACAGCCTCTGGTCATCCGCGGCGCGCACCAGCTGCGCGGTGATCCTGAGCCGGTCCCCCTGGCGCCGCACCGAACCCTCGACGAGATGCGCCACACCCAGGTGCTCGGCAATCTCGCGGGCACTCAATGCCTCGCCCCGCAACGCGAACGAGGAGGTGCGCGACGCGACCTTGAGTCCCTCGATGCGCGCCAGCACGTTGAGCAGTTCCTCCGCCATGCCGTCGGCGAAATACGCGTTGTCCGGCTCCGGGCTCAGGTTCGCGAAGGGCAATACCGCGATCGAGCGTGGATCCACCGGCGCCGCCGGCGCGACCGGCACGGCATACACGACCGGCGGCGGTGGCGCGGGCGCCGTCGCCTCAACCGGCGCGCTCACGCGCTGCGGCAGCACGAACTGTTTTACAGCGGAGAAGCCCACCGCGAGCAACAGCAGCACGATGGTCAGCTGGTCGGTGCGCCGGCCGACGCGGGCATTCTCGGGGCTCTCCTGCTGCGGACCACGATCCAGCCGCAACCCGTCCGGCGTGAGCTCGAACAGCCAGGCCACCAGCATGACCGGGAAAACCCCCAGGCCAAGCCCGATGATCAGCCAGCGCACGATCGCGTCCGGGAAGCCGAAGGCGGGAAACAACAAGTCGGCGATGGCGATCAGCAGCCAGGACAACGCCAGGTGCGCCAGGGCAGCGCGCCACACGTTGCGGCGCTTGAGTTCGCTGAAGAAATAGGCCACGGCGTTCACGGCAGCACTTCCATCCCGGCGAGCTTCGCGCGCTCGGCCGCCGCGTGCTGCTTGATCCTGCTCGCCACCGCCCGGAATTCCGGATCATCCCGCCACGGCGCGAACATCAGCTCGCGCTCGAGGAACCAGTGTTGCGCAAAATTCAAATCTTCCAGCTCCAACAGGTATTGCAACGCCCCGGCACGGTCATTGCGCAGCGCGGCCACTCGCGCCAGGTCGTAGGCCGGGTATTCGACGCCCACCTGGGTTCCCGTGCCATGGCTGTGCATCGCCTCGAGCACGGGCAGGGCGTCGTCGACGCGCTGCGCCCAGTCCGGCATCTCCATGCGTTGCTCCACCCAGGCCAGGTGCAACAGGATCGGCACATGCGACACCCGCGCACCCTGCCTACGATCGTAATCACCCAGCTGCAAGGCCTCCAGCAGGTGGCGCCGCGCCTCCGGATACGCCCCGAGATGCGAGGCCGCCGTGCCGCGTATCCTGGCGCCGGCCGGGCCGCCCCGCAGGCGCCCGATCTCGTCCAGCCCGGTCCAATCTGCGCTCCATGCCGCGAGATCCTGCCGGGCATAGAGCTCCCAGCGATTGTTCTCCCCGCGCGCGCGCGCCGCCTCGATCCAGGCCTCGGCCAGCGGCCGGTCATCCATGTTCGCCGCCAGCCTGGCGATCTGCGCGGCGCTGTACGGATCGCCGGGGCGCGCAAAATGGACCCGTCGGAACTCGCGGATCGCGTCGGCGAGACGGCCCTGGTCACGCGCCAGGTTGCCGAGTTCCTCGAGCGCATAATCATTACCCGGCGACTCCGCCAGTACCTCGGAAAGTATCGCGATCGCCTCGTCATACTCGCGCATGACGAGCAGCTTGTTAGCCAGGCGGGTCTTCATGAAGATCGACAACGGATCGACCTCGACCGCGGCCCGGTGCACCTCGATCATGCGCTCGAACTGGCCGAGGTCGCGCAGCACGTCACCGTACAGGTTGTAGGCGGTGACATAGTTCGGGCTGATGCGCAGCGTGCGCTCGAACAACGCCTGCGCGCCCTGCGAATCGTTGTAGTAGCGGTCCTGCACCATGGCCATGGCCGTCAGCGCCTCGGCGGACTCCGGATCGAGCGCCAGTGCCCGGCGGGCGGCACGCTCCGCTTTCGGGAAGGCTTCCGCCGCCTGGACGCCACCGTAATCTTCCAGCCAGACCCAGGCCTCGGCGATCCCGCTGTAGGCGGCGGCGAAATCGGGGTCGAGCGCAATGGCCTGCTCGTATTGCTCGATGCCGCGCAACAGCCCGGTCCGGCTCGGCTCTCGCGCCAGCTGCCGGCCGCGCAGGTAATGATCGTAGGCGACGACATTGGCCGTGCGGGTCGAGGTCTCGGCGTCGATGTCCAGCTCGAGGCGCAGCGCCTGCACGATGGCCGTGGCGATCTCGTCCTGCACCGTGAAAATGTTCTCCAGCCGGCGGTCGTAACTCTGGGACCAGAGATGAAAGCCGCTGCCGACCTCGATCAGCTGCGCCGTGACGCGCACCTGGTCGCCAGCCTTGCGCACCGAGCCCTCCAGCACCGTCTCCACGTTGAGCGCCCGGCCGATCTCGCCGATGTCGGCCTGGCGGCCCTTGAAATTGAACGAGGAAGTGCGCGCCGCGACCTTGAAATCGTCGATGCGGGCCAGCAGGTTCAGCAGCTCTTCGGAGATGCCCTCGGCGAAATAGGCCTGGTCGCCCTCCGGGCTCAGGTCCTCGAAGGCCAGCACGGCGATGGACCGTGCCGGCGCACTGGCCGCGTCGCCGGCGGCTGCCTGCGTCAGGGCGGCCTGGCCGGCAGATGTCTGTGCCGTGCTCGCCTGCGGAAGCCCATCGGCGCCGCTGTCGCGACCGGCGAACCACACGCGCTCGATCGCCATTCCCGCAATCAGCACCATCGCCGCCACCAGGACCACGCGATCAACGCGCCGGTCGGCGTGCGAGGCCGCCTCGTCCGCTGCCGTCACGTCGGCGGTACGCTTCATCCCTTCGGGCGTCAGCTCGAATGCCCAGGAGAGGAAAATCGCCAGGGGAAAGCCGAGCGCCAGCAGCGTGGTAAAGGACTTGAACACCCATGCCGGCGCACCGAAGTTGTCCAGCAGCACATCGGCCACCTGCAACAGCAGCCAGCAGACGACCACGTAGGCCGCGCCCACGCGAAAAACATTCCGCCGCCTGAGTTCGCCGAACAGCGTCATGGCATCATGATCCTGCTCAGGCGGCGAGGCATTCGCCCGTGTCCTTCTCCGCCGAAAACCGCATGCGGCAACTCCGATTTGCTAGAACGTCCGGCCACGGTTTCGCCGCGCGGCCACGCACAGGTTCTCGATTCTACGCATTTTTACCTATATTCTTCACTTCGTTCGAGTTTTTTGCGTCAGCGCTTTACTTAAGACATTTCGCAACTACGGAAGCAGCCCGGGGAGGCCCAATGGCCCGCGTCCACGAAGTACTGGTCATTGGCAGCGGCTTTGGCGGCAGCGTCGCGGCAGCCCGGCTTGCTGAAGCGGGTGTGGACGTCACCTTGCTGGAGCGCGGCCCGTGGCGCGATACGCTGCCGGTACAGTCCATGGGCATTCCGAACCGCATTCGTTATCCCGCGGGTCGGCAAGTGTTCTCGCGCGGCCTCAAGCGGATCAACAGCCGCTTCCTGCCCCGTGGCGGGATCTCGCTTTCACGCTACGGCCTGTTCGAGTTTTTTTCCGCGGGCGACGTGACTGCAATCTGCTCGTCGGGCGTCGGCGGCGGCAGCCACGTTTACACGGCGCTGAACGACCGTCCGCGCGTGCCGAATTACTGGGACGGGCACCACCCGGAGGTTTCCGCTGACGCGATGGAAACGCATTACCAGCGGGTGCTGGCGGAGATGGGCGGCCGCGCGCCGAGGCTCGAGGACGCCATCCCGAATTTCACCGCGCAGCGCTATCGGGAATCCCTGCAGCTGACCGCCGGCGACGCGCTGGAGCGCCCGCTTTACGGCCTGCAGTTCCCGGAAACGCCGGGGACCAGTCGCGAAATCGACTGGGGGGAAGGCATCCGGCGGCGCGAGGCCGACTGGAAGGACGGCGGGCTGCTGGGCTCGCGCTTCGGCACCAAGACGACGCTGGACTTCGCCCTGCTCGCCCCGGCCATGCGTCGCGGCCTGCGCGTGCTGGACCTGCACGAGGCGATCTCCGTGCATCTCTGCCGCCAGACCCATACGGCGCGTTATTGCGTACAGGCGCGCAACCATTACACCGGCCGGGTCGAGCCCTTCTATGCCGAGCACGTGGTGCTCGCCGCCGGGACCATGAACACGCTGCGGCTGTTGCTGGTCAGCCGCGACGAGGCACGCGGGCTGGACGGCATGCCGTCACTGGGACAGCGCTTCGGCACCAACGGCGACAGCTTTGCCTGGTGGTCGCTGCAGCAGGCCGAGGCCGACTTCAGCCGCGGTCTGCCGTGTCACGGCCCGGTGGCCCCGCGCGAGAAACAGCGTCCCGATGATCCCCTGGTGACGGAACTGGGCCTGGTCGGCATCGACGGCATTCCGCTGCCGCGGCCGCTGCGCCGTCGCCTGCGACGCGGCGTCCTGTTGCTGGCGAACGGCGCGGATCGCGCCGACGGCAGCGTGCAGCTGCGCCACGGTCGTTTGCGCGTCCGCTACGACCGGGACGCCAGCCCGGTATTCGAGCGCGCCGAGACGCTCTTCAGGCGCCTTGCCGAAATTTCCGGCAAGCCCGTGCAGCCGCGCCGGCGGCCGCTCACCATCCATCCGTTGGGCGGCGCCGTGCTCGGCCCCGACGAAAGCGGCGGCCTGGTGGACGGCAGCGGCCAGGTGCACGGCTTTCCCGGCCTGTTCGTGGCGGATGGCGCGGCACTGCCGGCGTCTCCCGGCGGACCGCCCGCCATGTCGATCGCCGCGTGGTCCAGCTGGGTGGCCACCCGTTTCCTCGAGGCGCGCGCATGAAGCACTCGGCACGACTGCATCGACAGCCGGTCCCGCGGCGGCTCCTGGTCCTCGACGCCATCGGGGCGGCGCTGCTGGCCGTGGGTGTGCTCGAGCTGCTGCAGACGGGCCCGCAGCTGCTGCCGGAGGCCTTGCGCTCCACCCGCGTCGCCGTGGTCCTGGTGGTGCTCGGGGTGCTGCTGATGCTGGCGCTGCCCGCCTGGCTGCTGCAACGCCATCGCCGTCGGCCCCGCGGCGGCAAGGAGACGCGGTCATGAATCGCAACATGCGCCGCTACCGCGTGCTGGACGTGTTCACGGAGAGCGCTTACGGCGGCAACCCGCTGGCCATCCTGCCGGAAGCCGAAGGCCTGAGCGAACACCAGATGCAGCAGATCGCGCGCGAGTTCAACCTCTCCGAAACGGCCTTCGTGCGGCCGCCGCGCAATCGCGGCGAAACGCACCGGCTGCGCGTCTTCACGCCCACCTGCGAGCTGCCGTTCGCGGGACATCCCACCATCGGCGCCGCGCTGGCGCTGGCCGATGAAGGCTGGGACAAGGACGAGCTGGTGTTCGGCGAGGGCATCGGCCCGGTGCGGGTCAGCCTGCGCCGGCATAAGCAGCAGCGCAGCGCCTGGCTGTGGGCCGCGAAGATGCCGGAAACCGGGCCGCCGCCGCCGCCGACGGATGCGCTCGCCGCCATGCTGTCACTGCGTCCCACCGACATACTCGCCGGCGCCTGGGGGCCCGCCGCGGTGTCGGCCGGTATTCCCTATCTCGTGGTGCCGGTGCGCGACGCCGACACGCTGGCGCGAGCACGGCTGCAGGTGGACCGCTGGCGAGAGATTCTCAAGGACTGGTGGGCGAGCAATGTCTACCTGGCAGCGCCGCTGGAAGGTCACGGCGGGACGCGTTACCGCACTCGGATGTTCGCGCCCGCGCTCGGCTTCCTCGAGGATCCCGCCACGGGTTCCGCGGCCACGGCCTTCCCCGGCTGGCTGGTGCCTCGCATGGGTACGCGCGACGGTATCCTGACCATCGGCATCGAACAGGGCATCGACCTGGGGCGGCCGAGCACGCTGATGGTGGAGGTGGAGCTGGCCGAGGGCGCCATCACAGCAGTGCGGGTGGGCGGCACCGCAGTGGCCGTCGCCGAGGGCATGCTGCGCATCCCGGCCTGATGACCCCTGCCATGAACTACGAGCTCGCCGTCGTCATTCTCGGGCTGGCTTTTCTCGCCGCCGCGGCCCTGCCCCGCTTCCTGCGGGGCACGCCCATCTCGCTGCCCATGGTCTATGTCGCAGTGGGGATCGCACTGCCGATGACTTTCGGCGACACGCCGCGCATCGACCCCGTGCGATACGGGCTGGCGACCGAGCGATTGACGGAATTGGCGGTGATCATTTCGCTGATGAGCGCCGGGCTGAAGATCGACCGCCCGGTGGGCTGGACCCGGTGGGCGTCTACCTGGCGGCTGCTGGGCATCACCATGCCGCTGTCCATTGCCGCGCTCGCCCTGGGCGGCGTGTGGCTGCTCGGGCTGCCGCTCGCCGTGGCGATCCTGCTCGGCGCGGTGATCGCCCCCACCGATCCCGTGCTGGCCGCCAGCGTGCAGGTCGGCCGGCCCGGGCAGGGCCAGGAAGAAGAGTCGCGCTTCGGGCTCACCAGCGAGGCCGGCCTGAATGACGGCCTCGCCTTTCCCTTCGTCAACCTGGCGATCGTGGTGGCCGCGGCCGGCGTGACCACGGATGCCATGACGCAGTGGCTGCTGGTCGACTTGTTGTGGAAAATCGCCGCCGGCGTGGCGGCCGGGGTCGTCATCGGTTACGGCATCGGCGTGCTGGTCTTCAGGTTGTGCCAGCCCGGCGCGGTCGGCGACGGTTTCGTGGCGATCGCGCTCACCCTGGTGGCCTATGGCGGCGCGGAACTGATCCACGGCTACGGCTTCATCAGCGTATTCGTGGCGGCGCTGGCCTTTCGCCGCTACGAGTACGACCACGATTATCATCTCGCTTTGCACGATTTCTCGGAACAGGTGGAAACCCTGCTCATGGCCGTGCTGCTGATGCTGTTCGGCGCCGCCATCACCGAAGGCCTGTTCCTGCCGCTGGATTCCGCGGGCGTCCTCCTCGGGCTGGGCTTTCTCCTGCTGGTGCGCCCCCTGGCCGGCATGCTGGGACTGGCCGGCGCCGACGCCACCCTCTCGCAGCGCGCCACCATGGCGGTGTTCGGCATCCGCGGCATCGGCGCTTTCTATTACCTCGCCCATGCCCTCAACCACGGCCAATTCGACGAAGAGCAGGCGCGCCTCCTGTGGGCCGTGGCCGGTTTCATCGTGCTGGCCTCGGTGGTGCTGCACGGCACCACGGCGGCGCGCGTGATGCGGCGAGAAGGCTAGGCCGGCTCGGTGCAGCCGATACAGCGCGTGCTCAGCGGGTCGGCCTCCAGTCTTCGCGGATCGATCTCCTCCCCGCAGAGGAAGCAATGACCGTAGTCCCCGGCGTCGATGCGGCGCAGGGCGCCCTCGACGCCGACGAGCTGGCGGGCGCGCCGGCGCGCCGTTTCCTGCGCCATCGCCTGCGCTTGCAGCGCGTCCATGCGGGACAGGCGGCCGACGCGCGCCTGGTCGAGCTCCACGGGCCGCGAGTCCTCCGCGGAGGACTCCGCCATGCCCTGCAACTCGGCCCGCAGCGCGAGCAGGCGTCCGCGGAAATGTTCCAGCTGTGCGCTATCCATCATGCCCGCCAAGATACAGAAAAATCCCGGCCCGGTCGGGTCGCCGTTTGTCCGCGGCCGGGACCGCGGCCATAATCGCCGCCATGCCGGATCTCGACCCTATCGTGCTGTTCTTCATATTCGGGCTCGTCGCGGGCCTGATGCGCTCGGAGCTGCGCCTGCCGACGGCGGTCTACGAGTTGTTGAGCGTCGTGCTCCTGCTCGCCATCGGCCTGAAAGGCGGGGTCGAGCTGGCGAAGCAGTCGCCGGGCTCGCTGCTGCCGCAGATGATCGCCGTCATCCTGATGGGCCTGGCCCTGCCGCTGGCCGCTTACCCGGCGTTGCGGGCGCTGGGCCGGCTGACCCGCGTAGACGCCGCGGCCATCGCCGCGCATTACGGCTCGGTGAGCGTCGGCACCTACGCGGTGGCCGTCGCCTGGCTGGTCTCGCGCGAGATCGCCTTCGAGGCCTACATGCCGCTGATGCTGGTGCTGCTGGAAATGCCCGCCATCCTCGTCGGCATCATGCTGGCGCGCGGAATCTCCGCGGAAACCAACTGGAGACTGCTGGCCCGCGAGGTGTTTCTCGGCAAGAGCATCGTGCTGCTGCTCGGCGGCCTGCTGATCGGCTGGGCCGCCGGCCCGGTGGCGCTGGAGCCCGTCTCGGCGCTGTTCTTCGACCTGTTTCCCGGCGTGCTCGCGCTGTTCCTGCTGGAGATGGGCCTGGTAGCCGCGGGCCAGTTCGGCAGCCTGCGGCGTCACGGTTTTTTCCTGGTCGGCTTCGGCATACTGTTTCCCCTGTTCGGGGCCGCCGTGGGCGGCACGCTGGGCTGGCTGCTCGGACTGTCGATCGGCGGCACCATGCTGCTGGCGACGCTGGCCGCCAGCGCGTCGTACATTGCCGTCCCCGCGGCCATGCGCATTGCGCTGCCGGCCGCCAACCCGGCCTTGTCGCTGACCGCGTCGCTGGGCGTGACCTTTCCGTTCAACATTCTCGTCGGCATCCCGATCTACCAGCGGCTTGCCGAGTTCCTGCACGGTCCCGGAGTCTGAGATGCGCACCGATGATCGAAAGCTGGTCACGATAGTCACCGAGGCCGCCCTGGAGCGGCACCTGGCGGATGATCTCAAGCGCCTGGGGGCGCACGGCTATACCGTCAGCGACGCCCGCGGAGAAGGCAGCCGGGGCGTGCGCGCCGCACGCTGGGACGCCAGCAGCAACATCCGCGTGGAAGTCATCTGCGATGACGCCACCGCCGAGAAAATCGCCGCGCACCTGCGGGCGCACTATTACGACCACTACGCCATGGTCATGTACTTCAGCGACGTGGGCGTGCTGCGCCCGGAGAAGTTCTAAGCGAGCAGCCGCGGGTCGAGCTCGTCCAGGCTGTTGCAGCCCAGCTGCCCCAGCACGCGATCGATCTCGGCCTGCAGGATCCCGATGGCGTGCCGGGCCCCGGGCTCGCCGCCGGCCGCCAGCCCGTACAGCGTGGCGGCGCCGATCATCACCGCGTCCGCGCCCAGCGCCACGGCCTTGACCACGTCCGCGCCGCGCCGGAAACCGCTGTCGATGAGCACCGCGCAGCGCCCGCCCACGGCTTCCGCCACCTCCGGCAGGACCTCCATGGGCGAAATGCAGCCGTCGAGCTGGCGGCCGCCATGATTGCTCAACACGATCCCGTCGCAACCCGCATCGACCGCCCGCCGGGCGTCGTCGGCGTGCAATATGCCCTTGACCAGCAGCTTGCCCGGCCAGGACCCGCGCAGCCACTCCAGGTCCTTCCAGTCCAGGTCGGGAACCAGCAGGCGCGGCAGGTGCGCGACGCCAGCGCGCGCGCTGCTGGCTTCCGGGGGCAGGAAGCCGGCGAGGTTTTCGAAGCGCGGAAATCCGCGCGGCAGCGTCACGCCGGCCAGCCAGCGCGGGTGGCGCGCGGCGTCCAGCATGTTGCGCAAGGTGAGCTTGCCCGGGCCGCGGTAATTGCGCTTGTCCCATTCGCGAAAGCCGAACACGTTCGCGTCGGTGGTCAGGACCAGCGCCTCGTAGCCGGATTCCCGGGCGCGCGCGACGATGTCGCGGGCGATGGCGCGATCGCCGAGCAGGTAGAGCTGCATCCACAGGCGACCATCGATCTCCGCGGCAAGCTTTTCCAGCCGCACGTTAGAGAAGGTGCTGAGGCAAAAGGGGATGCCGGACGCAGCGGCCGCGCGGGCCAGCGCGGTATCGCCGTCGCGGTGCTGGATGCCGTTCATCGCCGTGGGCGCGACCACCAGCGGGCTGCTGCTCTCCCGCCCGAACAGCCTTGCGCGCTGCTGCCGCGCCGTGGTGTCGACCAGGGCCCTGGGCACGAAGCGCAAGCCTTCGAACGCCTCGCGGTTACGGCGCAGCGTCAGCTCGTCCTCCGCGCCGCACTCCACGTACTCGAAGGCAAAATGCGGCACGCGCCGTCGCGCCACGCCGCGCAACTCCGCAATCGAGATCGCGCGCCGGAAGTCCCGACCGCCGTAAAGCTTGCGTTCAAGCGCCATGGGGGCATCTTAACCGTCCGCGCCTTGCCGGGGCGTTCCCGCGGGTGGAATAATCGTCGCCAGCCACAAAAGGAATTTGCGCCTTGTCATATCAACGCCTCGGCAGCCTCGCAGTTGCTGCATCCGCCGCGCTGCTGTTCTCGGGCTGCGCGCAATCGGTCAAGGTCGCTTCCGAGTGGCACGGTGAACGGAGCGGGCTGCCGGCCGACAAGGCGCTGGTGATCGCCGTGACGCCCGATCTGAACAGCCGGCGGCGTTTCGAGGACCTCGTGGCACAGCGCGTGAGCGGGGAACAGACCCGGGCCTGGGCCAGCAGCAGGAAGATGGACACGCAGGCCCCGTTGCGCCGCGAAACTGTGCAGGAGGCTGTCGACAGGACGGGCGCCCGGCTCGTGATCGTGACCCGCCTGGTGAACGCCGACCTCGACGTGCGCGAGGCCGGCGAGCCCGGCAGCATCAGGGCGAGACGCAGGTACGACACGCCGCTGGATTTCTTTCGCTATGACTACGAGATCACCGAGCGGGATATCTACCTCGTGCCCACCGCCGCCGTCAGCCTTTCCACCGACGTCTACGATGTGCGGAGCGGTACGCTGCTCTACAGCGTGGACACGGTCATTCCGCCGCGGGAAACGCGCCTGGAGATCATGAGCGAGGCGGCCCGCGCCGTCGCGGACCGCCTGCGCCGGGACGGGCTGATCCGCTGACGGGCGTCAGTCCCGCCCGGGACGCAGCATGAACCAGGTGGGCACGCCCAGCACTTCGTGGCGCGTTTCGACGGCGAAGGCGAAACGCTCGAAGAAAGGCAGATTTTCTTCCTTGTCGTTCTCGAGGTAAGCCGCCATCCCTTCCCCGTCCATCTGCTCGCAGCAATCCCGCAACAGGATGCTGCCCAGTCCCGTGCGTTGCAGCTGCGAGTCGATCGCGATCGGACCGAAGTGCCAGTGCTCCACGGCGCTGTCGGTCTTCGCCCAGTCCTCCAGCCACGCCTGCACACGCCGGGACTGGGCCAGGCCGCTGCCCAGCAGCAGCGTGGAAACGGCGGTCAGCTTGCCGGTGAGCGCGGAGGGGCAGCGGCCGGGCGGCAACATGCCCGCGACACCCGCCAGCTTGCCGCCACGAAACAGCCCGAGCACGATCCCCCGGCTGAGCTGGTGCCCCAGCACGGCCGTGAACATGGCATGCAGTGCCGCTTCGCGGCGCGCGGCATCGCGGCCGAAGGCCGTGACATGGATGGGATTGTCGAGCATCGCGCGCGCGACCAGGTCGACGGCCTCGGCCATGTCGCCGTGTTCCAGCGCGCGCGTCTTGATCGACATGCTTCTACTCACACCCTCATCCTAGGACATTATGCAAAGCATCGTGATCTCCAGACCCGGCGGTTATGACGCCCTCCGGCTGGTCGAGCAGCCCGACCCCGAGCCCGGGCCCGGCGAGGTCGTCATTGCCTGCGAGGCCTGCGGCGTCAATTACGCCGACGGCATCATCCGGATGGGACTCTATGCTTCGGCGAAAAAGCTGCATGGCTATCCCATCACGCCGGGATTCGAGGTGGCCGGCCGAGTCGCCGCGGTGGGGCCGGGCGTCGACGGCCGGGTCCCGGGCGAGCCGGTGATCGGGCTCACCCTGTTCAATGGTTATGCCGACCGGCTGAAGCTGCCCGCCGAGGGCGTTTTCGCGCGGCCGGCGCGGCTCGACAGCCTGCAGGCCGCCACGGTGCCCACCGTGTTCCTCACCGCGTGGTGGATGGTCCACCGCCAGGTCCATCCGGTGCCGGGCGAGACCTGGCTGGTGCATTCGGCCGCCGGCGGCGTCGGCTCGGCCCTGCTCCAGCTGGCCAGGCTCGCCGGCGTGCGGGCGATCGGCGTCGTGGGCGCGCCGCACAAGCGTGAGCACGCCCTGGCGATGGGCGCCGATGAGGTCGTCGACAAGTCCCGCGCCTCGCCCTGGCCCGAGCTGGAGCGCCTCGCGCCGGAGGGCTTCCATGCCGTGTTCGACGCCAACGGCGTGGGCACGCTGCGCCAGAGTTACGCGCATCTTGCGCCCACCGGCAAGCTGGTGGTTTACGGCTTCCACAGCATGCTGCCGCGCGGCGGACGGCCCAACCCGCTCACGCTGGCCCGCGACTGGCTGCGCACGCCGCGCTTCAATCCCCTGCGTATGACCCAGGAAAACCGCAGCGTGCTTGCCGCGAACCTCAGCTTCCTGCAGTCCCATGCGCCCAGCCTGCGCGCCGGCATGCTGTGGCTGCTGGAGCGCTTTGCCGACGGCCGCCTGCGGCCTCTGCCCGTGGAGAGTTATCCCCTGGCGGAAGCCGCCAAAGCGCAGCAAAGGCTCGAATCCGGGCAAACCATCGGTAAACTGGCGCTGATCCCACAGGAGGCGGCCAGATGAACCCAGGCGAGGCGCTATATACCGAGGACGCTTATCGGCGCAGCTGCAAAGCCACCGTGACCGCGGCGGACGCCGAGGGCGTGATGCTCGACCGGACGGTGTTCTATCCCCTGGGCGGCGGCCAGCCCGGCGACACCGGTCTCCTGCGGGCGGCCGACGGCAGGGCATGGCGCGTGACGGACACGCGCAGGGGGGACGGCGGCCATATCCGGCACCTGCTGGAAGGCGACGCGAGTGCGCCCGAGCCCGGTCTCGAGGTCGAGGCGACCCTCGACTGGGACCGCCGCTATGCCCACATGCGCATGCACACCTGCCTGCATTTGCTGGGCGCGGTGTTGCGCTACGGCGTCACCGGGGGACAGGTGGGCGCGGCGAAGAGCCGGCTGGATTTCGACACCCGCGAGGACATCGACAAGGCCCGCGTCACCGACGCGCTCAACGCCCTGGTGCGCGCCAATCACCCGGTCCGTTCCCGCTGGATCACCGGCGAGGAACTCGACGCCCGGCCCGACCTGGTGCGCACGCTGTCGGTGCAGCCGCCGCGCGGCGCGGGACAGATCCGGCTCCTTGAAATCCCGGGCGTGGATCTGCAACCCTGTGGCGGCACGCACGTCGCCGCCACCGGCGAAATCGGCGCCGTCACCGTCGCCAAGGTCGAGAACAAGGGCAAGCGCAACAAGCGCGTGGCCATCGCGTTTTCCTAGAACAACAACTTCCCAGAGAGGCAAGCTGCATGCAGAACACCGTGGTGGTGCATTTCCCCGACGGGACGCTCCTGAAGGGCGTCACCAACAACTTCTTTCCCAACAAGGACAAGTTCCACCTGGCGGACAAGGACACCGGTGAGATACGGGAAGTGCCGCTGTCGGACCTCAAGGCGGTGTTCTTCGTCAAGGACTTCGCGGGCGATCCCGACTACCGGGAGCAGAGCGACACGGAGCGCGCCGGGCTCGGCAAGAAAATCCAGGTGGACTTCAGCGACGGCGAAACGCTCACCGGCTACTCGCAGGGTTTTTCGCCGGCCCGCAAGGGCTTCTTCGTGTTCCCCGCCGACCCGCAAAGCAACAACGACCGGATCTTCGTCCTGACCGCGGCCACCACGGCGGTCCGGTTCATCTGACGCTTCGCGATCCGCCGAGCCGCCGCCGGATGATGGCGGCCGCCTCCAGGGCCCATGCCCGGTAGGCCGGCGGGCCGGGATGAAAACCGTCGCTGGCCATGTAGCCCGGATCGAGCGGGAAGCGCGGCCGGACGACTTCGCAGGCGGGATCCTCCGCCGCCAGCGCCTCCAGCAGGCCGTTGAACAACCGCGCCCGGCGGCCCAGGCACCAGCGCAGCGGCTGCGGCAGGGCGGGAAAACGATGCACCGGCGGGAGGCTTGTCAGGAGTACGAGCCGCAGCCCGAAACGCGACTTGAGCAGCGCGATCAGCCGGCGCTGCTGCGCCATGAACTCCCGCGAGCGCGTGCCGCCGGTGAGATCGTTGACGCCGGTGGACAGCAGGGCCACGTCGAAACGGCTGGCGGGCACGGATTCCAGGCGCCGGATCACATCCGCGGTCTTGCGGCCCGTGCGTGCGCTCAGCATCCACGAGACCGAAAAATCCGCCGCCAGCGCCTCCACTACCCTGCCCGACAAGCCTTCCTGCTGGGTTGCGGCGCCCACGCCCTCGGCCGCGGAATCTCCCGCGATCAACAGGCGCAAGCCCGGCCCCTCGCCGGCGGCGCCCTCGCGCGGCCCCGCGCCCGCCGGCAGGCGCGGCGTCACGCGCCGGACCCGCAGGCCTTGCACGATAAGCAGGGGGGCGAGCGCGAAGGTGATGATGCGATCGAACACGGGCGATTTCGTTGCGATGTGTGCCGGTGCTAGAGTGCCGGACTGGCGATAAAAAGGCGATACGATGTCGCGGGTTCATGTCATCCACGAGAACGACGAATGGGTCGAGCCGCTGCGCCGCGCCTTTGCGGAACAGGGCGTCCCCTACGCCGAGTGGTTCGTGGACGGCGGCACGCTGGACCTCGCGAGCCCGCCGCCGCCCGGCGTCTTCTACAACCGGATGAGCGCCTCCTCGCACACGCGCGGCCACCGCTTCGCAGCGGAGTTCACCGCCCCGCTGCTGGCGTGGCTGCGCGCCCACGGGCGGCGGATCGTCAACGGCCCGCGGGCCCTGCAGCTCGAGCTTTCCAAGCTGGAGCAATACCTCGCCTTGCGCGCCGCCGGCGTGCCCGTTCCCCGGACGCTGGCCGCCAGCGGCGACCGGCAGGTTCTCGAGGCGGCGCGTTCGCTCGGGCGCCAGCCCTTCATTTTCAAGCCAAACCGCGGCGGCAAGGGACTGGGCGTGCGGCTGTTCGAGAGCGTGGCAGAACTGGAAAATTACCTGTCCGGCCAGCCGGAGCGCTCCCTGGACGGCATCGAACTGCTGCAGGAATACATCCGCCCGGCAGACGGGGTGATCAGCCGCATGGAATTCATCGGCGGAGAGTTTTTCTACCGGGTGGAAGTGGACAGCTCGGGCGGCTTTGAGCTGTGCCCGGCGGACGGCTGCGAGGCGGGGGACGCCTTCTGCCCCGCGCCCGGCGAGCAGCCGCGTAACAAGTTCCGGCTCGCCGAAACCGCGCCGGACGCCGCGCTGGTCGGTAAACTGGAGCGTTTTTTCGCCGCGAACGATGCCGAGATCGCCGCGGCCGAGTACGTGGAAGATGCCGCCGGGCGGCGCTTTGTCTACGACGTCAACATGAACACCAACTACAACCAGCAGGCGGAACGGGAGGCGGGCAACACGCGGCGCGGCATGCACCGGGTGGCCGAATTCCTGGGCGCCGAACTGCGCAGAGCGGCGGCATGAACGAAGGCGATTTCGAAGACCTGAGCCCGCGGCTGGCCGAGTTTGCCGCGGAGCGCGACTGGGACCAGTTCCATTCTCCGAAAAATCTCGCCATGGCGCTTGCCGCGGAAGTGGGCGAGCTGCTGGAGCACCTCCAGTGGCTGAGCGAGGCGCAGAGCGAGGCCTTGACGGACAAGAGTCGCGCGGAGATCGCCCTGGAGCTGGCCGACATCCAGCTTTACCTGGTGCGCCTGGCGGACAAGCTCGACGTGGACCTGGTGGCCGCGGCCCACCGCAAGATCGGCATCAATGCCAGCAAGTACCCCGCCGACAAGGCCCGCGGGCACGCGCGCAAGTACACGGAGCTCTAGGCCGGCTGCCGACGGCCGGTCGCGGCCAGGCGCCACAGCAGCCACGCAAGCGGCCGCAGCAGGAAGCGCAACAGCAGCAGCAGCGGGAAAAGCAGCAGGGCCCAGCCCGCCACCAGTGCCGGGAAGGCCGGCAAGCCGATCCGCTCGCCCGCCCAGCTGAAGACCGAGTTCAGCACGCTGGGATGGCGGACCGCCACGTAGGCCAGCACCAGCGGCGCGCCGTAAGCCGCCAGCCGCATGCCCACCGCGCTGCCGCGCCACAGGCCCGCGCCGACCGCCGCGGCACGCCGGGAATAGCTCATCGCTCGCGCGCCGCCCGCGCCCCGGGTGGCGGCCGCGCCCATGCGCAGCACCTTCACCGCGCTCACCATAATCGCCAGGTCCAGCACGGCCGGCCAGATGTCGCCCGCCTCGATATCCTCGCCGCGGCGCCAGCGCTCTTCCAGGCGGCGGGTGCCGCTCGTGAAGAAACCCGTCAGGCCCTCGAGTGCGCGCTCGGTCTGTACCCAGCCGACCTCGCCGTCGACACCGACCACGAACTGGCCCAGGAAATCGTGTCCTTCAGCGTGGATGAAAAGTATGGCGTAACGGCCTCTTTCCACCGGGTCCAGTCCCGGCGGGCCGGCGCCCTCGGGCCCGGCTTCGGCCGGCGCCGCCGGCGAAACCGTTTCTGTCCCGCGCAGGTCTTCCCAGGCCTCCAGCATCGATTGCCAGGCATCCTCGAAACCGCGCATCACCCGGACCGAGCGGATGTCGGTCTCCAGGAAGTAGTGGACCGGCGGAATGACGTGCTCGCCATGCTCTCTCAGGACTTCCCGGAACAGCGGCTCGTCGCCGTAAAGCTCGAGAACCCGGCCCGCCATCCGCGGATAACGATGCAGGGCGGCCCAGGCCTTCAGCCCCAGCAGCGGATCTTCTTCCTGCATGTAATCGACGAAGCGGGCCTGTAACTCGACGGGCTGGTGGCGCAGGCCGCGGGCGAGCTCGGGCGGCAGCTGCTCCACCTGCAGGCGCACCAGTCGCTCCTCGATCGGCATGTGCGTCGCGCGCGAGGCGATCAGCAGGGCGGCTGCCAGCGAAACGGCAGCGATGAACAAAAGGCGGTTCAGTGACATCGTTTCCCGTGGAGTGGCAGCGGGATGAGGCGCAATGTAACGCAATCCGGTCGCGCACGGACATGCGTCACGAGTGCGTCAATGGCCGGGCACCCCGGGCGGCGGACCCAGCGGCGTGGGCAACAGGCTGGCCGGCGAGACGCACCGGGCGAGGCTGCGCCCCTGCCGCGCCACGCGGATGGTGAACTCGTCGTCACGGAACACTGCATCCACGTCGTAGGTCGCGCCCGCCTCGACCTCGAAGCTCAACTGGCAGCTGCCCTGCAGATTCTCCCGGGCGGCCCGCAGGCGCAGCTCCAGGGGACCCGGCGGCACGGCAAAACGCGGCCGGGTCCAGTGCCGCGGCCGCGCCCTGCCGTTGAACTCCAGCGGCGCAAGAAATACGCCGGCAAACCATTGCGCCTCCTGCGAGGGAAACGACAGTGTAGCGTGCGGCTCCAGGGGGCCGGGTTCCTCGAAACGCGTCGCGCAGGCGGCAAGCAGGATCGCGGCCCCTACCGCCGGCAACAGCGCGCGGAGCGGGCGGTGCAAATGCGACAGCCGCTTAATCCGCCAGTACCTTTTCGCAGGAAATGCCGGCGCCCCCCTGCAGCCGATTGCCATCGACTTCCATATCCACGGGCGCCAGCGTCGGGATCGCGATGCTCAGCGTGCCGTTCCGGCTGACATAAGTCGCCTCGCGCACGCCCGCAGCCGTGGTCACCAGCGCCCGGCCGTCCTCCTCCAGGACAATGCGCTGCCACGGCCCCTTGCAGGCGTATACGGTGCGTGAAGGTTCGCCCTCGCAGCCCTGGAGCCCAACGGCCAGCAACAGCAACAGCAATACGGGGATCGTTCTCATGAATACCTCCTCCCCGGCGATACGCCGCCGGGAACACTCAAAGCATATACGCCTGGAAGGCGATCATTGCCGCGAAGGCCAGCGTCACCGCCACCCCGACGGCGGATGCGGAGGCGTCCTCGAGGGCATCCGGAACCAGCTCGGAAAAAATCATCCAGATCATGGCACCGGCCGCCAGCCCCAGCCCGACCGGCAGCAGGGGCTGGAAGAACATGACGAAGAGGAAGGCCGGCACGGCCATCAGCGGCTGCGGCAGGCTGGTGAAAATACTCCACGCACCCGCCTTCCATACCGCCGTGCCGCGCGGGATGAGCACCAGGCTGATCGCCAGCCCTTCCGGGATGTTGTGCACCGCGATCGCGAAGGTGATGAAGGTCCCGAGCTGCTCGCCGCCGCCATAGGAGACGCCGACACCCACGCCCTCCGCGAAGGAGTGCGCTGTCATGACGCCCAGGATGAGCAGGGCCTTGCGCGCATTCGCCCCGCTCAGGTCCGCCACGTCCACGGCGTCCTTGCGCTCGATCAGCCTGTTGGCGACGAAGATCAAGGCCAGCCCGAGCAGGATGCCTGCCAGCGTCCGGCCCAGGTTCAGCTGCGAGCCTTCCTGGATCAAGCCGTGGCTGGCCGCCAGCATCAGTCCCGCGGCGGCCGCGTTCGCCATCGCCAGCCAGTAGCGACTGAACTCGCGCGTGAACATGAAAGGCAGCGCGCCCAGGCCCGTCGCAACCGCCGTGAGCGCGGCCGCGAAG
>Ga0209943_1000886_pt1 | contig 19573 bp, 20 predicted proteins | sample SalPonR1_B_D2_MG_FD_185698 | JGI IMG/M metagenome (GOLD analysis project Ga0209943, IMG submission 185698) | Salt pond soil microbial communities from South San Francisco under conditions of wetland restoration - Salt Pond MetaG R1_B_D2_MG... ... | reverse complement strand
CGCCGACCCCGCAGGCGTGGCAGGCATGAGCGACGTGGTCGCGGCCCTCACCAGGATCGCCGAGGCCGAGGTGCCGTTTGCCTCGCGCGGCGATGACAGCGGCACCAACAAGGCCGAGTTGCGGCTGTGGAAAGAGGCCGGGATCGACGCGCAGGCCGCCTCCGGGACATGGTATCGCGAGACGGGGTCGGGCATGGGCGCGACGCTCAACACCGGCACGGCGATGGGGGCCTATATCATGACCGACCGCGCCACCTGGATCGCCTTCGGCAACAAGGGCGAGTACCAGATCGCGGTCGAGGGCGATCCGAAGATGTTCAACCAGTATGGCATCATCCTCGTGAACCCCGAGAAGCACCCGAGCGTCAAGGCCGAGGCAGGGCAGACGTTCATCGACTGGGTGCTCTCGGACGAGGGGCAGGCCGCCATCGCGGGCTACAAGGTGGACGGCCAGCAGCTGTTTTTCCCCAACGCGGGGGGCTGAGGCTGTCCCGCGCGGGGCGTTCAGCCTCGCGCTTGGTTCACCGCCGCGACCGCCGCCGCAACCGCCTCTTCGATCGTCATCTCGGAGGTGTCGAGCATCAGCGCGTCCGCGGCGGGCTTGAGCGGAGCCTCGGCGCGGGCGCTGTCGCGCGCGTCGCGCTGGCGCAGGTCCTCCATCACCTCGTCGAGCGTCACCGTGTGCCCCGCCTCGCACATTTCCTTGTGGCGGCGACGCGCGCGCTCGCCATCGGAGGCGGTGACAAAGAGCTTCACCTCCGCCTCGGGGCAGATCACCGTGCCGATATCGCGGCCATCGAGCACAGCCCCGCCCGCCCGCCGGGCAAAGGCGCGCTGAAAGTCCAGCAAGGCCTGCCGCACCTCGGGAATGGCGGCGACGCGGCTCGCCGCCTGGCTCACCTCGGCGGTGCGCAGGCCGTCTGCATCGAGATCCTCGGCGCGAAGGTTCTGCGCCGCCTCGACCGGCGCGAGACCGTCGAGCGTGCGCCGCCCGGTGGCGCGGTAGAGCAAGCCGGTATCGAGGTGGGCAAAGCCGAAATGGCGGCTGAGGGCGCGGCCGATCGTGCCCTTGCCCGCCGCCGCCGGCCCGTCGATCGCGATGGTGAATGCCATGCCCGCCTCCTGTGGTGGACCATCTTGCTAGCCGATCGCGCCCCCTGCCTCAAGCATCGCTTGACGGCAGATCACGGGCGCGGCATCACGCCTGTCATGCTGATCTACAAGATATTCCGCAGCCCGGAATGGGACGCCCTGCACGCAAGCGGAGAGACGCGCGGCGCGCCGGTCGATCTCGCCGACGGCTTCGTTCATTTCTCGACCGCGGAGCAGGCCCCGGGAACGGCAGCGAAACATTTCGCGGGCGAGGACGGGCTCATGCTGCTGGCCGTCGACGCGGACCGGCTAGGCGAGGCGCTGAAATGGGAGGTGTCGCGCGGCGGCGCTCTGTTCCCGCATCTTTATCGCGCGTTGCGGCTGGAGGATGTGGCCTGGGCACAACCCCTGCCGCTCGAGAATGGCGCGCACCGCTTTCCCGAGGACCTCGAATGACCGGGCTGGAGCGGCTGGGCCTCGGCCTGATGCACCGGCTCGATCCAGAGACGGCGCATGGCCTCGCACTGCGGGCGCTGCGGTTGGGTCTTGCGCCCGCGCCCGGGCCCATCACCTCGCCGCGCCTGCGCGTCGGTCTGGCCGGGATCATGCTGCCCAACCCGGTGGGCCTTGCCGCCGGGTTCGACAAGAACGCCGAGGCGCTGGGGCCACTCTGCCGCGCGGGGTTCGGCTTTGTCGAGGTCGGGGCCGTCACGCCGCGCCCGCAGCCGGGCAACCCGCGCCCGCGGCTCTTCCGGCTGCCGGAGGACGCGGGCGTCATCAACCGCTTCGGCTTCAACAACGAAGGGATGGAGGTCGCCTCCGGGCGGCTCGCGGGGCGGCCCCGCGACGCGGTGATCGGCCTCAACCTTGGGGCCAACAAGGACAGCACCGACCGCGCCGCCGATTTCGCCACGGTGCTGCGCCATTGCGGGGCGCATCTCGATTTCGCCACCGTCAATGTCAGCAGCCCCAATACCGAGCGACTGCGCGCGCTTCAAGGGGCCGAGGCGCTGGCGGCGCTGCTCGCGGGGGTGATGGCGGCGCGCGACGACCTGCCCCGGCGCATCCCGGTCTTTCTCAAGATCGCGCCGGATTTGAACGACTCGGAACTGGGAGAGATCGCGCAGGTGGCGCACGAGGCGGGACTGTCGGGGATCGTCGCCACCAACACCACGCTGGCGCGCGACGGGCTGCGCAGCGCCGCGCGCAACGAGGCGGGGGGCCTGTCGGGCGCGCCGCTCTTCGAGCGCTCAACGCGGGTGCTGGCGCGGCTGTCGCAGATCACGCAGGGCGAAATGTCACTGATCGGCGTGGGCGGGATCGGCTCGGCAGAGGACGCCTATGCCAAGATCCGCGCGGGTGCCACGGCGGTGCAGCTTTACTCGGCGCTGGTCTATCGTGGCCTGTCACTGGTGTCGGAGATCGCGCGCGGGCTCGACGCGCTGCTGGCACGCGACGGTTTCGCCTCGGTGGCCGAGGCGGTGGGGACGGGGCGGGACGACTGGCTGTGAGCGGCGGGGTGGTATTCGAGGTTGAGCCGCCGTTCGACTTTTGCCACGCGCGGAATAAGGCGTGCTTGCACGCCGCCGCGCGAGCGCCCGACCGCCCGGACGGGCGGGCGCTTTTGAAACGGTAAATACCCGCCTCATCGTTGCAGTATCTGGCTGCCATAAAGCGGGCACCGGAGAGGTCGCAGCGCCCACCCGCGGTCGGTCGCCCGCGCGGCTCATCGCTTTAACTGCAAAGGTCAACAACAGACCAACCGCGCCCCGCTTTCCGCGCGTTATTCCACCGCACGGATGAGCTTGCGCTCGAGCACGCGCAATACGGTGCGCAACTCGTGGCCGCGCTTCAATATCCGCCCGTCCATCCCGATCACCGAATACTGCCCCTGCCGGTCGCGCAGGCGGGGCCGCTTCTCGATGCGGTAGAGCGGGTGCTCGGCGGTGCGGCGAAAGACCGAGAACACGGCCACGTCGCGCAGGCAGGAGATGCCGTAATCGCGCCACTCGCCCGCCGCCACCATGCGCCCGTAGAGCGACAGGATCACGCCGAGTTCGTCGCGCCGGAACGCCACCTGCGGCTCGGTCGGTTTCGCGCCCGCAAGCGGGCCGGGGCCTGGCATGTTCATAATGCCAGAGTTGCGCCAAATGCCGCGCGAATCAAGAGCGATCACACACCGGGCCGCCTCAGGCGAAGCGCCCGTGGCAGAACCACCCCCCCGAGAGCGCCGCGCCATGCGCCTGAAAGAGCCAGAGCCGCTCGCCCCGCTTGGTCAGCACCTGCCAGTAATCGCGCAGGCCGGTGCGCCATTCGGGATCATCCAGCCACCATTCCGGGGCGATACGCTCGGGTCCGATGGCATGGGCCGTCTCGTGCCGCCGCCCGCGCCAGCGGAACGCGGCGCAGGGCCGCCCGCCCATCTGCGGCGTGACCGGTTCGGGCCGCCAGAGCATCAGCGGGCGGGGATGATCGGCCCGCGGCCAGGGCGCGGAGGCGGGATCGGACCAGGCGGCGGCGAGGGTGAGCGCAGTCTTGGCGGGGATGCGGCTCTCGGCGGGGTGGCGGCGGGTGATCGCGTCGAGCCCCACGCGCGCACCCAGCCGGGTCAGCAAATCGGCCAGCGCGTCGCCGCCCGCGGTGGCCTGCCCCGCCCCGCGCGTCTGCTCGGGCACGATGCGTTCGGTCCACGGCGCATCGAGACGCAGCATGTCGATGCCGAACCCCGCGTCGATCCGCTCCAGCCGCGGCACCAGCAGCGCCAGCATCGCATCGGCGTCGCGCATGGCGCGCGCCAGCCGCAGCTCCACCGCCTGCATTCCGCCATCGGTGCCGCGCGCCTCGAACCGCAGGGCGCGCGCGCCCTCGCCGCGTTCAGCCAGCCGCGCGCAGAGCCGCGTCAGCAGCCGCGCCGCCCCCTCGCGCAGATCGTCGAGCAGCCCGATGGGCTCGGGCAGGCTCAGCCGCACGGCCATGGGGGGCGGCGAAGCTACGGTCGAGAGCGGCTCGGGCACCGCGCCCAGCGCCTGGTCGAGCCGCCGCATGAGAACCGGGCCGAAGCGCCGTCCCAGCGCCGCGCGCGGCTGCCCCGCCAGGTCACCGATCCGCCGCAGCCCCAGCCGACCGAGATCCCCGGCCAGTCCGCCGGGCAGGCGCAGCGCCGCCACCGGCAGGGGCGCGAGCACGGCGTGAAGCTGCCCCGGCGGCGCGAGGATCACGGGGGCGGTTCCGCGCAGTATCGCCCGCCCCTGCCACGCCCCCCGCCTGGCTGCACGTGCGCGGGTGGCGCGGGCCTCCTGCTCGATGGCGTCGCCCGAGCGCCCCGGTGCCGCCGCCTGCCCCGCAAAACGCGCCAACGCCCAGGCGGCGCCGGGCGTGTCGGCGATGGCGCAGCGTGCCGAGAGGCCGAGCCCCGCGGCCTCGTCGACCACCACGTCCCCCAGCGCCGCCTCGCCACCGAAGAGATGCGCGCAGCCGGTGATGTCGAGCATCAGCCCCGCCGCGCCGTCACTGGCCACCAACGGCGAGAACCGGTCCGCCCAGCGCGCCAGCGCGCGCAGGAAGGCGGCCTCGGCGGCGGGTTCCTGCGGGGCGGTGCGCAGATCGGGGCAGAGCGCCTGCGCCTCGCGCAGCGGCTGGCCGGGCACCAGCCCCGCCGCCTCGGCGCTGTCGGACAGCGCGGCCAGCACCTGACGTGGCCCATCCTCGGCCACCACGGCAAACGGCCCCGCCACGCCCGAACGGCGCGTGAGGCGCTCGGCCCCCAGCCGGGGGAACCAGACGGAGAGGATGCGGCGAGACGGCATGGCAGACAGTGTTCTTTCTTTGTTCTTCTCTTAAGCCGCCCAGCCGCATGAGTCGAGTCTGCCATCCGGGAACGCGCGGCGATACTGTCCTGAAAAAGGCAGCATTTTGGAACAAACGTCACGAATTGGCAGGTCAGGCGGCCTGTTGACAGAACAATCCTTTTCGATCCCCGCCACACGGCATAGCCTTGCCACCAACAAGAAAGAGGGAGACAGATCATGACCGAGACATCCATCCGCACCACCACGGGCCGCGGTCGCCGCTTCGACAGCGTTCTCGACACGATCGGCGACACGCCGGTGATCCGTGTCAACAACCTCGGACCCGATCACGTGACGATCTACGTCAAGGCCGAGGCGTTCAACCCCGCAGCCTCGGTCAAGGATCGGCTCGCGGTCAATATCATCGAGGCCGCCGAGCGCGACGGGCGGCTCAGGCCCGGGCAGACGGTGGTCGAGGCGACAAGCGGCAATACCGGCATCGGCCTCGCCATGGTCTGCGCGCAGAAGGGCTATCCGCTGGTGGTGACGATGGCGGAAAGCTTCTCCATCGAGCGGCGGCGCCTGATGCGGATGCTAGGGGCCAAGGTTGTTTTGACACCCAAGGCCGAGAAAGGTTTTGGGATGTACAAGAAGGCCGAGGAGCTGGCCGAAGCGAATGGCTGGTTCCTCGCCCACCAGTTCGAGACCAAGGACAATGCCGACATTCACGCCGCCACCACGGCGCAGGAAATTCTTGGCGATTTCGAGGGCGACAGGCTCGATTACGTGGTCACGGGCTATGGCACCGGCGGCACGGTGACGGGGCTGGGCCGGGTGCTGCGCGAGGCGCGGCCCGAGACGAAGATCGTCCTGTCGGAGCCCGCCAACGCGGCGCTGCTGGGCAGCGGCCACGCGCAGGAGCGCAACGCACAAGGCGAGCCCGCCGCGAGCCACCCGGCCTTCGAGCCGCACCCCATTCAGGGCTGGACCCCGGATTTCATCCCGCTGGTGCTCCAGGAGGCGGTGGACAAGGGCTATTATGACGACCTGATCCCCGTCGCGGGGCCCGACGGGATCAAGGCGGCGCGCGATCTGGCGGCGAAGGAGGGGATCTTCACCGGCGTCTCGGGCGGCGCGACCTTTGCGATCTCTTTGCAGATCGCGGAGCGCGCCGCACCCGGATCGGTGATCCTGTGCATGTTGCCCGATACCGGCGAACGCTACATGACCACGCCGCTGTTCGAGGGGATCGGCGAGGACATGGACGAGGAGGAACAGGCGATTTCGAACTCGACGCCTGGCTACCGGCTGGGCTGACCCTTCTTGCATGACTGCACAAGACCCTGTGCAGTCGTGCCGATTGTGCATCCTGAGCTGCCGCTTAGCTTGGCGGGAACGGAAAGCGAGAGGACGTATCACATGACCGACGACAGCTATACCCCACCCGAAGTCTGGACCTGGGAGGCGGCCTCGGGCGGGCAATTCGCCTCGATCAACCGGCCGATTGCCGGGGCCACCCATGACAAGGAACTGCCTGTGGGAGAGCACCCGTTCCAGCTCTATTCGCTGGCGACACCGAACGGCGTCAAGGTGACGGTGATGTTCGAGGAATTGCTCGCCGCCGGGCATGACGCGGAGTATGACGCCTGGAAGATCGACATCGGCGAGGGTGAGCAGTTCGGCAGCGGCTTTGTCGGGATCAACCCGAATTCCAAGATCCCCGCACTGGTGGACCGCACCGGCGACACGCCCCTGCGCGTGTTCGAGAGCGGCTCGATCCTGATGCACCTGGCCGAGAAATACGGCGCGTTCCTACCGGCGGGCGGCCCCGCGCGGACCGAGGTGATCAACTGGCTGATGTGGCAGATGGGCAGCGCCCCTTACCTGGGTGGCGGCTTTGGCCATTTCTACGCCTACGCGCCCGAGAAGATGCAATACCCCATCGACCGCTTCGCGATGGAGGCCAAGCGCCAGCTTGACGTGCTGAACCGCGAGCTTGCCGACAAGCCTTTCATCGCCGGAGACGAGTTCACCATCGCCGACATGGCGATCTGGCCGTGGTACGGGCAGCTCTGCCTCGGGCGGCTCTACAGTGCGGGCACGTTCCTAGATGTCCAGAGCTACGAGAACGTGGTGGCATGGGCCGAGAAGATCGACGCGCGTCCAGCGGTGCAGCGCGGGCGCAAGGTCAACCGCAGCTTCGGCGAGCCGCACATGCAACTGCACGAGCGCCATTCGGCAGAGGATTTCCAGACGAAGACGCAGGACAAGATCGGCGAGGACGCCTAAGCGCTTTCGCCGCGCGTCTGGATCGGGCATGAAGGGGCCAAAGGAGCCGCTTCATGCCCAACCGCGACACCCAGCTTCTCGCCGTCCTGATCGACGCCGACAACGTCCCTGCCAAATATGCCGACGCGATCCTGCGCGAGGTCACGAGCTATGGCGAGCCGGGGCTGCGGCGGGTCTATGGCGACTGGTCGAGTTCGCAGCTGTCAGGCTGGACCAAGACGGCGCAGAATCTCGGCCTCGTCCAGCACCAGCAGACCGCCAATACCAAGGGCAAGAACGCCTCCGATATCGGGCTGGTGATCGACGCCATGGACATCCTGCACGCGGGCCATTTCGACGGCTTCGTGCTGGTCTCGTCGGACAGCGATTTCACCCGGCTGGCGAGCCGCATTCGCGAGCAGGGACTCACCGTGATCGGCATCGGCGAAGCCAAGGCACCCGACGCGCTCAAGAACGCGTGCAACCGGTTCGTGGCGATCGAGAACATCTACGAGGATGTGAGCGACGCCCCCCGCAGCGCCCCCAAGACCAAGCTCGACAGCCAGCATATCGCCGATGCCCGGCGGCTGATCTTCGACGCGATGGAAAAAATCGACAGCGACGACGAGTGGTATCCGCTGGGCCGGATCGGTCAGCAGATACAGGCCGACAAGCCCGATTTCGACACCCGGACCTACGGCAAGAAGAAGCTGAGCGACCTCATCAAGGAGCTGAAGGTGTTCGAGACCAAGCCCGGCTCGGGCAACCAGCTGCTGGTGCGGCGGGTGGATTGAGTGCGCAGAATTACCGCCGGAAGCGGGCGTTGACGGACGGAACCTTGAAAAAGATTCCGGACAAGAAAGTTTTCAACTTTCTTGGTCTTACATTGCCGTGACGGTGTAGCCCGCCCCTGAACTCCGGTGACCGCCCAAGGCCAGAACCGGCCCTCCCTCACATCCCCAGTTCCGCCCGGATCGCCGCCCCGTCGGCACCGCGTTCGGGCGGCTCCGTGACCTTGGAAACGGCCCCGTCGAAGCGCGGGGCGGGGGCGGGCACGAGCCCCTCCGACCAGACCCCGCGCGCCGCCACATGCGGATCACGCGCCGCCGCGTCGGGGCGCAGCACCGGTGCCACGCAGGCATCGGATCCGGCAAAGACGTCGCTCCAATGCGTCAGCGGGCGCTCGGTGAAAATCGCCGCCAGCGCCTCGGTCTGAGCGGGCCATTGCGCGGGGTCGTTCTGGTCGGCAAAGCGGCAGTCATCCGACAGTCCCAGCCGCTCGAGAAACGCCGCGTAGAATTGCGGCTCGAGGCACTGCACCGACAGCCAGCCACCGCAGGCGCAGGCATAGACGCGGCTCCAGTGCGGTCCGTCCAGCAGGCTGCGCCCCCGCTCCATCGAGAGGTTGCCCGAGGGCTGCATCGCCATCAGCAGCGCCATCATGTGGGCCGAGCCGTCGACGATGGCGGCATCCACCACCGTGCCCTGCCCGGTGCGCGCGGCCTGCAGTAGCCCCGCCAGCACCCCGGCCACGAGGTAGAGCGCACCGCCTCCCACGTCGCCCAGTATCGTGGGCGGCGTCAGGGGCGGGGTGCCGGACGCGCCCGCGTACCAAAGCGCCCCGGAGGTGGCGAGATAGTTGAGATCGTGCCCGGCCTGGTGCGCGCGCGGCCCGTCCTGCCCCCAGCCGGTCATCCGACCGTAGACGAGACGCGGGTTGACCGCCCGCATCGGCTCGGGCCCCAGCCCCAACCGCTCCATCACCCCGGGGCGGAAGCCCTCGATCATCGCGTCGGCGCGGGTCACGAGCGCGCGCGCCACGTCGATGTCGCCCGCGTCCTTTAGATCGAGCACGATGGACCGCTTGCCGCGATCCAGCAGCGAGCGCTCCCCCGTGACCGGGCTGCCCCCTCCGGGGCGGTGGATCACCACCACCTCGGCCCCCATCTCCGCGAGCATCATCGCGGCAAAGGGCGCGGGCCCCAGCCCCTCGAACTCGACCACCCGGATGCCGTGCAGCATGGCGTGCCCCCTCAATACCGCCGGTGAATGCGCCTGCGCGAGACGATCGGATGTTTTTTCTGCCGCTCGCGCAGAAATACGAATATTCCCGCCCCGAGGATGAGCGCAATCCCGGACAGGACCACCGGGCCGGGCAGTTCGCCCCAGACGGCCCAGCCCCAGAAGATCGCCAGCGGCAAGCCGACATACTCGAAAGGGGCCACCGTCGCCGCATCGGCCACCCGGTAGGCCTGGCTGAGGCTGTAGCCGATGATCGCCGAGTTGAGACCGAGTCCGAGGAAGAGGTACACGTCGCGCTCCTCGGGCCAGACCCACGCGCGCAGGAGGAAGACGAGGCTCTCGTTATCGACACCCGCAGCGAAGCGTCCGTCACCGGCGACCAGCCAGAAGGCGGCGCTGGCCAGGATGAAAGCGAACTGGATATAGACGGCCATGGCCGACGCCCGGGATTTCACGCCGAGTTTGCGCGTCAGCACCTGATTGAGCGCGTAGGTGAGGGCGGCCAACACCGGCAGCAGGTAGATCGCGATCGGGACATCCCGCGTGCCCTGATCTGCCCACGGGCGGGTCATGACGACCACACCGAGCAGACCCACCACCACGGCACCGATCCGGAGCGGGCCGACCTTCTCGCCCAGAAGCGGGATCGAGAGCAGCGTGATCATCAGCGGAGCGCAGAAGAACACCGCCGTTGCCTCGGCCAGCGGCAGAACCGCCAGCGCGGCGAAGAAGCTCATGTTGGCCACCACGATCAGCAGACCGCGCAGCGCGTGCAGAAAGGGCGTGTCGGTGCGAAGGATGCCCCAGCCGCCCTCTATCTGCACCAGGATCAGGCTGAAGGCGATACCGGTGGCCGAACGGGTAAAGACCATCTGGTGCAGGGGATAACCGCCTGAGAGGAACTTGATCAGCATGTCGTTGACGGAAATCGCCAGCACCCCCAGGAGGATAAAGGCAATCCCGGTCGTCGGGTTCTGCGCGCGGGCCGGCCCTGTCATCCGAACGGTCCTTTCGCCGACGCTCTAGCACGCGGCGCGCGCGCGCTCCATGTCGCATTTTCGCGGCGGCGCGCGCTCTTGGCCGGGCGCGGGGCCTGCGCTACGCTCTGCCCGGATGCAGGAGGAGAAGGAGCCGCGCGAATGAAAATGTCCGACAACCGCGAGATCGCCGCCGACCGCGCAACGGTATGGGCGGCGCTCCTGAGCCCCGAGGCACTCAGGGAATGCGTGCCCGGCGCGCAGGAGGTGAGCGGCACGCCCGAGGACGGGTTCGAGGCCACGGTGGTGCAGAAGGTCGGCCCGGTGAAGGCGACCTTCAAGGGATCGGTGACGATCAGCGACATGATCGAGCCCGAGAGCCTGACGCTGAGCGGCACGGGCAAGGGCGGGACGGCGGGCCACGCCAAGGGCAGCGCCGCCGTGCGGCTGGAGGAGATCGAGGGCGGCACGCGGCTGCACTACGATGTCGAGGCCAGCGTCGGGGGCAAGCTCGCGCAGCTAGGCAGCCGTATCGTCGACGGATTCGCAAAGAGGATGGCCGACCAGTTCTTTGCCCGGCTCGAGGCGGCGGTCGTCCCGCCCGAGGAAACGCCGGAGGTAGAGGCCGACAGCGCAGAGGGCGAGGCCCTTAAAAAGGGCTGGTTCCGTCGCATGATGGGCTGAGGCCGCTACGGCGTCTCAGTCGGTGCCGCCCGCGTTGCGCGAGACCACCGACACGCCCGATTCGGCGACAATCAGCCGCGCAATGCGGCGGGCGATGGCGCGGCTGCCCTTGAAGGAGGGGTGAATGCGGTCCACCGCGTGATAGCTGAGGTCGCCATGCGGGACCATCTCGGCCAGCGGCAGGAAATGCACGCCCGCGTCCAGCCCCGCGAGCCGCGCGAGGCGTGCGTCGAGCGTGTCGCCCTCGTCGGCGCAATGCTCGATCGGCGAGCCGTTGCCGGGCGTGCGCATGTAGCCCACGAGCAGCACCTGCGCCCCGTCCTGCCGCGCCCGCGAGGCGAGGCCGGGGATCACGCCGCGGCGTCCGTCCCTGGAAATCATCCGGTCCATCTTGCGCTCGCAGCGGTTGCAGCCGCAGCCAAGCCACAGGTCGTTGCCGCCACCGCCGAGCACGACCCAGTCCCAGTCGCCGCGGCGATACTGCTTGGAGATGTTGAGACCCAGCGCTCCGGAAATCGGCAGCCGGTAGAGATAGCGCGCGCCGCCCATCGAATTGTCCACCAGATGCGCGTCGAGCACAGCCCGCAGGCGCGTGCCGACTGCACCGCCCGCCAGCTTGTGCATGGCGAAAAGCGAATCTCCCATCACGAGGATGCGCGGCCCGGTCTGCCCCCCGGCATGGGCGGGCATCAGTGGCAGGGCAACAAGCATGAAAATAACGGTCAGGACACGTGTGATCATCACACCCCTCAGAATGGCGTTACGCCCCGACCCGTATCCACGATAACAGATCACGGCAGGAATGTGACCAGAAAAAGCGCGCACGCATCTTTCCACAGACTGTTTCCGGTGCCGGAACTGCGCGTCAGCGCACAGGGGGGGAGACCGCCCGCGCCGCTTGCAGCCGCGCGCCATCCGTCTAGGTTCCCCACAGGCCAGAAGGGACAGGCGGACATGGCGGCAATCGTCGAGGTCGAGAACCTCACCAAGACCTACAAGGGCGGGTTCACCGCGCTGCGCGGCGTGTCGCTTGCCATCGAGCGGGGCGAGATCCTCGCGCTGCTCGGCCCCAACGGCGCGGGCAAGACCACGCTCATATCGGCGCTGTGCGGCATCACCACGCCCTCGGGCGGGCACGCGCGGATCGGCGGGCATGATATCCTGAGCGACTGGCGCAAGGCGCGGCACCTCGTCGGCCTCGTGCCGCAGGAGGTGGCGCTCGAGCCGTTCGAGAAGGTCATCAACACGGTGCGATTCTCGCGCGGCCTGTTCGGCAAGGGGCGCGACGATACGCTGGTCGAGCGCGTGCTGCGGCAGCTCTCGCTGTGGGACAAGCGCGATGCGCGCATCCGGGAATTGTCGGGCGGGATGAAGCGCCGGGTGCTGATCGCCAAGGCGCTGTGCCACGAGCCGCAGGTGCTGTTCCTCGACGAGCCGACGGCGGGCGTGGATGTCGAGCTGCGCCGCGACATGTGGGAGGTGGTGCGCGGGCTGAAGGAAAGCGGCGTTACCATCATCCTCACGACCCATTACATCGAGGAGGCCGAGGCGATGGCCGACCGCGTCGCCGTCATCAACGGCGGCGAGATCCTGCTGGTGGAGGACAAGGCCGCGCTGATGCGGCGGATGGGGCAGAAGACGCTGCGCATCGACCTCGCGGAGCCGGTGGCCGACGTGCCGGGCGCGCTCGCGGGCTACGATCTCGAACGGATCGAGGACGGCGCGGCGCTGCTTTACCATTACGACACGCGCGGCGACGGCACCGGCATCACGCGGCTGTTGCAGGCGCTGGCGCGCGAGGGGCTGGGCCTGCGCGATATCGAGACGCGGCAGAGCAGCCTCGAAGAGATTTTCGTGGACCTCGTGCGGGAGGGCGCAGCATGAACCTGCACGCAGTATGGGCCATCTATGTCTATGAGATGAAGCGGTTCTTCCGCACCATCTTCGAGTCACTGCTGTCGCCGGTCATTTCCACCACGCTCTATTTCGTGGTGTTCGGCGCAGCCATCGGCAGCCGCATCGAAGAGGTCGAGGGCGTGAGCTACGGCGCGTTCATCGTGCCGGGCCTCATCATGCTCTCGGTGATGACGCAGGCGATCTCCAACGCCTCTTTCGGCATCTATTTCCCGAAATTCATCGGCACGATCTACGAGCTTCTGTCCGCCCCGGTGAACTTCGTCGAGATCGTGACCGGCTATGTCGGCGCGGCGGCGACCAAATCGCTGTTGATCGGGGGCGTGATCCTCGTCACGGCGCGGCTCTTCGTCGAGATCGACATCGCGCATCCGGCGATGATGCTGGCGTTCCTCGTACTGATCTGCATCAGCTTTTCGCTCTTCGGCTTCATCATCGGCATCTGGTCCGAGAATTTCCAGCAATTGCAGCTCATTCCACTCCTGGTCATCACGCCGCTGGTGTTTCTCGGTGGCGCGTTCTACTCGGTCTCGATGCTGCCGCCCGCGTGGCAGACGGTGACGCTGTTCAATCCGGTGGTCTACCTCATATCGGGGTTCCGCTGGTCGTTCTTCGGAGTGGCGGATGTCAGCCCGGGGCTGAGCCTGCTGGCGGTGGCGGTGTTCTTCGCGATGTGCCTCGGGACGGTCTGGGCGATCTTCCGCACCGGCTATCGCATCAAGTCCTGAGCGCGGGGTGATGCTTTCCCGCACCACCGCGGTGACGCCTCACGCGCCGCCTTGTTTGTCCTGTCCGTGCACTCTACATCGGGCCACATGAGAATTCGTATCCCCTTCCTCAAGCGACCGCCGCGCGTGGCCGTCATCCGGCTGGCGGGCGTGATCGGGTCGGGGCCGCGCGCGGCCCTGAGCGACGAGGCGCTTGGCCCGGTGATCGAAAAGGCGTTCCGCCGCGGCAAGCCTGCGGCGGTGGCGCTCGAGATCAACTCGCCCGGCGGCTCGCCGGTGCAATCCTCGCTGATCGCGGCGCGTATCCGACGGCTGGCCGACGAAAAGGAGGTGCCTGTCCATGCCTTCGTCGAGGACGTGGCGGCCTCGGGCGGCTACTGGCTGGCGGCGGCGGCGGACGATATCCGCGTCGACCATGCCTCGGTTCTGGGCTCCATCGGGGTGATCTCGGCTGGGTTCGGCGCGGACGTGTTCCTGAAACGGCAGGGGATCGAGCGGCGGGTCTATACCGCCGGCAAATCCAAGAGCACGCTCGACCCGTTCCTGCCCGAAAAGCCCGAGGACGTCGCGCGCCTCAAGGGGGTGCTCGACGACATCCACACCGCCTTCATCACCCATGTCAAGGAGCGCCGCGGCGACCGCCTGGCCGACGCGCCGGACCTTTTCTCGGGCGAGTTCTGGCTGGGCGGCAAGGCCATCGAGATGGGCCTCGCCGACGGTTTCGGCCATATCGTGCCGCGCATGAAGGAGGTCTACGGCGACAAGGTCAAGCTGGTGCGCTACGGGCGCCGTCGCGGGCTCCTGTCACGGTTTGGCGCGCATGTCGCGCAGGATGCGATGGCCGCGCTCGATGACCGGGCGCACTATGCCCGCTTCGGGCTCTGACATGATCGTCAAGGTCGTTCTCCTCTTTCTCGTCGCGATGGCCGTGCTGGCGATGTTCGGGCGGCTGCGCTTTCCCGGGCAGAAGCGGCTGGAGGCCGCGAAATGCCGCAAGTGCGGTCGGTTCCGGATCGGCAAGGGGCCCTGCGCCTGCGAGAAGGGCCCGCGCACATGATGCCGTGGCTCATGGTGGGCCTCGGGCTCGTCATCCTGCTGCTGGCGGGCGATGCGCTGGTCAAGGGCGCGGTCAACCTCGCGCTGCGCATCGGCATCCCCGCCCTGATTGTCAGCCTGACGGTGGTGGCCTTCGGCACCTCGGCACCGGAACTGCTGATTTCCGTCAATGCCGTGCTTGCGGACAAGGCCGGCCTGGCTCTGGGCAACGTCGTGGGATCGAACACCGCGAACGTGCTGCTGGTGCTGGGCGTGCCCGCCCTCATCGCGGTGATGCACACGAGCGCCTGCGACTGCAAGCGCGCCTATTTCCAGATGCTGGCGGCCACCGTGCTGTTCATCGCGCTGGCGTTTCGCGGCGCGTTCGACTGGATCGCGGGGTTGGTCCTTCTGACTGCGCTCGCGCTGATGCTGGGCGACGCGTTCCGCAACGCCGTCACGCACCGGCGCGAGGCCGCCGCCGCGGCGCTCCTGGCGGAGGACGAGGAAGAGGTCGAGGGCGCGGACCCGGACATGCCGTGGTGGCAGATCGTCACCTTCCTCGCGCTGGGCCTCGTGGGGCTGCCGCTGGGTGCCGACATCCTGGTGGACAACGCCTCGATCCTCGCCATGCGCTATGGCGTGAGCGAGGCGGCGATCGGGCTGACGCTGGTGGCGCTCGGCACCTCGCTGCCGGAACTGGCGACCACCGTGATGGCGGCGATCCGGCGGCAGGCGGACGTGGCGCTCGGCAACGTCATCGGCTCCAACATGTTCAACCTGCTGGCCATCATCGGCATCACGGCGCTGGTGGGCGAGGTGCCGGTGGATCGCGAGTTCCTCGTGTTCGACTTGTGGGTGATGCTCGCCGCGTCGCTGCTGCTCATCCCCTTTGTGCTTTTGTGCCGCGATATCGGTCGGCTGTGGGGGATCGTGTTGACCTCCGGCTATGTGGGCTACGTCACGCTCGTGCTGGTTTGAACGGGGGTGATGGCATGACACGGGCGCTGGTGACGGGTGCAGGCAAGCGGCTGGGACGGGCGATGGCCCTGGAACTGGCACGGCAGGGGCACGACGTGGCGGTGCATTACGCCACCTCAGAGGCCGAGGCGGACGCGGTCGCCACGGAAATTCGCGCCATGGGGCGGCATTCTGTGGCGCTGCACGCCGATCTGCTGGACGAGGCGCAGGTGACGGCGCTGGTGGGCCGCGCGGCGGAGGCGCTGGGCGGGCCGGTCCTGACGCTGGTCAACAACGCCTCGATCTTCGAATACGACACCCTCGCCACCGCCACGCGGACAAGCTGGGACCGGCACATGGAGAGCAACCTGCGCGCGCCCTTCGCGCTGATGCAGGAGATGGCCCGCACCATACCCGATCCGGACGGGGACGGAAATGGCGAGCCGCGCGCCCGCGGTCTCGTCGTCAACATGATCGACCAGCGCGTGCGCAAGCTCACGCCCGATTTCATGACCTACACCATCGCCAAGATGGGGCTTTGGGCACTGACGCGCACCGCGGCGCAGGCGCTCGCGCCGCGCGTCCGTGTCAACGCCATCGGCCCGGGTCCGACGCTGAAAGGACACCGCCAGAGCGCGGATCATTTCGCGCGCCAGCGCGCGGCGACGGTGCTGGGCCGCGGCGCTGACGAGGACGATATCACCGCCGCACTGGCCTACCTGCTGCACGCGCCGGCGGTGACCGGACAGCTCATCTGTGTCGATGGCGGCCAGCATCTCGGCTGGCGAACCCCCGACGTGCTCGGCCCCGAGTGAAAACATGGGCCCGCGCTGGAGTTTTGCACCGGTCATGGTTTCGTCACTCAAGCGTTACAGAAAGCTTAATGTTTTCAATAATCTGTCCCGCGGATATAAATTAATCTATAAATATCAGTATGTTGTATAATTGCCTAAAAATGCGGCATTCCAACGAAACCAGCCGGAACAAAAGGATTTTTCCCGCCGCCCAAAATTTGTCTCCAGAGTTGTCCACAGGAATCGTGGACAGCTTAACCCTTGCCCCGCGCCGGGGAACGTTGCAGGCAGGCGCGGGAATCATATCCTACCCGCCATGAGTGACATCGACCCGCCCCCCCCTGCCACCGGCCCCGACGTGATTCGCGGCTACCTGCGCACGCTGGACGCCTCGCCGGGCGTCTACCGCATGCTCGACGCGCAGGCGCGGGTGCTTTACGTGGGCAAGGCGCGCAACCTGCGCGCGCGGGTGTCGAACTATGCCCGGCCCACGGGCCATACCGGGCGCATCGCGCGGATGATCCGCGAGACCGCCTCGATGATGTTCCTCACCACGGCGACCGAGACCGAGGCGCTGCTGCTGGAGCAGAACCTCATCAAGCAGCTCAAGCCGCGCTACAACGTGCTTTTGCGCGACGACAAGAGCTTTCCCAACATCCTCGTCACCGCGCATGACTATCCGATGATCCGCAAGCATCGCGGGGCCAAGCGCGACAAGGGCAGCTATTACGGCCCCTTCGCCAGCGCCGGCGCGGTCAACCGGACGCTGGCGCAGTTGCAGCGCGTCTTTCAGCTGCGCAACTGCACCGACACGATGTTCGAGAGCCGCACGCGTCCCTGCCTGCAATACCAGATCAAGCGTTGCACCGCGCCCTGCGTCGGCAAGATTTCGAAGGCCGAGTATGCCGTTCAGGTGCGCGATGCCGAGCGTTACCTCTCGGGGCGCTCGACCGAGATACAGGAAAAGCTGGCCGCGCAGATGGCCGAGGCGGCGCAAGCGATGGAATACGAACGCGCCGCTGCCCTGCGCGACCGGATCAAGGCGCTGACGCAGGTGCAGACCGCTCAAGGCATCAATCCCCGCACCGTGACCGAGGCCGACGTGATCGCGCTGCACCTCGAAAACGGGCAGGCCTGCGTGCAGGTGTTCTTCATCCGCGCCGGGCAGAACTGGGGCAACCGCGATTTCTATCCGCGCGTCGGCGCGGATGTGGAAGAGCCGGAGGTGCTCGAGGCCTTCATCGGCCAGTTCTATGACGGCAAGGAACCGCCACGCGCCCTCATCCTGTCGCATGATCTGGAAAACCCCGACCTGATGCAGCAGGCGCTCACTGACAAGCTAAGCCGCAAGGTCACCCTCACCGTTCCGAGACGCGGGGAAAAGGCCGAACTGATCGACGCCGCGCTGCGCAACGCGCGCGAGAGCCTCGCGCGCAAGATGGCCGAGAGCGCGACACAGGCAAAGCTGCTCAGGGGGCTGGCCGAGACGTTCGACCTCGACGCGCCGCCGCAGCGGATCGAGGTCTACGACAACAGCCACATCCAAGGCACCAACGCCGTCGGTGCGATGATCGTGGCGGGACCCGAAGGGATGATGAAGAACCACTATCGCAAGTTCAACATCAAGGGCGAGGACCTGACCCCCGGCGACGATTTCGGCATGATGAAGGAGGTGCTCACGCGCCGCTTCAAGCGCCTTCTGAAAGAAGACCCCGACCGCAGCCACGGCCAGTGGCCCGACCTTCTGCTGATCGACGGCGGCGCGGGACAGGTGAGCGCGGTGGCGGGCATCATGCGCGAAATGGGGGTTTCGGATATCCCGATGGTGGGTGTTGCCAAGGGCGTGGACCGCGACCTCGGCAAGGAGGAGTTTCACCGCGTGGGCAAGCGCCCGATGGCGCTGCGCCACAATGACCCGGTGCTCTATTTCATCCAGCGCCTGCGCGACGAGGCGCACCGCTTTGCCATCGGCACGCATCGCGCCAAGCGGGCGAAATCCGTCTCGGCCACGCCGCTCGACGAGGTGCCGGGCGTGGGTGCCGCCCGCAAGCGCGCACTGCTCGCGCATTTCGGCAGCGCCAAGGCGGTGAGCCGCGCCAACCTCGCCGATCTCAAGGCGGTGGAGGGCGTATCGGACGCGCTCGCCCGCAAACTCTACGATTTCTTCCACGAGCGGGGCTGAGCCGGATCTCCGCGCATCGTCATCGCCGCGAAGGCAGGGATCTCCTGCCCCTGTCATCGACGCGCTTGACAAACCCTGCCCTTAAACTGAACATGAATTCAGTTTCAGATTTGAGTCGCCCATGCCCCCTGCCTCACAGCCCCACCCCGCGCCGCAGGATGCGCTCAGTTATCCGCAGGCCCTCGCGGCGCAGGCCGAGGGCCTGCCCAAGGGGCAGCGCACCGCGCAGGCCATCCGCATCGCCGCTTGTCACCTGCTGGACCAGAGCGCGCCGCGCGATCTGACCATCGCCGCGATCTGCGGGCGCGCGGGCGTGGCGAACGGCACCTTCTACCTCTATTTCCCCGATCAGGCGCGGCTTCTCGACGAGGTGCTGCAGGGCTTTGCCTCGTTCCTGCAGACCCGCATGATCGCGGCGGGCCGCAGTTGCCCCGACGCGCCCATGCGCGCCGCGACCGAGGCATATGTGGATCTCTTCGCGGCCAATCGCGGGCTGATGAAATGCCTCGTGCACCATCTCGACGCCTTCCCGGCGGCGCGCGCGGCCTTTCACCGGCTCAACCGCGACTGGATCGCCACCGTGGTCCGCGCCACCCTCCGCCGCCATGCAAGCGCCGGGCACGATCCGCTGCCCGAGGACGAACTCGCCCGCCGCGCCTATGCACTCGGCGGGATGACCGATCACTACCTCTCCAGCCTCTACCTGTCGCAAGAGCCGGGTCTGGTCGCGGTCTCCGCGGACCGCGCGGCGGTGATCATCACACTCACCACCCTCTGGGAACGGGGATTGCATCCATGAGCCTGCTCGACCAAGCCGAATTCGCCAGCATCGACCGCCTGCGCGCTCATCAGGCCGCCGCCTGGGCCAGACAGGGCGATCACGTCGCCCGCCGCTCCGAATTCTATCGCGACCTTTGGCAGGGCGCGGCCCCACCCGCCGATCTGGCGGACCTGTCGGCCCTGCCCCTCTCGGACAAGGCGCAACTGCGCGTGGCGCAGGCCAATCATCCGCCCTTCGGGCACTACATGGCCGCCTCTCGCCGCGACGCGGTGCGCCTGCACCGCACCTCGGGCACCACCGGACAGGCGATGAACCTCGCACTTTCGGCGCGCGACTGCGCGGTGACCG
>Ga0209943_1000883_pt1 | contig 19649 bp, 12 predicted proteins | sample SalPonR1_B_D2_MG_FD_185698 | JGI IMG/M metagenome (GOLD analysis project Ga0209943, IMG submission 185698) | Salt pond soil microbial communities from South San Francisco under conditions of wetland restoration - Salt Pond MetaG R1_B_D2_MG... ... | reverse complement strand
AAAAAATCCTTTAATCGGGATCTCCGTTTTCTCCTGCGTTTTATTATTGATCACTCGCACACCCTCTACTTCATCTTCACCTAAAATCTCTTCTGTTTCTGTATTCCAGTGGACAATAATATTCTCTTGCTTAAGCATGCGATCTTCCATGATTTGCGAAGCACGCATTTCATCTCTGCGGATAAATACATGAACTTTGGGACACAACTTGGATAAGTATACGGACTCCTCAGCTGCCGTATCTCCACCACCTACGACGGCAACATCCATGCCTTTATAGAAAAAACCATCGCAAACCGCGCAGGCTGAAACGCCTTTGTTCTTAAGACGATCCTCAGACTCTAGTCCCAGCCACTTTGCAGAAGCACCCGTTGAAATGATAACCGAATGAGCTTGATATGTGGTACCATCTTCAGTAGTGACCTTGTGAACTGGGCCACTAAAGTCGACCTCTGTCACAATTTGGTATATTACCTTTGTTCCAAAGCGTTCTGCTTGTTTTTTAAAATCTTCCATCATCTGTGGCCCTTTGACTCCCTCGGGATATCCGGGATAGTTTTCCACATCGGTGGTAATCATCAATTGCCCTCCGGGCTCTTGTCCTGTGAATACTACGGGATCCATATTTGCTCTCGCAGCATAAACTGCTGCCGTATATCCAGCGGGTCCGGATCCAATAATTATGCACTTATGTATATCTGCCATATATGTTTGTTTTGTTCAAAATTACAAATTTATCCTGCCTTCTCATGCAATTTCCAATGATTTATCAGTCGCAACACCAGTTCTTTCTGTGTTAACATATCGACTCGAATACAGGCATGAGCCGCACTATACCCTGACATACGCTCTTGAAAAAGAATCCTTACATTTTTTGAACCCAAAAGAGGTCTATTCTCAAAAGTTGACTGGGATGTAAGGAAGCTGTTTTGCTGAAGGTATACTAATAGCCCATGATTTTTTACTAAAGGGATCAGGGCATTGTTCATCAGTGTTCCCCCACCCAAACTAACTACAACTGGGGGCGTATAGTTGTAAAGAATTGATGAAAGAAGGTCTGTCTCAAGTTTCCGGAAATACGCCTCCCCTTTTTTATCGAAAATATCTGCTACACTGGAGTTCTCATACCTCTCTATTTCTCTATCCAGATCAAGGGATGGAATTTGGAGCCTCTCCCCCACTTTGTGACCGTAATACGTCTTTCCGACCCCCATAAAGCCCGTCAGAAAAAGGAAGGAAGAAAAGGATTCAGATCTGTTCATTTGGATTGTGTTCTCTTCGATATAGCTCAATGGCAAATCATCTATTATATATTACCCAAAGAGACTGAGAACAAGATACTTAACCGCCGATACTTGACAAAGCTTCCCTATGTAAACAAAAAAATCAATATTTGATTACCTTTGTAGCAGCAAAAATGAGATTTATGAGATTTGGAATAGGATTGGCGGTACTTGCGATTTTTGTTTTTGCCTGTTCATCTGAAAATGGTGAACGAGTAGAAACAGAGCGCAGTACGCGACTAGATGAGTTTATACGAATCCCAACAGACGAAGAAGGAAAAGTGGACCCGGAGGAAATGCCACGAATTCAATTTGCGGAGGATCATTTTAAGTATGATACACTGCAGGAAGGCGAGCAAGTCGAACATTCCTTTACATTTACAAATACGGGGGCATCAAGTTTACTGATCTCCTCTGTGAAGTCGAGCTGTGGTTGCACTGTAGCAGACTATCCTAAGGAACCGGTTGCCCCGGGTGAAGAGGGAGAAATTCTCGCCACCTATAATTCAAATGATAAGGAAGGGCCACAAATTAACGAAATCACCATTTATTCAAACGCATATCCCAGTCAGCACAGTTTAACCTTATCCGGTGTGGTGCTGCCCAAGGAATAAATCGAAAAAAATCTGAACTATGTTAGAGTTTTTACAAGCTTCATGGCCGCTTTTGGTAGCTGTTCCCGTTTTTTACCTATTTATTATTCGGCCTCAGATCAAGAAGCAGAAAAATCAAACTTCATTTGAAGAAAGCCTGGAAAAAGGACAGGAAATTGTGACCAGTAGTGGAATCATTGGTCGGATTAATAAGATAGAAGACACGACAGTCCACATTCAGGTGGATAACAAAACCTTTCTGAAAGTGACCCGACCTTCTATTTCTAGAGAGATGACAGAACAGTATCGGGAAGCAGAGGAAAAGCAGAAAAAATAACAGTGAGTTGGAAGGCATTTTTTGAAAAAGATCGAAATATCCTCATTCTCTGTATATGCCTCTCTGCCATTATTTGGATTTTCAATCGCATGTCACAAATAACACGGTCGACAGTTGACGTGCATGTAAAAACTGAAATTCCCAACCAATTTGTACTTTCAGAACAACCCGTGGACCGGATTCGAGTGGGTGTTGAGGGTACGGGTTGGCAACTACTTCGATTATTTCGACAAGACCGAATTCGCTTGCATGTAAAGCCAGGCAAGTCAACTGCTCAACAAGCCTGGAGTAGTGATCAACTGCGTCTTCGAATGAGCGATCTGCCCACATTTAATGAGGTGCAGATCGTTAGTGTAAACCCGGCACGAGTTTCTCTTTCTCTCGACTCGGCGGAACAAAAAATCATCCCGATCGAACTGCCGTATGATATTGAATATACGAAGGGATATTCCAATACACGTCCTTTAGAAATCAGACCGAAAGAATTGCATGTCTCGGGGCCGAGAAAGAAGGTCAGAAACCTACAGAAATGGACATTAGATAGTCTCATCTTGAAAGACGTTCGAAATAGTTTAGTCGATTCGATAGACCTTACAAAATCTGACAATTATGAAAAAGTCTATCAGATCACTCCTTCTGACCTTGCCTTCAGTTTGTCGGTCAGTGAGTTTACAGAATTGAAAAAAATCTGTCCCATACAGTCTCCGGCTGATTCCATTTCTCTATTTCCTCGTCGAACAGTCATTCGAATGCGTGTACCCACTTACAAGTATAATGAAGCTCAGGACTATACGATTGATTTGGGTATTGATTTAGAATTGGGATCCGATGGGTCAAATGTGCCCATACGAATAGAAAAAGCATTGCCGTACTGGATGAAAAACATTCGTATCTCACCCTCCACGGTAGACTATCTTATCCTCGACAGCTTGACTGCTGAATAGTTTAGATAAGATAAAATGGATCTCGGAGGGATCAATATAAATGATTTTCCCATGGAAGATCGTTGCTGATTTTATTATTTTAATTGAGTCCACACCTAAATGGACAGGCTTAAGTTATTCCACTTTATGTCCCTTCTACCTGAATCATTGCTTAATCAATATGATCTTCGCTTCGCGATCAGCTGATCCTCTGGCATGGAATATATACGTTCCTGCCGACCAGCTTGAGGTATTCACTCTCATCTCATTTCCTCCGATTAAAAGATTACCTTCCTGGACCTGTTTTCCATTTGTTCCGTAAACCATGAAAGGAACACCTTCCCAGGACGTAGGATATCGGATAACAAAGTGATCCGAAAAAGGAACAGGATAAATAAGGGGCTGGTCATCTGATTGAGCCTCTACAACTGCGGATCGCCCGCCGGCAAGCGGTACGACCGCTACAGGCTCTAATTCACAAGTATCACCGCAATTATTCCAAAACCTCACCTGGATACCGCTATATTTATTCCACTCCTGAAGTGGAATACTTAGAAATTCGAAGAATAAGCCCGCAATCTCATTTCCTTTGCGGTTCTTATGCCCCGATGCTATAATTTTGCAAGGCGACCCTACACTGGGCTGACGTGGTATACCACAAATTTCATAATCATATCGCTGTACTTCACACTCTGCCTCTCCATTATAGCGGGTTCCAAATGGAACTCGAACCGATAAAGGCAAGTACACCCGGCCGTTAAATTGCTGAGGTGGAATCGGAGGTTGATACTGATATGTATTCACTTCAAAGTGCATACACATCAAGCCCGGCATTCCCACACACATATCGAGTTGCGAGCGGCTCAATCTGATAAAAATAGATATCTCGCATTCATTGCCATTCTCATCACAAAAGATCATGGTTCCCGGAATAATATATTTCCCCGTTGCCGGATCGCGCTGCAAAACATCGGGATTGGGAATGTACAGCATTCCCTTAAACTTGACTACGCCGCCAAATACAGAAAAGTACTCGTAATCGATTTCAATACCGTGATCAAATACGGGCCGAGTATCACAGTATTCCAGATCTTCCGGTAAGGCATTCAATAAAATACTGCCTTCGATGGCAAAATGGGCACCCTCGTAATTGGAGCCGGTTAAACACAAATTCTTTGCGATGTTTATTCGCAAGGTGTCTTCCGGACAACACTTCTCATTCAAACATTCGCCAGACAGATTTAAGATCTCTGAGCCGAAAGTAATCGTGTCTGTCCCTGATGAGTCAACAATAAAAAATAAGTCAACCCAGCCGGTCACACATTCCTCTCTATCCAATATGGACTCATCTGCTTCAAAACAAAACCGCCCCTGGGAATCGACAGGGACGCGTTCAATAACGGCCACAGAATCGTCGTATGAAAAAGTGTATTCCGCATAGAGGTAGTCTACAAAACAACTATCTAAATTCGTCTCTCCGCATATATTCAAGCGGGTGAGATTACAGGCTTCTACAGGTGTGACATCAAAATCCGGACAACAGCCTAATCCAATGACGCTAGATGAAATTTTCACGCTTGTAGAATCCATACACCCACGACTATCCGTCACTTTCAGCACTATCGTATACTCACCGGGCTCTGAAATGAAAAAGGGTCGCGTTGTACTTACCAGACTATCAGAAGGGTCGAAGAAACTCCATTCTCGTATATAATCAGCTGTATCTTGACTCACACTTTCTTCAATTACGAAAATACCGATGGTGTCTGAACATCGACCTTCAATAGCCCTAAAATCAGCAATTACCCAAGGTAAATCGATACTAATAGCTTTAGAAATCGTATCAACACATCCATTCTCATCCTCCACGATCAGCGACACCGAATAGCTTCCCGTATCCACAAAATCCAACTGGAAAGTGTCTTGGTTTACGATCACAGAATCCTGAAATCCCGGCGTCGATAACCGCCATTGCCGAGTGATGGAGCTATCGCCCTCGTAGGTGATTTGTGCTGAGTCTCCGAGGCAAACAAAGTCGGGTAACGAGAAGTCGGCGTTGAGACTGTCCAACTCAATTACATCTATCCAGATCCGCCCCGTAAAAGGACAAAGCGAATCTTCAAATGCTGTATAGAAAATAAACTGAGAGGAATCTAATTGAATGCGTGGGTTTGTCTCCCGAAACGAGGTCCCGAATAATTCTCTAGGTCTCCAAAGCAAATCGATATCGGCTCCAATCAGTCCCGGATTCACTTCTATAGAGTCATTTATGCACTGAACTAAAGTATCTGGTAAAACAACTTCAGGAAACGGGGGTTGAATCCATACGCTGTCAGAACTCACGCAAGGATTGGATCCATTCAGAGTAAGAACGAGTAATATAGAATCCGCGGAAGTAGCGAAGAAAGGTGGCTCTGTAAATAATAAACTATCACCAATAAAGAGCTCCCATTCCCTATCGACAGCGATAGTATCATTAATTATACTTTCATCCTGTAAAATAATGGGAATAGATGCGTCACAATCACCAAAAGTGGCCGTAAAGTCTGCGGTATTAAACTGGGTATTCACCGTCACTTCTTTAGTGAGGGTATCTGCACATCCAAATTCATTACTTGCAACTAAGGATACAGAAAAGTCACCCGGAGGTAGATCTTCTAAAAATAAATCTTCAGCGAAGAATAGAGAGTCATTGAATCCGGGACCCTGTATGATCCATTGAAAAGAATCCGTATCGGGACTTTCATTTATCAGCTCTAAAACCTCCCCTTCACAAATAAAATCCGGCGAAAAAAAGGCTGAGGTTGTTTCGCCGCATTCTCCAATGTTATATTGAAAATCGCGGCGAGTGGTGGAAATAAGCTCCCCATCTCGAAACTCATCTACACAAACACCCACTACAAACTGACCTACTGTATTTGGAATCCCACTGAGTTGTCCGGTGACGGGATCAATCTCAAGGGGCACTCCACCTAACATGTCATCCACGCTGTAGGGAGGATCTATCCAAACAATCTCATTATATGGTGGGTTGGATGGCGGCCGGGGAGCAGGATCTGCCTGTGATCCTCCTAGAAGAGGTGTGCAAAGTCTATATACTAAAGAATCTCCATCATCGTCCAGAGCAGAATGATCAAAATCAATCGGCTGATTAACGCAAATATACCCAGGGGGAACATTCTTGTATTTGGCACTACTATTACATTCTAAAAGAGCTTGTTCTGATATATTCACTAAAAAAGTGGCACCCGATTGTAAAGGAGTTACAATATTTACAATCGTTTGATTCCGGCAACATCGCTGGTAGGCCAAAGTGTACCCACCGGGAGTGAACGGCAAGCTTACCGTATCCCTGTAGGTGGTTTTGTGGACACAAACATTTGGCGGGATCAAAAAGCAAGGATCATCTAATTGGTTTGTAATGGTATCATCTCCCATTGGAAACACTTGAATCTGACCATTAAATCCAATATCTGTTACTAATTCATTATTACCATCAAAAACTCCAATGACGGCGGGGTTATCGAAATAGGGCTCTCCAAAAAAACAATCGCGATAAACGACCATTTCGATAGCATACTCATTATTTCCTAAACAGGTATATGTGAAATCACCACCAACGATATGCGTAGCACGGAGTTGAGACAAAGAACCTATGGTAAGGAATAGTAAAGTGAAAAGGAGCCACCGAATTGAATGCATGCCGAATTTTTATAAAATTATCCTTAAGAAAGACAATCATCTTTCTCTTTAAAGATAAGGTAAAAATCCCGGCTGACAAAAGCTAAAAATGTCCCTTATTAGCGAATGAGGTTAATGCTACCTTGCTGTTGATGTTCTCCTCCTCCTTCACATGTAACCATGAGATAGTATCCAAAAACACCCGGCTCCAGCTCTTTGCCATTGAAAGTACCGTCCCATCCTATGGATTGATCCAGACTTTCAAACACTTTTTCGCCCCAACGATTGTAAATGATGAGCTCTACTCTTTCCACAAATTCACCTCTGACGAATAATATATCATTATCGCCGTCACCATTGGGAGAAAATGCATTGGGTAAAAACACGAATGGAGGCTCACAAGCGGGACGATCAACATTAACACGTACGCTATCCTTAAATATACACCCATTTTCTGTGCGAATCGTAACAATGAAAAGAGTAGTATCTCGAGGAGTAGCTAAAGGATCCCTGATATTCGGATTATCTAAAAACTCAGATGGTTCCCAACTGTAGGTCCAACTATTACTGCCACCTTCAACATTTAGCTGGCTGTCATCTCCAAAGTCAATCGTTTGTGGTGTTGCAGTGGCCATAACAGTTGGATCCAGCGCTTCTACCTCAACTGTCACTGTTTTCGTCACCTCGCATCCCAGAGAATCAGAACCTGTAACTGAAAAAGTAGTCGTTTCATTAACAGAAACCAAAACAGAGGCTTCCGTTGGATCCGTTAAGATCAATTCTGAGGGCTCCCAATTAAATGTTAAGTCCAAATCCGGATTCAAGGGGTTGGCGGTTAACCGTACCGTATCTCCAGCACAAATAAACGGATCGCTAACTTCAACATTAAAAGGATCTGTCACGTTTACGGTAACCGTTTCTTCAATTGTACAAGTATCAGAAGGCTCAGAAATGATGACAGTAAAAGTAGTGGTTTCATTCACCGTTGCTTCTGGGTTAACTGCAGTAGGGTCATCCAAAGGTCCTGCCGGTGACCAAACATAAGTATAAGTGGTATCGCCGTCCGGATTTAAAAATACAGACTGGCCTGGACAAACCTCCAAGTCCGATGGGAAATTAGTCTCAATTAGATTTACATTTATGGTTTGACTTGTACTACTGCTGCAGGCCCCAGTAAAGGTCAAAGTAACTGTGTACATCCCAGGCTCTTCATAGGTATGGGTCGGACTGTTTTCGTTGGAAGTGTTCCCATCGCCGAAGTCCCATTCCCACATATCGCCATCTTGTAAATTATTGAAACTAACCGTAAGGCTTCCGCAAGTTTGCTCTACCTCAAATTCTGAATCTTTCCCCTCGATGGCTTTTACATACATCGTATCCGTTAATTCGCAGCCAAATTGGTTAGTAACCGTAAATATCAATTGATCATCCTCTAATAACTCCTTAAATAGAATCACGGTAAGTGAATCCTGCCCACCTATAATAATGGGATTATCCATCCACCTTACCGTTAGGGTATCTCCCATATTTCTATTTCTGAGCGTGAAGGATACGGTATCTCCAATGCAAAGCTCTAAGGTGTCGGGGTAACTCACATTTATACCTTGATACACTAAATCAATAGAGTCCAAAACGGGACAGTTCAAGCTGTCATTGAATACATCGACAAAAATTCGAGTAGCCTCATCAACTTGTAGAGATAAAGTATCCTCGGTTCCCAAAATATTTGAAAAGTTAGGATCATCAGACCACCGGATAGAATCGTAGTCTATGCCCCGAACAGTTAGAAGCCGGTTTTCATCGCAATTATCTTCACTCAAATCAATAATCTCTATTTCTCCAAACCGAACCTCTACAAATACCGAATCGTTGGCAACACATAATCCGTCAGTGGCAGAAACAAAGTAGGTTATGGAGGAATCGGGAGAGGCCGTTGGATTGGGTACCGTATTATTGGGAGCCAGAAACTCGTTAGGCAACCAGGTATAATTTAAATCAGGGTCAAAGCTATTTAGCAGTTCGGTCGACTCCCCTCGACAGATCGATAATGAATCCCCAATGAGATCAATATCAATAAATCTCAAATCATAGGTTCGATTTAAAGAGTCGGGAGGGCATCCGTTGGCCGGGTCTATAATCAGCAAAACCTCGATGGTCTGCTCTTCAAAAAGAACCAGGTCAATGATGGAGTCCGTAAATGTAAATGTGGAATCCTGAGTTTCAATCTGCCATTCCCGATTTCCGATTCCCGCTAAAGAATCTGTTGACAAATCCGTCAACTGAACGACAAAAGAGTCTAAGCACTCGGAAAGTGAAAAATCAAAATCAACATTCAGGTCTGACTCTCTCAATATGAGCTCTTTTTGAATCGTATCAAAGCAAATACTATCATTCGAAACAATCAACATTACATTGTAAGTGCCTGTATCGCTGTAAGTATAAGTAGGCTCAAATTCATCAGACTGCTGTGTAGTGTCATTCAAATCAAAAAACCATTTGGAAAACATCGCATTCTGGGAGAGGTTATCAAATTCAACTTCCAAACTCTCACAGAAAACACCACTGGGCTCAAAATCAGCTTGAGGTAATCCACCACAATCCCCCACAGTAATTTGGAAGTCCCGAATCACGCTTGATATTAGCACACCCGATCGATACTGCTCCACGCGAATCCCAATCAAAAAAGTACCCTGAATTTCAGGTAAGCCTGTCAATAATCCCGTTTCGGGATCGATGGTCAGCGGGTTGTCCTGATTCCCGAGCATATAGCTCTGATCATAGGTGGGTGTTAGCCATTGCACCCGATTGGGAAAACCCGGAATGGTCCCCGTCACATCTGGATTGGGATTGTCTATTGTCGCTCCTTCGTAAGGGGTAAATAGGGAATACACTAAAGAGTCATCAGGATTAGCTTCAGCAGACTGGTCAAAAGCAAAAGGGGCATTCAGGCACGTACTCAGCGGAGGGAAATCGGTGAGCTGTGGAGATGACGAGCAAGTTTCTAATGCAGCTTCAGAGATGCGCAAAATATAACTAGACCCCGTTTCTAAAGGGTTTTGAATGTTATTGATAATGCTATTGCGACAACAACGCTGATACATCAAATAATATCCCCCCGGACGTCTTGGAAGCACTATCGTATCCCGGTAAAGAGCCGTTTCCACGCATAGCCCTCCGGAGAAATCTAAACAAGGGTTCGTCACTGTTCTTTCGAGCGTATCTGACTCGTTCAGATAAAATAAAAACCGTCCTTTATTGGCAAAGTTTGGCAATTGCCCAAAGTCACCATCGTAAACCCAGACCGCAGCCGGATTGTCGAAAACAGCTTCTTCATTCGCATTGGCACAATCCCTACGGACTTGCAAGGTAACCTCATACCTGTCATTTCCCAGGCATTTGTAAGATAGCTCTCCACCCACGATGTGAGTTGCGCTTAACTGGAATGAAAAAAGAAGAAATAGGAAGAAACTCAAAAGAATTGAAACTCTTGAAATCTTCCAAAGCGCTTGGCTATGCATCGTATGAAATTTTAATGTATTCATAATTCTATTCTCTGTCTACTCCCACAATCTCTACTCGTCTCTCTTTTGAGGCATTGACACTAAAAATGGAATTTCGCTTGTCTTCCAGATCGCTGGCCACATCATCCGGAGACTCCAACTCTCCAAAAGATCGCTCTCTCACATTTAGCTGTCCGGATTGGATATAAGGCTTCAATGCACCATCCTTATAACGCATCAATTCATTTTTTACACTGTTTACCCTACGGAAACCCAAGTTGTAGTTATAGGAGGCTAAATAACGGGGAGAAGTATACCCCTTTAAGTAAATATTCACTGGTAATCCTTTTTCTAAATCGGATTCCAAAACACTTAAAAATCGAAATAGATCATCTCCTCCTTTTCTAACTTCTGTCTCAAAGAATCGGTTGAGTTGCAAAACCGCTTCTGCCTGCTGCTCTCCCTCCAAAGGTCCTGTAAACTCTTCCTTGTAAGTTGATTTACTGCTGTAATAGGGTTGAAATGTTTGACTGTAACGCCTATCTGTCGAACGAGACCAGCTCTTAGGATTGGGGCTATCATTGTCAAAGTACAATACCAGAGGTAAAAAGTCATCCAAATCTCCTAAAGGCAGGTATATTCGTTTAATAAGTTGTTCACCCATGGGATGATCCAATGGGTTTACGACTACAGATTGGGATTTGAACCCCTTTCGGTTGGCAATGATTCTATACTTCTTGTCGTAATCCAATTCAAAGGAGAAGTCGTGACCATCTAAATTAATGTATTTAGAAATCAACTCATCTGTTTCGTAATTGTATACTGATACTTCTGCTCCCAGAATGGGGAGTGAGTCCACGCCATCAAAAACCAAAGTGAGCAAATCCAATCGAGCCGGCTTAAGGAAAATTTTCTTCACGATATCTGCCGTATCGGTAAACATTCGAGTCGTAAATTTAACGGTGTCTGAAAAATAGCCGGGCTTGGAGATGACAATTTTATAATCCTTGCTATACTTCAATGGAAACTCCTGAGAGGCCAGTTGATCACTTTGCTTTACGACACGGGAATCATTGTTGCTGCAATTGATTAGCTCAATACGAGTACCCCGTAAAGAGTCCATGGTCGTCGCATCAAACGTCTGAACAATTAGTTTGGAGTTTAAATCTGGTATTTGTGTCAGATATACATCATAACAGCAGGCTTCATGGGCGTAATCCAGAAACATTGAACCCGGACGATTGGATGACAAATACGCAAATTGGTCCGGCCCATCCAACATATAAAAGTAAATGTCATGATATGAGGTGTTGATAGGATACCCGACATTGGTGGGTGTGGACCATCCTTCATTTTCGTTAGGCATCGTGCTGTAAACATCAAATCCACCAAAGCCTAAATACCCCTCAGAACTAAAATAAAGCGTGTTCGTCTCTAAATGGTACTGGGGAGATAACTCGTCTTCATAGGTATTAATATCCTCCAGGTTTTGAACTGGGCCAAACTCCCCATCGGGAAGAATCTCCGTCATCCAAATATCCATTTTACCTTTTCCACCGTCACGATCTGAGGAAAAAAACAAGGCCTCATTGCCAGATTCGGGATTTACACCGACTGTCGGATGGGTGGAGGTTGTAGAGTCAGAATTCACAGAAGCAGGCAATGCCATTTCAGGGCCCCACTGATCTTCCTCCCAATCTCGATAATATAAATCGCACTGGATTTCGTCTCCTGTAATATATTGGCAAAGGGTATAGAAAATTCGCTTCCCATCCTCCGAAAAAGCAGTGTGTGCTGTAATCGTTGTATCATTGTTAATCCCCTCTAAAATGACGCCCTCATCACCTCCCTGCGATACTAATATTTTTGAAAGCGGTTTGGGTGGATAAGAATCATCCTCTTCGTCTTCAAAACGCAAACTCGAATAATAGAGCGTGTCTCCTCGAACGTGAACACCAAACTCAGAAAAAGGAGTGTTGATATTTTCTGACATCCGCTCGACATAAGGGCTATCCGGAAGATACTCAAGGTAGTCAATCGCCCATGAGTTGGCCTCAATTTCTTTTTTTGCTCGCTGCGTCAAATAGGGGTTATCCATATCCCGCTCACTTATATAAATACGAAATAACTGAGTTGAAAAAACGTAATCACCGAGTCTCTGTTTCATCATCCCTCGCCAAAAGGTAGCTTCCGGATATTCTCCATCTGATTCTCTATCTATAACCGAAGCATACAAGCTGTCAGCCAGGCGATAGGACTCATAATGTCGTGCAGAGGTAGCAAAATCATAAGCCAATTCTACATCAGAAGTATCAAACTCATAAGCATTGGCAAAGTATTCTACCGCCGCTGAATAATTCTTTGCATCAAATGCTTTGTAAGCCTCATCCAGATACTGTGACTTGGTCTGGCCAAAACCCTGGCTCAGGCAAAAAAGAACCATCAGGACAGTAGAACCTATCGCTCGCTGATAAGAAATTTCAATATGCTTGTTTAAAATATGGGACATGTCTTAAATGTATTGAGTGGCTTAACCTCGGTGATCAAAAATTGAACATGAACTTCAGGTCCTCCTACCCTACTATTCGCAACTTCAAACTCGGAAAGGGTAATATCATAACTAAAAGTTACATACCAACGCGAAAACTGAAATCCAATTTTGGGTGCTATGGCATCAAACTCTTCAGCACCTAATCGGCCAATAGCGCCAATATCTAAAGCAAATTCCTTTCCCCTCTTTTGATTCAGATGCATGCGGAGAATGGCTCCCGGCACATACATACTAGCTCCGGCTTGAAACTGAGCTAGTCCCATAATCATAATGTCAAGGGATTGGGATAGCTTCAAACTCGACTGCAAATGAATACTGTATCGATTTGATAGCGGAAAGTCGTTCTCGTAAAAAGAAGCGTCTGTTGAAAATAAATTCATCATCCCCGCTCCAAAATCAATATTGGTTCGCGCACTCTTCTGCCATCGGTAGTTTAACCCGACTGAACCGTTCATCAATAAAAAATTAGTCTGAGGAAATTCCTCACCACTCGATAACATGGGGTCAAACATGACACCGTCAAACTGATTATCCCATTGCAAATCATTATCGCTAAACTGACGATAGGCACCTCCGATCTGCAGCCCTAGTGAAATCAAATTTTTCTTATTCAATAAATAGGTGTAAGACCCACTTCCCGAAAGCTGAACCAATGTCAGCCTGCTATCGCCGGCCTGATCATAATTCATTAATCCACCAACACTAAAAAAGCCGTTTTTGTCACCCTCCCGATATATTTTTTGATCATAAGATCCTGTAAAGGTGAGATAATCCACAGGGACAGAGTACCACTGCTGGCGATAACTCCCTACAAAACGCTTATCACCATTGAAAATACCTGTCAATGCCGGATTGATATTGAGATCAGACTGGTAAAATTGCGTGTAGTGTATATCCTGCGCCTGAGTAAGCGAAATCACACTTATGGTGAAAAATAAAACATAAAGATGACGCATATTTTTATTTTCTGTTTACTGCCATGTCTCCAAAAGTAACAAAAATACCTGATACTTCTACCCGCTAATTCGCTAATTTCTAACTAGGTGGCAGCTTTGTATACCAAAAGGTCTTTATAACAGTTTTATCAAACAATAATTAAGACCTACTTTAAAGACTCTTATTATACTTAAGATCAAAATTTGTACCAAATTCATTGTGTACCCTTATTCATCACTTATTTTAAACGAAACGGTCTTCAATGCGCGCAGAGTCAGTCCCTCCTGATTAGACTCCAAAATATGCGCTTCTGCTGCCTCGGTAGAAAGAGCCTCACCAATATTATGAATCTGGGCAAAGGGAATACCGCCCACCGCAAGTCTTTCTGATAAAATTTTATACTTCCACTTTACCATTTGTTCCGACAAAGTCTGTTGTAGTCTTTCCCGATCCTTCACTCGCCCCTTGTTTGTTTTCCATTCATCCCGAAGTCTCAAGCCTAAAACCTCACACAGGGAATGAAATTGCTTTTCCGTCCCCACTGCCAAAACCAAAGGAGTTTTATCCGCAGTGTAATAGACCTCTCCATAAGGCGCAATCGACGGATGGGCCGATCCCAAAGGCCGGGCGATATCGCCATTCATGAGATAGGCACTAGCCTGATTGATTAAGCCAGTGAGGGCAGATCCGTACAAGTCCACCTGAATGCGGCGCCCTTTCCCGTCCTCCGCTCGTTCAAACAGCGCTGCCAAAATTCCTGCCCTTAATTGATGAGCCGCCAAAACATCAATCATTGCAATAGGAATTTTAGCAAAAGGCGACTCAGGATGTCCCGTCATTGACAAATAACCGGTTTCAGCCTGCAATAGCACATCAAAGGCTCCCCGTTCAGGGTCTTCCCGATATCCGACCAACTCGGCAATTACAGCATTAGGGTTCCGCTCTCTCAAAGACCTAAAGTCCACGCCCAACTTCCTGGCCGTTTGAGGTTTAAAATTACTGATAATGACATCTGAATTCTCCACTAAATTCATAACCCGCAATCGGTCATCCTCATGCCTCAAATCTGCCATAACCACCTCTTTACCATAATTGGCAGAAGCATAATAAGAGGATACGGGGGAATCCGAACTCTCGGAAGCCGTGCGCCACTGACGTGTAATATCTCCTCCCGTCCGAATATTTTCAACTTTCACCACCTTTGCACCCATTTCACTGAACAGATTGCCCACTAAAGGCCCGGCCAGAACAGATGCGAACTCAAGTACCTTCAATTGTGAAATTTTCTTCATAATTATTTTACCTTCTTTTATCAACCAAATCAGACTCGTTTATTTGAGAGTTCCTCCTTCATGTCTTATATTCCCTGTAAAGTTGAAACCATGAAAATTTTCACTGCCAAACAAATTCAGGAATGGGACCAATATACGATAGAAAATGAACCCATTTCCTCCCTCGAACTCATGGAGCGGGCATCCAAAATCTTTGCGAATTGGCTCATACCACAGCTCGATAATCAAAACGAGATTACCGTCGTCTGCGGCCCCGGGAATAATGGGGGTGACGGCTTAGCTGTTGCCCGACACCTTTATAATAGCGATTTTTCCATCAAAATTATTTCCTGTCAAATAGGATCCCCTTCCGAAGATCATATCCTGCAGTGGAAGAAGCTACCCGCCGACATCTCTACCGAATCCCTCGTCGAGGGAGACCCCCTTCCTGAATTTCAGGAAGAAAATATTCTTATAGATGCCATATTTGGAAGCGGTTTAAGTCGTCCGGTCACCGGGTATTGGGGAAAACTCATCGAGGCCATGAATCTATCCAAAAACATCTATGCCATAGACATACCCAGCGGCATTTTTAGTGAGCCCAAACCGCACAAGGCCGCTGTAAAGGCCAGACACACCCTAAGCTTTCAAGTACCAAAATTGAGTTTTCTATTCCCAGAATATGAGTCCTTTTTGGGAAAATGGACCGTAAAATCCATAGGACTTCACTCGGATTATCCGAAAAATACCCCTACCCCTTATAGATACCTCCAACAGTCAGATATTAAAACCATTTTGAACGACCGATCCCAATTTGCACACAAAGGACATTTCGGGCATGGACTTCTGTATGCCGGATCTCAGGGCATGCTGGGCGCTGCGCTATTGAGCAGTCGCGCAGCCCTACGATCAGGCCTGGGCTTGCTCACGATCCATGCTACCCGCGAAGCCTACTCCATCCTTCAGGCACAGGTTCCTGAAGCCATGGTCAACACAGATCCACAAGAGCATATTATTACGGCGATTCACCCCAATTCCGACTCCTTTCAGGCCATCGCAGCGGGGCCCGGATTGGGTCAAAGTCCCGCCACGCAAGAATTCATTCAAAAGCTCATTCAAGGCCAGAAAAAGCCCCTCATTCTCGATGCCGATGCCCTTAATTGTGTGGCGAAAAACAACTTACAGACTCAACTTCCTCCTGGCACCATACTTACCCCCCACCCTGGCGAATTCGATCGTTTATTTGGGAAACATTCAACGCATCATGAACGAATGGAAACCGCAACAAACCAGGCAAGTGAACTTAAATGTACGATCATACTCAAAGGAGCCCATACCTTAATTGCTACGCCTCAGGGAGAACTCATTTTCAATAGCACCGGCAATCCCGGAATGGCCACTGGAGGCACGGGGGACACGCTTACCGGAATATTACTGGGTCTGCGAACACAGGGATACTCCCCCACCGAAACAGCCATTTTGGGTGTTTATATACATGGCCTTGCTGCCGACCTGGCCCTTGAGAAAAGCGCATTCGAAAGCCTCTTAGCCGGTGATATTATACGCTATCTCGGGAAAGCGTTTCAAGCCATCCGTTACGAATAATTTAGGATTTTTGGGCGGTCCCTGGAGATCCGCTAGCCGACGGATCTCCAGGGCGCTACGTCCGTGGGTGCCGTCCTTCGCTCCCAGCGAACTGGGAGCTCGGACATCCGCCGATGGCGGATCCACTCCCATCGCTACCGCAATGGAGGACTTAGGCATCCTCATTCTCTAGCACAGATCTTCGGCCCCCATCCCCTGCTGACCTTAAATCAACCCCAAAGCGAAAGAATATATAAGATAAATACTGTATATATAGACATTATTTATATTTTTCACCATCTTTATAAAAATATTTTGCGACATGAAACTCATTGTCTTTACCGGAGCCGGCATCTCAGCTGAAAGTGGAATATCGACCTTTAGAGATAGTGGTGGACTCTGGGAACGTTATGAAATTTCTGAAGTCGCCACACCGGAAGCCTGGAAAAAAGATCGGGAGAAGGTATTGGACTTTTACAATCAGCGACGCAGACAGCTATTAGAATGCGACCCCAATCCCGGACACGAACATTTGGTAAAAGCAGAAGAGGTTTTTGATGTTCAAATCATCACCCAAAATATAGATGATCTACACGAAAGAGCGGGCAGTGAAAAAGTATTGCACCTGCACGGCGAACTTTTAAAAGCGCAGAGTTCAAAATACCCCGATTTGGTCTACCCCTGGAAAAAAGACATCCAGCTTGGAGATACCTGTGACAATAACTCCCAGCTTCGGCCTCATGTCGTGTGGTTTGGGGAATCCGTTCCCAACATCCCCGTCGCGGCCGGACTCATCCAGCATGCAGATGCGATGCTTATCGTTGGCACTTCTTTGCAAGTCTACCCGGCAGCCGGCCTTTTGGAGCTGCTTCCATCTGATAAACCGGTCGCGTACGTCGATCCCGATCCCCAAATCTCTTATGAACTCAGCATGAGAGATGAGAAAAAGATTCTCAATACATCTGCCTCCAAGGGAATTCCCGAGGCACTCGACTGGCTAAAAGCGAGCTTTGAGAATGACCTGAGGTAGGGGCAAAGGTTTCCAAGGTTAAAGTTTTCAAGGTTAAAGTTTTCAAGGTTAAAGGATAAGGTACCTAAGATTAAAAGATAAAGTAATCTAAGTTTGAATTACCTCCTATGCCCTGCGTGCTTCGTAGGTCGAAGAAAGTCACAAGCTAAATGCGAATCCTCATATTCGGGTTAGGGATAGGAGGTGGCGCGGCTTGCCGCGCGCCCTTCATCACGCTGCAGCGTGATGAAGGGCCAAGCCTGCGAAGCACCGCATAGCCCGCCCACGACCTTTGGGCGTGGGAACCCCCAAAACATATATAAAAAATATAATATTGCTACTTTCAGTGCTTTCTCATGCTGTAAATCCTATTATCTTTGTGGCAACATTTACATCGAATCAATCTGCACACATGAAAGCTTCCCTGGCAACTACCAACGTGTCTACTGCTGAAACGCTCGGCCTCAGCGCTGAGGAATACGAAATGATCAAAAATTATTTGGGACGAACGCCCAATTTTACGGAATTGTCGATCTACTCGGTGATGTGGTCGGAGCATTGTAGTTATAAGAACTCCATTAAATACTTGAAAACACTTCCGAATACCGGCGAACATTTATTAGTAGGTGCGGGTGAAGAAAATGCGGGTTTGGTAGATATTGGTCACAATCTGGGCTGTGCATTTAAAATTGAATCTCATAACCATCCTTCGGCGATAGAACCGTACCAGGGAGCGGCCACAGGTGTGGGAGGGATTCATAGAGACATTTTTACGATGGGAGCCCGACCGATTGCGGCTTTGAATTCTCTGCGCTTCGGAGACCCCAATAACAACCACATGAAACACCTCATCCGCGGTGTCGTGAAAGGCATCGGGGATTATGGAAACTGTCTGGGTGTACCCACTGTGGGTGGCGAAGTGTACTTTGAGGATTGTTACCGACAAAACATTCTGGTCAATGCGATGTCTGCGGGCATCGTGAAGGCCGGTGAAACGATATCGGCACGTGCTGACGGGCCGGGGAATCCGGTATTTATTGTCGGATCGGCGACGGGGAAAGATGGGATTCACGGGGCTACTTTTGCCTCGGCCGAACTTACCGAAGATAGTGCGGAAGACCTACCCTCGGTGCAGGTGGGTGATCCTTTCCAGGAGAAATTACTGCTGGAAGCAAGCCTGGAAGCCATTCAATCCGGTGCTTTGGTGGGCATGCAGGATATGGGGGCGGCTGGCATTTCCTGTTCTACATCAGAAATGAGTGCAAAAAGCAAAACGGGCATGAGAATCAACCTGGACGAGGTACCCACGCGTCAGGCGGATATGGAACCCTTTGAAATGCTATTATCGGAAAGTCAGGAGCGCATGCTTGTGGTCGTGAAAAAGGGACGCGAGCAAGAGATTCTGGACATTTTTGACAAATGGGATTTGGAGTGTAGTGAAATTGGAGAGGTGACAGGCGATGGCATGCTTGATTTTTATTTTCAGGGGGAGCGCGTAGCACATATTCCGGCTGACAGCCTGGTACTGGGAGGTGGTGCGCCGGTTTACGATCGATCTTATCGTCGTCCCGAATATATGGATCAGGTGAATTCTTTTGATCCCAAAACCATAGAAGTGCCGACGGAACTTAAAACCGTGGCCCAATTTTTAATCCAGCTTCCGAGTATTGCTTCTAAAAAATGGATATACGAGCAGTATGACCATACCGTTCGGACCAATAATATGAATACCTTATCTCCTTCTGATGCCTCCTTAGTGCGCGTGAAAGGGACTCAGAAAGCGCTCGCGATGAGTGTCGACTGCAACAGCGCCTATATAGAAGCAGATCCGGAAATCGGGACCATGATTGCGGTAAGTGAGGCAGCTCGAAATGTAAGTTGCAGTGGAGCGAAACCCATGGCTATTACAAATTGTCTCAATTTTGGAAATCCGCACAATGAGGAGGTTTATTACCAGTTTGTCCATGCTATAAAAGGAATG
>Ga0209943_1000880_pt1 | contig 19675 bp, 16 predicted proteins | sample SalPonR1_B_D2_MG_FD_185698 | JGI IMG/M metagenome (GOLD analysis project Ga0209943, IMG submission 185698) | Salt pond soil microbial communities from South San Francisco under conditions of wetland restoration - Salt Pond MetaG R1_B_D2_MG... ... | reverse complement strand
TACTTCATCCAGCCAGGCACGCTCTTCGGGCAGGAATCCGGAGTTTTTCCGGTTCGATCTCCAGTTCCTGAGGTCGATTTCCTTGTGCGCGATGTTCCAGTCGCCGCAGATCACGTAGTCGCGTCCGTCGGCCGCCATCTGCTCGAAGCGCGGCTTGAGGTAGTCCATCATTTCGTACTTGACGGCCTGTCGAAGGTCGCCGGAAGTGCCCGAAGGCAGGTATAGCGAGATGACCGAGAGATTGCCGAAATCGGCCTGCAGCCAGCGGCCCTCGCAATCCATCTTGTCCCAGCCGATGCCGAACTGGACGCGGTCCGGCGTCTTGCGAGCGTAGATCGCGGTGCCCGAATAGCCTTTCTTCTCCGCATCGTGATAGACGCAGGTATCGAAATAGCGCGGCTTGAACTGCGGATCGGCGAGCTGGTGCTCCTGGGCCTTGGTTTCCTGGATGCACACCACGTCGGCGCGCTGGCGCTTGAGCCAGTCGAAAAAGCCCTTGCGCGCGGCTGCGCGAATTCCGTTGGCGTTGAGGGTGATGATGCGCATTGGCGGGTCTTTTTTCTGATCTCGCCGCCAATGGTAGCGGTTTGGCAAGGGAACCTCTGAACAAATCTGCGTGGAGCGCGTTTCAGTCTCCGGCGCGCACGCAGATTTGCTCAGAGGTTCCCTGGGGCGAAAACCCGTTAGACTTTCGTGATGCATGACTGGACGCGAAAATACATTGACCTGGCGCGCTCGGCGGGTGCCCTCAAGCTGGGCCGCTTCGAACTGAAATCGGGCCGGGTGAGTCCGTATTTCTTCAACGCTGGTGCATTCTGCGATGGCCGCCATATTGCGTCGGTGGCTGATTGTTACGCTGATGCGATTGTCGCTGCAACGGTCGACTCCGGCATCGAATTCGATCTGATCTTCGGGCCGGCCTACAAGGGCATTCCGCTGGCGACCAGCGTCGCGATCAGCCTGTACAGGAATCACGGCGTCAGCATGCCGGTAGCCTACGACCGCAAGGAGGTCAAGGATCACGGCGAAGGCGGCCGACTGGTCGGAGCGCCGGTATCCGGCCGGGTGCTGGTGGTCGACGACGTGATCTCGGCCGGCACGGCGTTCACGGCGGCCCGCCAACTCGTCGAGCGGGCGGGAGGCCGCGTCACCGCTCTGGCCGTCGGACTCGACCGCCAGGAACGCGGAACCTGCGAGGTTTCGGCGCGGTCTGAAATCGAGAACGATGGTATATCGGTAGTCGCCGTATCTTGCCTGGACGATTTGATAGTCACGTTGCAAGGAGACGGTCCGGAGTCGAAATCATTGTCTGATATGCTTGAATATCGAACGCGATACGGTGCGTGAACGGGGGTCGATCCTTGAAGAATTTTGTGATCACATTCTTGATGATGGCGTGGGCGGGGGCCGCCGCTCAGGACGTCTACAAGTGGGTGGACGAGAATGGAGAGGTTCATTACAGCCAGACGCTGCCGCCCGAGCGTGCCGGCGGCGCTCATGATCGTTTGACCAGTGACGGACTGGTGGCCGAGCGTGTCGACCGCGTCAAGACCGCAGACGAAAGGGCCGAACTGGCGGTTCAGCGCGAGCAACAGCGCGAACAGGCCCAGCAGGAAAGAATCCAGGCGCAGCAGGACCGCCTGTTCCTTGCCGCATATCCCACCGAGGAAGACGTGCGACGAACGATCGAGACCCGCCGCGCGACGGTAAGGTCAGAGCGAAATTCTGTGGAATCCTTGATAGAGCAGAGCCGTTTTCGATTCGTCGCCACGGTTCAGCAGGCCGCCGAACTCGAGCGTACCGGCGAACCCGTGCCGGAATACCTGGTAGAGCGCATCGCCGAGGCGCGCGCCGGCATCCGCGAGCTGAACCGAAGACTCGACGATATCGAGGCGCGCCTGGCGTCGCTGGACGAAGAGTTGGCGTCCGAACTTGCGCGCCACCGTCGCCTGACCGACTCCGGGTAGTCCATCGGCGATGGGCAAGACACCTCAGCGAAGTTCGGACGGCCAAAATGGCCGGGTGTTTACCCGTTGCGAACATTGCCGGGCCGTGTTGCCCGTTCGCTTTGCCGATCTTGGGCAGGCCGGCGGCATGGTTCGATGCGGCAGTTGCGGGCGTACCCTGAATGCACTGGCCAACCTGTATCCGGAGTTCCCCGAGGATTCCACCGAGCCCCTCTCGCCCACCGGCATGCCGCCGATGCTGCAGCCGCACGTTGAACAGGAACAGATCATCGATTCGAGGGAGACCGACGACCTCGCGCGAGATACGCCGGTCGACAACCGTGGGCCGGTGCTTCGGCTGGACCTGGAGGCCGATCCCGCGCCGGGCTGGATGCGCTTTGTCTGGCCGATACTTGGATTGGTGCTGGCCGCCGGCCTGGCCCTGCAGTTCATTGGCCCGGAAGAATGGCGGCTTGATCCGTCCGTGCTGGGTCTGGGCGAAGCGACCCCGCCAGCGATCGGAGATGCGGTGCAACTGGTATCGCGAGACATGCATCCCCACCCGTCTCTCGATGACGCCTTCGTCATCAGCGCGGTACTCGTAAATCGCTCCGGGCGCACCGTACCCTGGCCGAACATAGAATTGAAATTATTCGACGCAAGCCAGCAAACGCTGGCCCGAAAACGCCTGGCCCCTCGCGACTACCTGTCCGACGAGGCCGATCTTGATGGCGGACTCGATCCCGATGTCCGGCTTCCAGTGGTTCTGGAAATGGTCGTCGAATCCTCCAGGCCATCGGGATTCAGCATGACGTTTTACTATTGAGCTGGTCTCGAAGTATCGACGGTATTTGACGCGCGTCATTTCCGGCGCATGTCCGTAGAGATACTTGCCTTGCCCGCTCGGGCCTTTGATCCACCCATCAAACCGGTACTCCAGTGCAGATTTGATGCTCAATCTTCAGAATCAACGCCGGCTGATCGGCCCCGATGTGCTAAATTCCCCGAGCTGACTTTGACTTTTTCCGGATGCCTTGTTGCGCAATCAGGCGTTGTAGGCATCTCGTTCAATCTTTGGTTCATGTAATGCCCGATCTGGAAGCTGAAGCGTCTTCGACGTGCCTCAAGGATGTTGTCTCGCGCGCGGTGGCGCAATACCTCGACGACATGGGAAATACCCCGCCCGACAATCTTCACGAGCGCATCGTTCGAGAGGTTGAAGTGCCGCTGATTCAGACCGTTCTGGAGCACACCTGCGGCAACCAGTCGCAGGCTGCTTCGATCCTGGGCATGACTCGATCGACGCTTAGAAACCGTATTCGGCGATACGGTCTGTGAACGCGCCCGCAGTACGGGTTCGGCGAGCGCTGATCAGCGTGTCGGACAAGCGCGGCCTGATCGAACTGGGTCAGGCACTCACCGACCACGGCGTGGAAATCCTGTCCACCGGCGGTTCGGCTCGCATGCTGCGCGAAAATGAAGTTCCGGTCGTCGAAGTCGCCGACTTCACCGGCTTCCCGGAAATCATGGGTGGTCGGGTCAAGACGCTCCATCCCCGCGTTCACGCCGGAATCCTGGCGCGACCCGACATCGACGACGATACTGCCCGGGAGCATGATCTGCCGCCAATCGATCTGGTGGTGGTCAATCTTTACCCGTTCGCCGAGACCGTTTCGCGCCCGGATTGCGCGCTGGACGAAGCGATCGAGAACATCGACATCGGCGGTCCGGCCATGCTCCGGGCGGCGGCCAAGAACCATGCCCGTGTCACCGTCGTCTGCAATCCCGATGATTACCGGCGAGTGACCGGATGTCTACCTGACGCGCCGGATTCGGACGCCAGGCTGGCGCTTGCCACCAGTGCTTTCGCCCACACCGCGAACTACGACGGGCAGATCAGCCAGTGGCTTTCCGGGCATGCGCGGGAAGACCAATTGCCGCCGAAGCTCAACCTGGCGCTGGATCGGGTTCAGTCCCTCAGGTATGGAGAGAATCCGCACCAAACCGCAGGCCTTTACGCCGAGCGCGGCGCTGAGGCGGTCGGGCTTGCCGGTGCCGAGCCGCTGCAGGGAAAGCCGCTTTCGTACAATAATCTACTGGACGCCGACGCAGCCTGGAGCGGCGTGTGTTCGCTGGGCGAATCCCCCGCGTGCTGCATCATCAAGCACACCAACCCGTGCGGTGCCGCGCGAGCGGATTCGCTTGCAGAGGCCTATCGCAAAGCGCTTGCGGCCGATCCCATATCGGCTTTCGGCGGCATCATCGCGTTCAACCGGCCGCTGGATGCGGAGGCCGCGACGGCGGTCGCTGGCCAGTTTGCCGAGGTGGTGATTGCGCCGGAATTCGAGCGCGGCGCGCGCCAGGCGTTGGCCGGCAAGAAGAATCTGCGCCTGCTTGCACCGCTGCCTCCATCACGGACGTCTGTCGGCGCCGCATTCAATTTGCGGCGGATCGACGGCGGCTGGCTGGTCCAGGTGCCGGATAGCCTGCGGTCCGGAAGGGCGGAGTTCGAGGTGGTCACCGAGCGCTCGCCCGACGAGGGTGAATGGTGCGATCTCGAATTCGCCTGGGCCTGCGTGGCCATGGTTCGATCCAATGCCATTGTGCTGGCCCGCAACGAGGCGACACTCGGTATCGGCGCCGGGCAGATGAGTCGCGTGGACGCTTCGAGAATCGCGGTCATGAAAGCAGCCGATCAGCAACTCGATCTTGCAGGCGCGTGCATGGCGTCCGATGCGTTCTTTCCGTTTGCCGACGGCGTCGAGACCGCGGCGGCGGCCGGGGTGAGGGCCGTCATCCAGCCCGGCGGTTCGAAGCGGGACGGCGAAGTGATCGATGCGGCCAACCGGCATGGAATAGCCATGGTGTTCACCGGTCGGCGTCATTTCCGGCACTGACGTCAGGCCGATTTTTTTCGCAGGAATAGCAATGTTTCTTGGACCATTTCCGGGCCGCGGCGTTAAGGAACCTCTGAACAACTCTGCGCGGAGCGCGTTTCAGTGGGAAAAGCCGCAGATCGTGTGGCGTGGACCGAGTGACAGTAGCCGTAGCTACGGCCGAGGGTCGCGCTGCGCGAGATCCGGCTTTTCCGGCGAAACCCCTATGGGACGGGCCTTTGCGGGGCCTCCGGCTTGTTTGGGCTCGCTTGTTTGGAACAACCAAACCACGTTCGCCCAAGCCCAGCCGGAGTCTCCCGCAAAGACGCCGCCGCGTCCGTGCAGAGTTGTTCAGAGGTTCCTTAAGCGGTCTGCGATAAGCCTCGCACTGCTCACCGCCGCTGGCGTCCCGGCGACGTTTGCTCTGGCGCAGGACGACGAAGAAGCCGGAGTCGATCGGGTGTTGGTCACCGGCAGTCGCCTGCGCGGCATCGTCGGCGGCGATGCCTGGCCGCTTACGGTCATCTCGCGCGATGCCCTGCTGGCCTCCGGCGAGCTTCGGCTGGGCGACATGCTGCAGCAGTTGCCGTTCACGTCCGGTTCGCCGCTCAATACGAGCACCAGCCAGCGTGGCCAGGGCGGCGGGCTGTCGCGCGGCATCGAGACCGTCGAGCTGCGCGGGCTGGGCCCGGAACGCACGCTGATTCTGGTCAACGGCAAGCGTTTCGTGCCCGGGGGCAACGGCGCTTCCGGGCTGGTCGACCTGGGCATGCTGCCGATGTCCATGGTCGAGCGGATCGAAGTCTTCAAGTCCGGCGCGTCGGTCGAATACGGTGCCGACGCGCTGGCCGGGGTGATCAACATCATCACCCGCGACCGCTTCGACGGCGTCGAAGTCGGCGTGCGCGGCAGTTCGACCTCGCGCGGTGATGCCGAAACGTTTTCGTTCAACGCGCTTGCCGGCAAGCAGACCGACCGCGGTGGCTTCGCGCTGGGCATCGAATATTCCGACCAGCCGTCGTTATCGAAGGGCGCGCGCGATTTCTCGCAGACCCGGCTGACGCTCGATGGCCCCACCAACGAACGGGTCTTTGACGGCTCGTCGGCACCGCCTGCCGGGCAGTTCCGGACCTCGTTCGGGCGCTTCACGCTGCTCGACGGCCGCGACGGCGAAGACCTTGATGATTTCCGGCCATTCGTCAATTCCGGTCCGGATACCGATCGATTCAACTTCAATCCATTCGAGGATCTGCTGCAGGCCTCGGAAAGATTGACGCTTTTCGGCCAGGGGCGATGGCAGGCCACAGATAAAATCGTGCTGTTCGCTGAAGCGTTCTATCACGACCGCAGTTCCCGCCAGCAGCTCGCGCCGCTGCCTTTTTTCACGACTCGGTTGGCCGACGTCACGGTGTCCGCGAACAATGTGTTCAACCCGTTCGGCGAGACGCTGACCGACGTCAGGAGGCGGCTGGTCGAGGCCGGCCCGCGCACGTTTTCCCAGGACAATCAGGCCTGGCGCTTCGTGCTCGGTGGCGAAGGCCGGTTGGCTGACTGGTTCTGGGATTTGAGCCTAACCCATGGACGCAACGAGACCGATCAGACCAAGACCGGTGACCTGCTGGCCGACCGGGTGCGACAGGCGCTGGGGCCTTCGTTTGTGGATGGCTCCGGAACACCGGTCTGCGGCACGCCTGCAATGCCGCAACCCGATTGCGTGCCGCTGAACCTGTTTGGCGGGCCGGGCAGCATCAGCGACGACATGCTCGGCTTCGTCGGTACCCGGTTGGGCGACTCCGGCTTCAATGAACAGACCGTGGTCAACGCCAACCTGGCCGGCGATGTGTTGCAACTCCCCGACGGGCCGCTGGTACTGGCGACCGGTGTGGAGTGGCGCGAGGAACGCGCCGCCGAGCGACCGGATCCGCAATCACAGGCCGGCAACACCACCGGGAATGCGCGTGCGGCAACGCGCGGCGGATTCGATGCCGCCGAGCTGTACCTGGAGCTTGGCGTTCCGCTGCTGACCGATCGGCCGCTGGCGCGTCAGCTCGACCTCGATCTGGGCGGGCGCATCGTCGACTTCGACAACTTCGGCACCGAGACGCTGTTCGAGGTCGGGCTGGGCTGGCAACCGACCGAGCATTTCAGCCTGCGCGCGAATTGGTCCGAGGCGTTTCGCGCGCCCAACGTCGGCGAGCTGTTCGGCGGGCTTGCGCAGGCCAACCCGATCGTCAACGACCCGTGTTCGGATTTTTCATCCCTGACGCCGGTACGGATCGAGCGCTGCATCGCCCAGGGCGTGCCCGCCGACGGTAGCTTTGACCAGAGCGGCGAAGAGACGCCCGAGTTGTCCGGCGGCAACCCGAACCTGGAACCCGAGCAGGGCGAAATCTTTACCGCCGGGTTGAGCTGGAAGCCGCTGGGCCGCGACGGTCCGGGGCTTCGGCTTGACTACTACGATATCGAGGTCGAGGACGGCATCGGTGCGCTGGGTGCCGAGACCATTCTCGCCCAATGCCTGGCCACCGGTGGCGCCGGTTTCTGTTCGGCCATCGACCGCGCGCCGGGTGGCGCGATCCGCGCCATTGATGCGCAACTGCGCAACATCGCCACGGAAACCGCCCGCGGGATCGACGCCGAAATTGATTTCCGCCACGCGCTTGCCGGCGGTCATTTGCACCACCGTGCCCTGGTCAGCCGCGTCGAAGAGCGCGAGCTGGTCGCATTCTCCGGCGCCGAACCGCTGTTCGGCGCAGGTGGCTTCGACGCCGACAACTTCGGCGCCATTCCTGAATGGCAGGGCACGTATTCGGCATCGTGGACGCACGGTGCCTGGACGCTGGGGTATCAGGCGCAGTGGGTTGATGCGATCAAGGAGCGTGGCGGCGAGGTCTTCCCCGGCACCGTCAACCGGGTGGGCAGCGTGCTTTACCACGATCTCCGCGTTGGCTGGCGCACGCCCGCGGGGTTCCACATCGAGACCGGCATCGACAATCTGACCGATGTCGATCCGCCCTTTCTGGCCAATGCTGATGAGGCCAATACCGATCTGGGGACTTATCGTTCGCTGGGCACGATATTCTGGCTGCGCCTGAATTTCCGCTGGCACGAGCGCCCCGGCTGAATCTTGATCTTCGGGGTGGCATGGCGTTGAATGAGTGAACGCCGACACGTGATTACCTGCGCGCTGCGGTGTATGCTCCAGAATCAGACAACAGGCGAGTGATCCGGCAATGGATGTCCATCCGGCGGAGATCGTGATCGCGATCCAGATCGTGCAGAGCGCAGCCGCGCTGGTGCTGGCCGGTCTCTTGTTGTATTTCTTCAATACGTTTCGGCACGCCTTTTTGCATCATTGGGCCTGCAGTTCGCTTGCGCTGGCAATGTATCTGGGCGCTTCGGCCGCCGCGCTGTGGCTGTACTGGCAAGGTCCCGGTTACGAGTTCCCGCGCTTTCTCTGCTCGGGCGTCTCGCTGGCTGCGGCCTATCCGCACGTGATCTGGTTGATGATCGGCACCTGGGAGGCGGTGCACCAGCGGACGGTGAGCCGGCGATTCGAGCTGTCGCTGGTCGGTGCTGCCGCGCTGTTCGGAATTTTGTCGGCCGTGATCGGCTCGTTCGATCCACAGGCGGCCGACCTCAGGAGCCTGCTGCGCGTTGAACTTCGCTACCTTCTGACCGGGCTGGCTTTCCTGACCGCCGGCGTGCTGCTGTGGCGCGCGCAGCGCAGCGCACCGACGGTGGGCGCGCGCCTCGCTGCCATCGGCTTCTGCCTTTTCGGCCTGCAGATGTTTCATGTCGTCGGCCTCAGCGTGGCACAAGGGGCCGGGTATGCGCCGCCGTTCTACTTCAGCTACGTGGGCCTGATCGATTTTCTCTTCCAGTCGATAATCGCACTGGGCATCGTGGTGTGGCTGCTGGAACTGCAGCAGCAGCGAGCGCGCAGGGCGCATAGCGAACTGGAGCACGTGCGGCTGCACGATCCCACGACCGGCCTGCCCAATCGCGAGATGCTGATCGACCAGATTGTCGAGATGATGGATCGAACCGGCGAGCGACGCATCGCGGTGGTGTCGCTGGGGATGAACCGTTTCACGATGCTCAATCGTGCGCTGGGCTGGCAGCGCACCGAGCACATCATGCGTAATGTTTCGCTGCGGGTGCACGAAGCGATTGGCCAGCGTTGTGCGCTGGGTCGTATAAGCGACCGCGATTTCGTGATTGTGCGCCCGACGCTCGATGAACCCGACAAGATCTGCGCATGGACCGAGAGCCTGCTGGCCAGCGCGATCAGGCCCGTGCAGCTTGAAGATCAGGAGATCTTCGTGACCTTTTGCGCCGGCATCAGCGTTTATCCGGACGATGCGCGCGAGCCCGAGTTGTTGCTTCAGCACAGTCAGCATGCGCTGGTACAGTCGGCCCAGATCGGCCGCGATGTCACGCTGTATCAGCAACTTGAAACGCATGCCCATGGCGAAGTGGAGGCCGCGCTCCGCTTTGAAAGCGAGCTGCGACGCGGACTTTCCGAAGGCCAGTTCGAAATGTATTTCCAGCCCATCGTGGCAGTGCGCGACGCGCGCGTCGTGGGTTTCGAAGCGCTGCTGCGGTGGCGTCACCCCGAGCGTGGCGTGCTGCCGCCGGCGGCCTTCCTGGATGAAGCGGCCTCCATCGGCGTGCTCGATGCGCTGGAATCGTTCGCGCTGGAGTCGGCGCTCGAGCAGCTCTCGGCGTGGAGCCGCCAGGGCAAGTCAAGGTTCAAGGTCGCGGTTAACGTCAGCGCGCGTCGCTTCCAGCACGACGATCTGGTAGAGAAAGTGGTCGACGCCTGCAGCCGGTTCGAGGTGGCGCCGGACCGGCTTAATCTGGAGATTACCGAGAACACCGCATTGCGCGATCTCCCGCACGCAGCTCGCCAGATCAACGCGCTGCAAAAGGTGGGGGTAAATGTGGCGCTCGACGATTTCGGTACCGGCTACAGCAGCCTGGCCAACCTCATCAAGCTGCCGGTGGACAGCATCAAGCTGGACCGGGAGTTCCTCGCCGGAATGCTGAACAATTCGCGCCAGCGGGGACTTGTGGCGGCGATGATCGGACTCGGGCATCGGTTGGGACTGGAGGTAGTGGCCGAGGGCGTAGAGTTGTCGGCCCAGCTGGAATTCCTGGCGGCTCATGACTGCGATCTGGCGCAGGGGTATCTGCTGCAACGGCCAGACGTGCCGACGGCTTGCCGGTTCGAGCTCATGCCCTTGCCGGGCTGATCAGGATTCGGTCAGAACGCCGCCAATTGCCTGGATACGCGCATCTTCCAGTGCATCACCCAGGGCCTTTCCGGTGAGCCCCTTTTTTCGCAGTGGTGTGGCGCTCGTCGCGGCAGCGGCGGCCCGCGCCCGGCGCAGCAGATCTGCGGCCGGATAGGGTTGATCAGCGCGCCCAAGGCGCCCTCGCTTGTCGGCCTCGCAGGCCTGAAGAAAATGCTCGAAGCGTTCGGGACGCCGCAATGCATCGGCCCGCTTGAACAGCCGCATCACCGTGCCCGGTTTCAGTTCCGCGGCGCGATGGCAGACCAGGTGAAATTCGCATACCAGCAACGCAAGATCGCGAAGTTCGTTCGGCACCCTGAGTCGGCGACAGACTTCGCGTACCGGCGTCAAACCGGCCTTTTCGTGGCCATGATGCTTCGGCAGCCGCTCGGGCGGGGTAAGCGCCTTGCCCAGGTCGTGGACCAGGCAGGCGAATCGAACATCCAGCCCGGACTGCATGCGCGCGGCCTCGTCGAGCACCAGCATCACGTGCTCGCCGGCATCGATCTCGGGGTGGAACTCGGGCACCTGGGGCACGCCCCAAAGCACATCCAGTTCCGGCAGGATGCGCGCCAGTGCGCCGGTTTCGCGCAGGATCCGGTAAAAGCGCGATGGGCGTGCGTGCATTAGGGCGCGCGACATCTCCTGCCATACGCGCTCGGGCACCAGGTGATCGACTTCGCCGGAGGCAACCAGTTGTCGGCACAGCGCCAGGGTTTCGGGCGCGATGCTGAAGTCGGCGAACCGGGTCGCGAACCTTGCCAGCCGTAACAGTCGAACGGGATCTTCGACGAATGCCCCGGAGACGTGGCGCAGGAGTTTGTTCGCCAGGTCCTCGCGTCCGCCGAAGGGGTCGATCAATTGGCCGTTGCGGTCTTCTGCAATGGCGTTGATTGTCAGGTCGCGGCGGGCCAGGTCGTCTGCCAGCGAAACCTCGGGGCCTGTGTGGAACTCGAAACCGCGATAGCCGGGACCGGCTTTGCGCTCGGTCCTGGCCAATGCGAACTCTTCATGGGTGTCGGGGTGCAGGAATACCGGAAAATCGCGACCGACTGGCCGGAAGCCGCGGTCGCTCATCTGCTCGGGCGTGGCCCCGACGACGACGAAGTCCTGCTCCGACGGCCTCAGGCCAAGCAGTTCGTCGCGAATCGCGCCGCCGACCCGGTAGACCTGCAGGCCCGCCAGGCGTTCGTCTCGAGCCCATTCGGCCATCAACCCGATTCCGCGCCGCATGAAACGGCGGCAGGTGGCGATACCGGCAACAGCAACGGCTGCATGTCTAACTCCGGCGTCGTTCGCGGAAACGCCGAAACCGGCCCTGTCGGTCTTCGCCCAGCCATTCCGGCGCCTTCTCGCTCATTGGCCAGGGCGAGATGCCGAGCCGGTCGAAGCCATCATCGCCGCACACGCTGTCGAGCAGCAGCGATTTGAAATTGTCGGCCGAGAATGGTTTTCCGGGCACGAAGTCGAACACGCGCCCCTGCAGGCGGCCCAGTGCATCGGGGAGGCCGATGACCCAGCGACGCATGCCGCGCTGCTCGGCAATCCATTCGACGATCTCGCGCAGGGACCAGGTTTCAGCGCCACACAGTTCGTAGATTTCGCCGAAATGTCCACGCTCGTGCAGTGCGCGCACGAACGCCTCGACCACATCCCCGACGTAGACCGGCGCGAACTTCGCGTCGGGCCGGGCCAGTGGAAGCACCGGCGAAATTGCCAGAAGGCCGGCAAACCGATTCAGGAAGCTGTCATCGGGCCCGAAGATGGTGGAGGGACGAAAGATCGTCCAGCGCAGACTGGATGACCGAACGCGCTGTTCGCCTTCCCCGCGGCTACGAAGGTAATGGCTCTCTCCCTTGCCCGCGTTCAGCGCGCTCATCTGGATCATGCGCGTGATGCCGGCCCTGTCGCAGGCCTCGATTGCGATTTCGACAAGCTCGACATGGGCCTTGCGAAAGCCCGAGCCATCGCGGCCGGATTCGTTGAGGATGCCGACCAGGTTGATCAGCGCGTCGTGGCCGGAAAGCGCATCGCCGAGACGCTTCGGATCGTAAGGGTCGAACACGAGGATTTTTACCCGCGGCACGATTTCCAGATGCCTGGCGGCATTCGGGTAGCGGGAGACAACCGTGATCGAATGACCTTCCCGGCTCAAACGACGTACCAGGTTGCTGCCGACGAACCCCGAACCGCCCAGAATCAAGATTCTCATCGTCGCTCTCCTCGTCCTCTCCGACCAGGGGGTATTGTGCCCAATTCGAAGGGCACCCATGGTGCCCGCAGTATTCCGCCCCCAAGTACGCCCCTCGCTTGCGGTCCGGGCGATTGATGCGCACGGCGCCGCGACCGATGGACGCCTTGGGGTCAGCGCGGCCGGAGCAGCGTGGTGTCGTCGGATCGCTCGAAATCAGTGATACCCGCCGCCCGCAGCGTATCGCGGAGTTCGTCAAGTGCGCCCGGATCCAGCGGATAGTAAGCCAGGTATCGGCCATTGATGGTCGCCGTGAAGGCGACCAATCCGACGTCCTCGTGTTCGATCGTCCAGCCCTGCCGGTGTTGTTCGGATGCGCCGAGGTCGCAGCGCGCCCAGCGGCTCTGGTCGTCGATTTCGACCTCTGCATGCCGGCTGGTCGCACGCCAGCGAACCAGGTGTGACTCCAGCAGTGCGGTGGTCTGGCGCAACGCGCGCAGCCACAGCGCGTATTCGTCCGGATCCACGGCGGCGAGGTGAAGCGGCACGAATTCAAGTTCCCAGCCGCCGGCATTCACGTTCCAGTCCGCCACCAGCCCGCCGGGCAATTCCAGCCGCTCGGCACGCTTCGGCTCGAGCAGCGCGTGCTCCACGGGCGGCCAGAACGGGTCGAGCCCGGCGCCGGCAAGCTGGACCTTGAGCAGCGCCATGAGATCGGTCCGCGTCATCATCTGGCCGTGGACCGGATCGAGGCCGGTGATGTCGGCCAGCGTTCCCATGGCCGGCGGGCGCAGGCCGCCTGATTCGAACAGTGTCTGTTCCAGCCTCGAACCGAGCGGATCGAGTTCGGCGGCTTCAACCGCCAGAAGAATGGGCAGGCAGAGGAACAGGCCGCGCGGCGGCGACCAGTAAGGCATCAGCGGCGCGTGGGCCAGCTGGCCGAGATGCGCGCCGATCGAGGTGATGCCGGCTTCCGGCACCGCGTCCGCCCCAGCGTCGGCGTCCATTCCCGCGACCCGGGCCATCGCATGCCAGGGCGCGTGCTCCGGGCTGATGATCTGGCCGGGTTCGAGCAATGCAGGGCCGGTTACCAGGTGGCCGGTGGTGACTTCGGGTACACAGTGGGACAAATCCTCGGCCACCAGCCCGCCCAGGCGCCGGCTTTCGTCGCGTTCGAGTATGAAGCGGCAGTTGCCGCCCGGCGGGCGGATCTCAAAACCGGCGACGAGCCGGATATGATTGGATGCGTCGTTCATTCAGTGTCCATTTCGAAGACTCGAATCGGAAATTCAGAAAACATGAGTCGTAAGGCGTCTAAACAGTTGGTATCCGAGCATGAGAGTGTGAGCGCGGCGTCGCCGGAATGGCGTCTTCATGCGTTCGACCAGTTCGATGTTCGGCAATTGTATGAAGTGCTGGCCGCGCGCATTGCGGTATTCGTGGTCGAGCAGGACTGCCCCTACCAGGATCTCGACGGACTCGACGATGTCGCTTTCCATCTGGTCGGCTGGGCCGGCGACGGTTCGGTTGCGGCATATGCCCGTATCCTGCCCCCCGGAACGCGGTTCGAGCAGCCTTCGATCGGCCGTGTGCTGACCAGCCTGACGGCCCGCCGAAGCGGGCTTGGGCGTGAACTCATGCGGCGCGCCATCGAGGTGGTCGGTGACCGTTATCCCGGCCGCCCGGCCCGAATCTCGGCCCAGTGCTACCTGGAGCGTTTCTACGTCGAGCTTGGCTTTGTGATTGACTCGGCGCCGTACGAAGAAGACGGCATTCCGCACGTTGAAATGGAACTGCCGGCAAGATCTGCCGGCAGTTCAGGTGCTCAGGCAGGTGACTGAACGCAATTCAGGAGCAATGGGAGGCTCGGGCTCATCCTGCCGAATCAAGTGGCGCGAAAGATTCTGGGCTTCCTAGAAGAGTGAGAACGGTGACTTGCCGCCGCCGCCGCGGCCGCCCCGACCGGTGCGGCGACGCCGGCGCATGCGCGAAAGCAGTGCCTGTTGCCTTGCCTCGAGGAAATCGCTGCGGTTGAGTTCGGCAGGCTTTTTGCCGAGACGACGCGCTTCGGTTTCGCGGTATTGCACGAAATCGTTGTATGCCTCGATCTCCGGCTTGAGTTCGCGGCTCAGCAGTTCGACCATGATTGCGTCGTCCAGGAAACCGATGCCGGGCAGGTGATCCGGAATCAGATCCTCGGGCTGGTTGAAGTAAGCCAGGGCGGTCAGTACGCGCTTGCGCCCCACGTCCTGCATGCCCCAGCCCTCGTCTGCGAGCATGTCGGTCAGTACCTTGATCTGGTTCAGGCGATCTCGGATGAAGTCGGAAGCATCGCTGTCCTCGACTTCCTTGAGGAGCTTGTGGGCTCCGGCCACAATCTCGTCGGGAGACGATTTCTGGGTAGCATCCATGGCTTTTTGAGCCAGCTTGCGGAAGTGCTTGAGATCGTTCTCGGACAGATCCAGTACGATGCGCATGGTCATAAATCAGGCTCCCGGGAGCAGTTGCAAGGCTGAAATCTGCCGGCGCGTAAGCCATGCCCGCGATCCGGCTGATCCAGAGTCAGAGCGATAGCATAAACAATTTGCCCTGCCGGTGCATCCGCCCGTGATGCAAGGCAGCTTTCGACGGGGCTGTGCGGGCGCTCCGCTGCGTTTCAGCTCACTTATTTGGAACAACCAAACCGGACTCGCCAAAGCCGCAACGGCGCATCCCGCGCAGCCCCGTCGCGCCCGCGGCTATTCAATCAGAGATTCCTCAACGAAACACGCCGGGCTGGCCGGGGACGGGATGCAGAAAACCCCTCTGGCCGATCTCGGCATTGCGCATGTCCTCGATCACGAATTCGGCGGAAAGCTCGAAAGGTACCCCCGCAGCGTCGGATGGTCCCAGGGCAGACAGGATTTCGGCCGCGGCCTGCATGGCCGAGGCATCGAGGCTGATCAGCTCGCGACCGCGCGGGCCCATGTCCAGATCGAGCTGCCAGGCGGCGTTGAACAGCTCGATGCCGTCGATGCGCATGGCCACGGCCGCCTCTGAAAGGTAAAGCACGTGATCATTCCGGTTATGCACGAGCAGCCGGAAGTAAACCATGCCGTCCTCGATGCGAAGGCTTTCGACCTGCAGCGTCGGCGGCTCCAGTCGGATCTCGCGCCGGTCGGTCGCGCATGCGCAGAGCAGGCAAACAGCGGTCAGCAATAAAACGTATGTCTTGATGTTCAATGGTCGATGTCCGGATCGTGCAGATGGCAGGTCACCCGGTGTGGCCGCCCGTCCTGTCCGAGGTCGATTGTACGCGGCACGCGGCTTCGGCAGACCGGCATCGCCTGCGGGCACCGCGTATGAAACGGACAGCCCGACGGCGGGGTCAGCGGGGAGGGGACTTCACCCTGAAGCAAAAGCCGTTTGCCGCGGCGCGCGGGGTCGGCGACCGGCACCGCGTCCAGCAGGGCGCGCGTGTACGGATGGGCGGGCATGGCGTAGATACGATCGACCGGGGCGGTTTCGACCAGCTTGCCCAGGTACATCACGCCAACCGCGTGGCTGACGTGTTGCACCACGGCCAGATCGTGCGAGATGAACACGAAGCCGAGCCCGAATTCGGCCTGGAGGTCGCCCAGCAGGTTCAGAATCTGGGACTGCACCGAAACATCGAGTGCCGAGACCGCCTCGTCGGCAATGATGAGTTTCGGCGCCACGGCCAGCGCGCGTGCGATGCCGATGCGCTGGCGCTGGCCGCCCGAGAACTCGTGTGGATAGCGGTGCCGTGCAGTCGCCCCCAGCCCCACGATGTCGAGCAGTTCCAGTACTCGGCGATTGCGTTGTGCCTTGTCGCCGAGACCGTGAAGCGCCAGCGGTTCATCCAGAATCCGTGCCACCGTGCGGCGCGGCGAAAGCGAGGCGTAGGGATCCTGGAAGATCATCTGCATGTGTTTGCGCTGGCGCTTGAGCGCCGACTGGCCGAGCGCGGTGATCTCGGTGCCGTCGAGCACCACGCGGCCCGAGGTGGGTTCGTGCAGGCGCAGGATTGCGCGACCCAGCGTGGACTTGCCGCATCCGGATTCACCGACCAGGCCGAAAGTCTTGCCGCGCTCGAGCTCGAACGAGACGCCGTCGACGGCGCGCAGCACCTGGCGGGAACGGCCGAGCAGCCCGGCGCGTACCGGGAAATGACGAGTCAGGTCGCGAACATCGAGCAGTGGACCGTTCATGTCTGGCTCGCCTGACTGCCGGCCGGATGGAAGCAGGCGACCCGCGACGAATCCACGGCCTCGAGCGTCGGTTGACTTTGTGTACAGGTTTCATCGGCAAAGCCGCAGCGTGCGGCAAAGCGGCAGCCTGCCGGCAACTCGGCCGGGTCGGGCACAGTACCCGGGATCACCGGCAACCTGGCGAGACGCTGCGGCCGAATCTTCGGAATCGCGGCAATAAGCCCCTCCGTATAGCGATGTCTGGGTGTTTCGAAAAGCACGCTGACCGGCGCCTGCTCGACCACCTGGCCGCAATACATCACCAGGACATCGTCGCAGGTCTCGGCCACCACACCCAGGTCGTGGGTGACCAGTATCACGGCGGTGCCAAGCGCTTGCTGCAAGTCCGAGATCTGTCCAAGCACCTGGGACTGGGTGGTCACGTCCAGCGCGGTGGTTGGTTCGTCGGCGATCAGCAACCTGGGCCGACACGATAGCGCCATCGCGATCATGGCGCGCTGCCGCATGCCGCCGGAGAGTTCGTGCGGATACTCGTCGATGCGCTTGGACGGCACCGGGATGCCGACGCGCTCGAGCATCTCGATCGCGCGTGCACGCGCGGCGCGTCGCGACAGCCCTTCGTGCCGGCGCAGCACCGCAGTCATCTGGGCGCCGATGGTATAGACCGGATTCAGCGCGGTCATGGGTTCCTGGAAGATCATCGAAAGCTCGGTGCCGCGCATGCGTCGAAGCGCGCGTTCGCTCATCGAGGTCAGTTCGGTGCCGGCCAGCCGCACCGAGCCCGACGCAATGCTTCCGGCCGGGTGCGGCAGCAGACCCATCAGCGCCAGGCTGGTCACCGACTTGCCGCAGCCCGATTCGCCGACGATGCCCAGCGTCTTGCCCGGCTGGATCGAGAACGATACGCCGTCGACCGCTCGCACGATGCCCGCTTCGGTGGAAAAATCCACGCTGAGATGATCGACTTCGAGCAGCGCGTCGCTTGTCGATCCGTCTCTCATCGGCCGGTCCTCTTCGGATCCAGCGCGTCCTGCAGGCCGTCCGAAAACAGGTTGAAGCCCATGACCAGTGCGAACAGGAAGCTGGAGGCAACGATGAAGTTCATGTAATGGCCCGCGATCACCTCGGTGGTGGATTCTGCAATCATCAGGCCCCAGCTGACGCTATCCTGCACGCCGAGACCGAGAAAGCTGAGAATGACCTCCGACTTGATCGCCGCGACGAAAACGATGGTGGCCTGCACCAGCAGGATATGAAACGTGTTGGGTACGATGTGGCGGAAGATGATGACCAGTGGATGCAAGCCCATGGCGCGCGCGGCTTCGACGAATTCCAGGTTTTTCAGTTTCATGACCTCGCCGCGCACCAGCCGGGCGGTGGTGGTCCAGAAGGTCGCGATCATCGCGATGTGCATCGCCCAGGGGTTGCCGTCGAGCGCGAACGCAATGGCGGCCACGAACAGGTAGAACGGAATCGAATCGAGCACGCCCTTGAGCCACAGGATGACCGCGTCGACGGGTGTTTGCGCGAAGTAGCCCGACAGCGCGCCGAACGCCGCGCCCAGCACGGTTGATGCGACCGCCACGATCAGCCCGATTTCGAATGCGGTGCGCGTGGAGAAGACGGCCCGGGCAAAGATATCCTGGCCCAGTATGGTGGTCCCGAACCAGTGCTCGGCCGATGGCGACTGCCATTGCCCGCCGGTCGCTTCGGCCCAGTTGCCGCCCCACCAGCCCAGCCATACGCCCAGCGCGATGACGAAGAACGCAGCAACAATAAGCAGCCCGGTCATGGCGGCGCGGTCGCGTGTGAAGCGGGCTGCTGCGCGGCCCCATAGTGAGTGCTGAACCGGTATCCGGGCCGGCTGCAGGCGCGCATCGGCGCCCGGGTTCAGGTCGGCGGCCGGCAGACTCATTTCAGCGCAACCCTGGGGTCGAATGCGCGGTAGAGAATGTCGTTGACGATCAGGATCATCACGAACATCACAGCGGTCAGTCCGACCACGGCTTTCAGAATGGGCTGATCGCCCGAGGTGATCGCGTCGAAGGTCACCTTGCCGATGCCCGGAATGCCGAAGTAACTCTCGATCAGCAGGCTGCCCGAGACCACCACCAGCGGAATCGAGAACATGATCCGTGTGACGATCGGGATCATGGCGTTCATCAGCACGTTCTTCCACAGAATTTCCACGGCGCCGGCACCGAAGGCGCGTGCGGTGCGCACATGATCGCGCTGCATTTCCTCGACCAGTACCGCGCGGAAGAAACGCGTGTTGTAACCCAGCGCCACGAATACCGATGCCAGCGTCGGAACGGTGACATAGTGGAGGTAGCTGCCCAGATCGTGCACGTTCCACCCTCGGACCGGAAACCAGCCCAGCACTACGCCGAACAACACCTGGAAGGCGATGATGACGACAAGAAAGCTGATCGACATGCCGATAACGGCAAAGCCCATGATGGCCTTGTCGATCCAGCCGCCGCGGTGCCAGGCGGCGACCAGGCCAAGCACGATGCCCAGCAGGTTGCCGAGCACGAACCCGGGCGCCAGCAGCAACAGCGAGACCGGGAGGGTGCGCTGGAGAATGGCGCCAACCCGTTCGCCGGTGGAATCGGAATAGCCGAAATCGAGCGTGGCCAGTTCCTTCAGATAGGTCCCGTAGCGCAACCAGAACGGCTGGTCATAGCCGAGTTGCGCCCGCACCTGGGCGATTTCTTCGGCGGTGGGGTTCTTCGAAAGCAGCTCGTAGGTCTTGTCAGGCCCGAAATAAACCATCAGCACAAAGCTCGCCAGCGTCACGCCGAGGATCAGCGGAACGCCGCCTGCGAGTTTGCGCAAGGTGTACTGCAGAAATTCCATTTTTTGCCTGGCTGTCCCGGACGCGCACGATAACGGGAAGGATAGGGGATAGGCGGCCGGCGGGGGCGGGTTTCGGGCTTCGGGTTCAAGAACCAGGGTTCAGGGATCAAGGTTTAAGGTTTAAGGTTTAAGGTTTAAGGCAAAAGCGGTTTCAGGTTCGAGACGTCGCATAGCGCAATGCAGCTGCGGGCGCAGGAGCCTTTCGGTTTTCCCTAAACCCTAAACCCTAAACCCTAAACCCTAAACCCTAAACCCTAAACCCTAAACCCTAAACCCTAACCCGGAACCCGGA
>Ga0209943_1000874_pt1 | contig 19743 bp, 16 predicted proteins | sample SalPonR1_B_D2_MG_FD_185698 | JGI IMG/M metagenome (GOLD analysis project Ga0209943, IMG submission 185698) | Salt pond soil microbial communities from South San Francisco under conditions of wetland restoration - Salt Pond MetaG R1_B_D2_MG... ... | reverse complement strand
CAAGATGTTTTAAAGGGTATAAAACACATGAAATTTATAGGTTTTAATGTAACAATTCCTTATAAATTAAAGATAATGGAATTTCTTGATGAAATTGATCCATTAGCAAAAAAAATAGGATCTGTTAATACAGTTAAAATTACTGAAGGTAAATTAATTGGATATAATACTGATGGTAAGGGATTTGTTAAATCCTTAGAAGATAATAGCAGAATCAATGTGACTAGTAGTAAATTTTTATTATTAGGAGCTGGTGGTGCAAGTAGATCTATTGCCATGACATTAGCAGATAGTGGTGCTAAGGATATATATATATCAAACAGAACAATTAAAAAAGCTAAAGAACTATCAAATAAAATAAATAATAATGTAAATAAATGTTGCTCATATGTAGACAATAATGACTTATTGAAAATGGAGAAAATAACAAATAAAGTTGATGTAATAATTAATACTACAAGCTTAGGTATGTATCCTAATATAGGAGAATGTCCACTGGATAAAAATTTATTATTAAAGAAACATTTAGTAACAGACATAGTATATAATCCTATAAAAAGTAAATTACTATTAGAAGCAGAAAAAAAAGGATGTAATATTCAGAATGGATTAGGAATGCTAGTTAATCAAGCAGCAGAAGCCTTTGAAATATGGACTGGTAAAAAACCACCTAAGAAGGATATGGAAGAAATCATTAATAGTATGATTAAATCTTAAATATCAATTCACGATTTAATTATTTTCAAAGACTTTATTGGAAAAACTAAGTATTATTATTACTAATAAAAAGTTGAGGATAAACAATTAAGTAATTAAATTGTTTATCCATTTTTTGCTTTCAAATCTTTTAAGTACAATAATCAGCCTTACAAGTTCTTCTGAAAAAACTAAAGCTAATACCAAGTGTATAGGGAGTTTAAGTACTAATACTGAAAAGAAGGATAGTGGTATACCTATAGCCCATACACATATAAACTCAAGTATTAAGCAAAACTTTGTATCTCCACCGCTTCTTAGAATTCCCACTATAATTAGATAGGTTAGCATTTTAGGTGTTAAAAAGATTGCCGATACAATTATTGTTTTATTTAAAATTGAGCTGGTGACAGTATTAAAACCATAAAAAGCTACTATTATATTTCTTGAAAAGAAGTATAGAAAGGACATTATTATTGCTACACTAAATGTGATTACTATAAATTTCTTTGAATAATCAAAAGCCTTATCAAACTTTTCTCTTCCAATTTCGTTTCCTACCATAACTGCTGATGCGTTACCTATTCCAAAAAATACTGATTGAAAAAAATCTGAAATTACAAAGGCGACTTGAACTACAGCTATAGCTTCTGGACCTATCATACCATAGGCTATATAGTAAATAGTAGTTCCTATTCCCCAAGCTGCCTCATTACCGACAACTGGTAGGGATGTGCGAAAAACTCTTTTAACCATAGGCATTCCCCAGTTAGTAAGTTCTTTAAAATTAGCAGAAAAAGGATGGTTTTTATCAAAGTATATTAGTGATACCATTAATATAAATTCTATACTACGAGCTATAAGGGTAGCATAAGCAGCTCCTTCTACACCTAAAGAAGGAAATCCAAACTTACCATATATTAGAACATAGTTTAAGAAGGTATTTAAGCTTATTGCTGTAGCATTGATTATTGTAGGCTTCTTAAGTAAATGAACTGATCTTGAATTAAAGCTTATGGCAAAGGATATGGCAGTAACTATATAACTAAATGAAATGATTCTTAAATATTGAATACCTAAAGAAATCACATATTCTTCATCTATAAAAATACTCATTATTTGATGAGGAAAAAGCTGAACAAGTAGTGAAGTAACTAAGGCTATAAAAATACCGAAGGTTAATTCTATACCGAAGACTTTTCTTATATTTTTTATATCTTTAACTCCCCAATATTGGGAAACAAAAACAGAAGCACCACTGTATAATCCAAAACAAAAAATGGTAAATAAAAAATATATTCTATTGGCTATACCTACAGCAGCTAAAAAATCTTCCCCTAATCTACCTATCATAACTGTATCTACCAGATTTAGACCGATACTTATGATATGTTGTATAACAACGGGAAGTGCTATTATAAACATAGTTTTATAAAAATATTCGTCTTTACTTATAAAGTATTCCTTGATTTTGCTTATCATATTAACTCCTAAAATGTAATAAAATAATTATAACATAAAAATCAAATAAAGATACGACAAATATCCTTATCTATTGAAATTCAAAAATTTACAATATTAGGATTATAATATATAATTAAAATATATTTAAAAATTTAAAATAATCCTTCATTTTATAAAATACATACCGATATTATGTAGGGAAGGTGTACTTATGGATAGAAAATATTTGATATATATTTCGATTATTTCACTAGTTATTATTCTAATAATTGGAGTATTTGTATTATATAACAATATAATAGAAGATGAAGCAGAAGATATCAACAGTATGATTTTAGAAGAATCATATGTGAAAGTAAGACCAACTATAGTTGTTGGTGATGATATAGCTTACCCTCCCTATAGTTTCATTGATGAAGATGGTAAGCCTTCAGGCTTTAATATAGAAATAGTAACAGCTGTAGCAAATGCAATGGGTTATAATGTTGAGATAAAATTGGATACTTGGACGAATACATTAAAAGCTTTGGAAAATGGAGATTTAGATTTAATTTCAGGAATGTTTAAATCTGATAAAAGATCTGAAAAATTTTCTTTTTCAATTAGAACGGCGGTAACTGGTGGCGAAATATTTTCTACAGAAAAAAATTCGATAAATAAGATTGAAGAATTAAAAAACAGTCAGGTATTAGTTCAAAAGGATGATATAATTCATGAATATTTGATGAAAGAAAATATAGATAAAAATCTAAATATAGAATTTGTACCTGTAGATACAATTTACGATGCCTTTAGGTTATTGGAAGAAGAAAAATATAAATATGCCGGCCTAGTAAAAATTCCCGGTTCCTATATCAAAGACTATGTAAATTCAGATAAAATTTATCCTCAAAATATACAATTTAGCTTAAAGGATTATTCCTTTGCAACGCTAAAGGACAATGAAAATCTAATATATATAGTAAATGGTGGACTATCTATTATAAAATCCTCAGGCAAATATGATGAAATATATGACAAGTGGTTGGGCGTTTATGAAGAGAAAACCTACAAAGAATTTATAAGAGAAAACTTCATAGTTATAATAGCAATTTTATTTCTGATATTACTTTTACTGATAACTATAATTATTTTGAGAGTTATTATAAAAAGAAAAACTAAAGAATTGATGAGCTCAAACAAAAAACTTCACATAAGTGAAGAAAAAAATATTGCTATTATTAATGCTATACCGGATTTAATATTTATAATCAATAAAAATGGGACTATAGAAGATACTTTAGAAGATCAAGAAAATTTATTAATCGAAAAAAGCAATTTTAAAGGACTAAGAATTGAAAATATACTATCAAAAGACTTGTCTAAAACAGTCTATAATAAAATTAATAGGACAATTAATAAAGATATTGTAGAAATCTTTAAGTATAAGACAAATCTAAATGAAAAGATATTTACTACATACAATGACCTAGAAGGATTTTCAAAAGGTAATGAAGAAGTATTTGAAATGAGAATGGTTAAACTTAGAGAAAGTAAAGTTCTAGCACTATCTAGAAATATAACTACGGAAGAAATCAATCAAAAAGAAATACAGTATCTAAGTTTTCACGATCAACTTACGGGTTTATATAATAGAAGATTTTTCGAAGAAGAAATGAAAAGATTAGATACAAAAAGAATGCTTCCACTTTCCATTATAATGACGGATGTTAACGGTCTTAAATTGATAAATGATTCTTTTGGACATGATGTTGGAGATGAATTACTCAAAAAATTCAGCACTATATTAAAAGATATAAGCAGAAAAGAAGATATAATATGCAGAATTGGTGGAGATGAATTTGTAATACTTCTACCACAGATGAAAAAGAATTATGTTCAAGATATAATAGATAGAATAAAAGAAAGGCTGGAAAAGGAAACTATCAACAAACTTGGAATATCAGCATCTTTTGGTTATAGTACTAAAGAAAAAGAACAGGAAGATATAACAGAAAAATTAAAAGAAGCCGAAGATAAAATGTATAGAAATAAATTTGTTGAGAGTCCCCATATGAAAAATAAGACCATTGATAAAATATTAAACATACTTCACGATTCTGATGAGTGGGAAAGAGAACATTCTAAAAGAGTTGCTCAGTACTGCCAAATGATCGGAAGAGAATTGAGTTTTTCTGAAAAAGATTTAGAGGAAGTTAAATTAGCAGGACTTCTTCACGATATTGGAAAAATAGCTCTTAAAGAAACATTTTTAGAAAAAAATAAATTTGTCTCCAAAGAAGGAGAAAAAGATATTGAAAGACATTCAGAAATAGGTTATAGAATATTAAATACATATAAAAACTTCTATAATATTGCTGAATATATACTATATCATCATGAAAATTGGGATGGAACTGGTTATCCTAAAGGGTTAGTGGGAGAAGAAATACCATTGAAATCTAGGATTGTAGCAATAGCTAATAATTATGACATAGCAATAAGAAATAAGCTAAAGAAGAAAAATCTTACAAAAGAAGAAGCCTGCATGCAGCTAAGAGAGAAATCGGGAAGCTACTTCGATCCTAAATTGGTAGAAATCTTTACAAATAAAATATTATATGAATAGAAGACTGCGTACGTAGTCTTTTATTATGTTTAAATAGGATAAATATTTAAACTTTAAGGTAGATATGATTGACAAAGGATTAATATTATTATAAAATCTGGTTAGACCAATTGGTACAACCAGAAGGAGGTTTTATGTTATATTTAAATAATAAAGATATTGAAGAGATTGTAGAGAAGATTAGTTTGATAGAAATTGTAGAAAAGGGATTCAAAATGTATGGAGAGAAATCCTACCAAATGCCAGATAGGATGCACCTGGATAGAGGTGAGGATACGATTCTATATATGCCTTGTATTACCAAAGATATAATTGGAACAAAAATCTTATCATTATTCCCTGAAAATAAGGATAAGAATCTACCAGTTATAAACGGCATAATGCTTTTAAATGATATTGATACAGGATTACCAAAGGCAATACTTGACGGTAGTTCTATAACTGCCTTTAGAACAGGAGCTTTAGGATCAACTGGAATTAAATATACAACAAATAAAGACTCTGAAAGCATAGGATTGATAGGAGCTGGAGTTCAAGGATTTCACCAGTTGCTTTTTGCTGCTAAGATTAGAGATATAAAAAACATATATATATTCGATAGAAGTAAAGACAAGCTAAATGAATTTAAAGTTAAGCTTAAAAAGAAATTGCCAAATATAAATATAAAAGTAGTAGATAAGACAGAAGACTTAGTTGAAAATTCTGATATAATCATTACAGCAACACCATCAGAAAGTCCAGTTATGCCTAATGATAAAGAATTACTTAAAGGTAAACATATAATAGCAATAGGTTCTTACAAGTATAAAATGAGGGAAATTCCTGATGCTCTTTATGAACTACTGGATGAAGTATATATAGATACAGAATTAGCTGTAGAAGAGTCTGGGGATATTATTCAACCTTTGGAAAAAGGGTTAATAAATGAAAATCAAATTTTAACCCTAAGTGAAATTATGCCTAGAGAGATTGATTTTACAGGAAAGACAACCTTATTTAAGTGTGTAGGTATGGCACTTTTGGATGTGGTAGTAGCAGAAGCAATATTTAGCAAAGCATTAGAATTAAATAAAGGTACCGAGATGCCTTTGTAAAAGAAAGGTATAAATATAAACCTATAGGAGGAAATAGAAATGATGCATTTTAAAAATAGAATTGACTGTATTGACGCTCATACTGGAGGAGAACCATTAAGAATAGTGACATCAGGATTACCACCGATAAAAGGAAATACAATCCTTGAAAAAAGAGATTATATGCTTAAAAATTACGATAAGCTAAGGAAACTAATGATGCTGGAACCTAGAGGACACAGTGGTATGTATGGTTGTATACTAGTAGAGGCTGTCACAGAAGATGGAGATTTTGGAGTTTTATTTACTCATAATGAAGGTTTAAGCTCTATGTGTGGACACGGTATCATAGGAATAACTAAGGTAGCAATAGAAACTGGGATGATATTAGCAGATGAAGGAGAAAATATAGTAAAAATAGATTCGCCGGCAGGTAGAGTTACAGCCTACGCAGATGTATGTAATGGAGAAGTAGAAAGAGTAAGATTTCAAAATGTACCTTGTTTTATATATAAAGAAGATGTTGAGATAGAGCTTGATGGAATAGGTAAGGTTGTTGGAGATGTAGTTTACTGCGGAGCCTTCTATTTATATTTAGATTCAGATAAGGTAAATCTCAAAATTACCCCAGATAATACGGAAAAACTTGTAAAAGTAGGAATGGAAATAAAACACAAGGTGATGAATATGATGGAATTTAATCACCCTAGCTCAGGAGTAAATTGGCTTTATGGGACTATATTCTATGAAAAACCTGTGAAAAATCAGAATATTTTAGATACTAAAAACGTGTGTATATTTGCCGATGGACAGGTAGATAGGTCACCTACAGGAACAGGAACTGGTGGAAGAGTAGCCCTGCACTACGGCAAGGGAGAAATGCTTGAAGGGGAGATCTTATCAAATAAAAGCATAATAGATACTATTATGGAAGGAAAGATAGTAGAGAAAACAAAGGTTGGAAAATATGATGCAGTAGTTACGGAAGTTTCAGGTACTGCATATATTATGGGATTTAATCAGCTTGTATTAGATCCAAAAGATCCTCTTAATCAAGGATTTAGGATAATCGGTTCGTAAAAAGAAAAGAGTGGTTAGATGAGAGAAAAAAATGAAAAAGCATGGAATTTAGTAGAAAATTACATCAAAAATGAAATAAAAGAAAACAGATTAAATCCAGGGAGTAAACTTCCATCAGAAAGAGAACTTTCTAAAATGCTTAATGTCAGTAGAACTTCTGTAAGAGAAGCTATAAAGGCCCTTATAACTATAGGATATCTAGAAACTTTCGAAAGAAAGGGTACTTTTCTAGCTGAAAACTATAAAAATAATAAAAACGAAAATCTGGAACTTAAAAATTTCTTTAATAAAGCTCCAATTTTTGATCTTATGGAAGTGAGGATAATCTTGGAGAACAATTTTATTCCTTTAGCAGTAAAAAGGGCAGAATCAGAAGATATAAAGAAATTGGAAAAGGCTTTAGAAAAAATGAAAAATTCTGAAAACAAGATAGCTGACTTCTTTTATGGAGACTTAGAGTTTCATTATATATTAGGTGAGACCACTCATAATACAGTTATAATTGAATTGATGAAGATTATCAAAGATAGAATTATAAGAGAAAAAACTCAATTTATGGCTGCAGGAGTTGAGACAAGAGAAAAAACTATAAAGGTATTTGAAGAGATTATTAAGTCAATTAAAAACAAAGAAGTAGAGAAAGCACAAAAGCTTTATATATCTCATCTAAATCATGTAGAAAGTTTTTTTGAACAAAAAGCTTAAAATTTTAATCAAATTCTTGAAAACCATTGACATATATCTATATTTATAGTAAATTTAAACAGATAAAACCTTTAATAATAGCACGAGAGGCTAAAAAGGTAACAATAACGGGGAAAATCTATGCCTTTCTGCTATATTATAGTAGAAAGGTTTTTTGATACTTTAAATTAGTTCAGAGAGGCTAAAAAGGAGGAAATATGTTAAAAGGAAGACATTTAATTGAACCAAAGGATTTTTCCAAGGAAGAGCTTGAAGAAATATTCAACTTATGCGATAGAATAGTAGAAAATCCGGAGAACTATAATAAAAAATGTGACGGTAAAATTTTAGCAAATTTATTTTACGAACCAAGTACAAGAACTAGACTATCATTTGAAGCTGCTATGTTAAGACTTGGAGGTAAGGTTATAGGCTTTTCTTCAGCTAGCTCATCGTCAGTATCAAAAGGTGAGAGTGTAGCAGATACAATAAGAACAGTGGGATGTTACGCAGATATATGTGCTATGAGACATCCAAAAGAAGGTGCCCCTAAAGTAGCATCTTTAAAATCGGAAATACCTGTGATAAATGCAGGAGATGGTGGACATCAACATCCAACTCAAACATTAACAGACCTAATGACTATTAGAGCAGAAAGAGGCAGTATAAAAAATCTAACAGTAGGTATTTGTGGAGATTTAAAATTCGGAAGAACAGTTCACTCACTTATTAAGGCTCTATCAAGATATGAAAATATAAAATTTGTACTTATCTCACCTGAAGAATTAAAAATTCCAGATTATATTAAAAATGAAGTATTAATAAAAAACAATTTAAAATTTAAAGAAACTAAAAAATTGGAAACATCCTTAGAAAATCTAGATATTTTATATATGACTAGAGTTCAAAAAGAAAGATTCTTTAATGAAGCTGACTATATTAGACTCAAAGATAGTTACATACTCGACAGTAAAAAATTAAAAATGGCTAAAGATGATATGACCATTCTTCATCCATTACCTAGAGTTAATGAAATATCAGTGGAAGTGGATAATGATGATAGAGCAAAATATTTCCAACAAGTTCAATACGGCATGTATATAAGAATGGCCTTGATAATTAAATTATTAGGAGTGGATGAAAAATGCTAAATGTAGATAGTTTAAAAAAAGGAATTGTTATAGATCATATAAAAGCTGGTAAATCAATGGAAATTTATAACTATTTAAATCTTGATAAAGCTGACTATACAGTTGCTATAATAAAAAATGTATCATCTAAAAAAATGCATAAAAAAGATATAATTAAAATTGAAAATAATATAGATATAAATTTAAATATTTTAGGTTATATAGATCCAAATATAACAATAAATGTAATTGAAAATGATAAAATAATAAAAAAATTAAAACTAGATCCACCTGAGACTGTTAAAAATGTAATGCAGTGTAAAAATCCTCGCTGCATAACCACAATAGAGCAGGAGATAGATCATATTTTTATATTAATTGATAAAGAAAAGGCAGTTTATAAATGCATATACTGTGATCATATTTACAAGAAGGATTAAGTCTATGAATATACTTATTAAAAACGTTAAGTTAGTTGATTATAAATTAAATAAACCCGGAGATATTTTAATTGAAAATGGTATCATAAGTAGAATAGAAAAAAACATAAAAAGAGAAGACATGGCTACTATTGACGGTAAAGGGAAAACCTTAATGCCTTCATTTATAGATACTCACAGCCACTTTAGAGAACCGGGATACGAATATAAAGAAGATATAGAAACCGGCAGTAAAGCTGCTCTAAGGGGTGGCTATACGGCAGTTCTTCTTATGGGAAATACCAAGCCTCCAGCAAGCAGTAGAAAAGTTATAGAATATATTTTAAACAAAGGAAAAGATTTAGATTTAATAGATATAAATCAAGCTGGAACAATCACAGAAAAACTTGAAGGAAGTTCCTTAAAACATCTGGAAGACATTAAAGATTTAGTTAATGTAATTACAGATGATGGTAAAGGGGTACTAAGTAGTAAGCTTATGTATGATGCCTTAGAATATGCTAAAAAAAACAATCTGATAGTAATGTCACATGCTGAAGATCCATCCTTTACGGATTCAAATATGAGATTGGCAGAAAATATAATGACTTTTAGAGATATAGAACTTGCTAAAATATCCGGTGGTAGACTTCACTTTGCTCATGTAAGTACTAAGGAAGCAGGGGAAAGAATTATTAAGGAAAAAAAGAAATATAAAAATATAACTTTTGAAGTTACACCCCATCACATATTTTCCTATGACAAGGTAGATTACAGAGTTAACCCACCTTTAAGAAAAAAAGAAGATAGAGATTATCTTATTGAATGTATAAAAAATGGAGAAGTGGACTGTATAGGAACGGACCATGCTCCTCACAGTAAAGAAGACAAAAAAAACGGCTCGCCTGGTATATCAGGAATCGAAACATCTTTTCAACTTTTATATACAAGACTAGTTAAAGAAGAAGGTATTGAACTAAGTAAATTGTCGGAAATAATGTCGAAAAACACAGGACAACTTTTAGGACTAAACAAAGGAAAGCTTGAAGATGGTTATGATGGAGATTTAGTTTTAATAGATGAGAATGCAGAAGAATTAATAAATGGGGACAAATTCATATCAAAGGGTAAGAATACACCCTTTACTGGTGAAAAAGTATTTGGGAAAGTACTAATGACCCTTAGAAAAGGTAGAGTAATGTTTAGGGAGGAAATATAAATGATAGTGGATAAACTATATGAAAGAGTAGAAGAAAAGGGACATGTATGCTTGGGTTTGGATACGGATTACAAGTATATACCAAGTTGGTTTGCAGAGAGTTTTAAAAGTAAGGGTGAAGCTGTCTACAATTTCAATAAAGAAATTATAGATAAAACCTACAATTCAGTAGCTTGCTTTAAAGTTCAAATTGCATACTATGAAGCCCTAGGACTGGAAGGAATGAATGCTTACAAAAAAACTTTAGATTATATAAAGAAAAAAAATACATTGGTAATTTCAGATGTAAAAAGAGGGGATATTTTTAAAACTGCTGAGATGTATGCTAAAGGACATTTTGAAGGAGATTTCGAAAGCAATTATCTAACACTGAATTCCTACATGGGTTTAAAGGACTCAATTGAACCTTTTTTACCCTACGTAAAAGAGAAAGAAAAAGGATTATTCGTTTTAGTTAGAACTTCCAACAAAGGAGCTAACGACTTTCAATATATAAAGAATACTCAAGGACAAGCTGTATATGAATTAGTAGGTGAAAAGCTAAATGACTTAGCTGGTGAATATATGGGAAAATACGGTTTTAGTTCTATAGGTGGAGTAGTAGGATGCACAAATAACGAAGAAAGCAAAAAATTAAGAAGTAAGATCAAAAATCTATTTCTTTTGATTCCAGGATTTGGGGCTCAAGGTGGAGGAGCTAAAGATGTGGTACCATACCTTATTGATGGTAACGGTGGAGTAGTTAACTCATCAAGGGGACTACTTCTTGCATATAAAAAAGAAGAAAATGGTTATAAAAACTTTGCTCAGGCATCTAAGAAAGCTGTAGAAGAAATGCGAGACAGTATAATCAAGGAGTTGAGCTAGTGGAGTTAACTTACAGCAGTATTATAGAAAACAAACATATTACAGAAGACATCTATCAGATGGAATTAGAATTTGAAAATAAAGATGTTAATCCAGGACAGTTTTTTATGATTAAATCCTTAGAAGGATCCTACTTGCTACCTAGGCCTATAAGTGTATTTGACTACAATGGTAAAACTCTAAAACTTTTATATAAAGTTGTTGGTAAGGGAACAAAAATATTTAGTGCTTTATACCAAAAGGAAAAGGTTCAGGTATTGGGGCCATTGGGAAATGGATTTTCTTTAGAAGATATAGAAGGAAATACAGCATTGATAGGTGGTGGGATTGGAACAGCACCATTAAACTACCTAATCAAAAAAATGAAAAATAAAGAAGTGGATACCTACTTAGGATTTAAAAATAAAATATATTCTAGTGAAAATTTCGAAAAGTATTCTAGTAATCTAATTATTACTACTGAAACAGGAGAATATGGAAAGAAAGGCTTTATAACAGATTTTGTTGACTGGGATAAATACGATACAATAATTACTTGTGGACCTGAAGTGATGATGAACGAAGTTATTAAAATAGGGATAAAAAAGAAAATAAAGACATATGTATCTTTAGAAAGAAGAATGGCCTGTGGAATCGGGGCTTGCTTAGGATGTTCCGTTAAGACTTTAGATGGAATGAAAAGAGCTTGTAAAGAAGGTCCTGTATTTTGTGCCGATGAACTAGTGATTGAGGAGTAAATATGGGAAATTTAAAAATTGATTTTTTAGGTAAGGAATTTAAAAATCCCGTTTTAAGTGCCAGTGGTACCTTTGGATTTGGAGAAGAGTATGAAGACATATTCGATATTAGTAGATTAGGAGGGATATGTTCAAAAGGACTTACTTTAAAGCCAAAAGAGGGTAATGAAGGTATAAGAATATGGGAAACACCTATGGGTATGATGAACAGTATAGGATTGCAAAATCCTGGGGTTGAATCATTTATTTCCCGGGAAATAAATATTATGAAAAAATATAATACCAATATTATTGCAAACCTTGGTGGAAATACTGAAGAAGAATATCTTAAAGGTATTGAGCTTCTAAATACTTCAGAAGTAGACATTATTGAACTTAATATTTCCTGTCCTAATGTAAAGCAGGGTGGAATGGCATTTGGAATAAAGAGCAAAACCGCCTATGAAATAGTTAAAAAGTGTAAAAATATTTCAGAAAAGCCAATGATGGTTAAGTTATCACCAAATGCTGAAAATATAGGGGATATGGCGGCAGCATGTGAGGAAGCTGGTGCTGATGCTCTTTCTTTAATAAATACATTCAGTGGGATGGCTGTTGATATTGATAAAAGAAGACCTGTATTTAACAATAAATATGCAGGAGTATCTGGACCAGCAATCAAAGCAATTGCCCTTAGAATGGTACACCAAGCAGCACAAAATGTAGAGATACCTATATGTGGACTTGGAGGCATAGCTTCCGGAAGAGATGCATTAGAATTCATAATGGCTGGAGCTTCTCTTATTCAGGTAGGGACGGCTAACTTTATGAAACCGGATATTTGTGTGGATATTATTAACGAAATAGAAGTATTTTTAATAAAAGAAAATATTGAGAATATAAATGAAATTATAGGAATAATATAAAGGAGATATTAAATGGTAGATGGATTAGAGTTACTTAAAGAAAGCCAAGCTTTATTAGAAGGACATTTTTTATTATCATCTGGAAAGCACTCACCTAAATATGTACAGTGTGCAAAACTTATGCAAAATCCTGATAAAGCAGAAAAAATGGTATCTATTGTAGCGGATAAAGTAAAAGCTTTAGATATTGATCTTATTGTGGGTCCTGCAATGGGAGGGATAAGACCAGCATATGAACTTGGAAGACAGCTTGGTATAAGAACTATCTTTACAGAAAGAGAAAATGGAGAGATGACTCTAAGAAGGGGTTTTGAAATTAAGAAAGACGAAAAAATATTAATAATGGAAGATGTTGTAACTACAGGAAAATCATCTCTTGAAACAGCAAAGGTATTAGAAGAACTTGGTGGAAAAGTTGTAGCCATTGGATGTCTAGTAGATAGAAAGGTAAGCAAGTTAGATATACCTATTTACAGTAGTATAGAGCTTTTTTTCGAAACATTTGAAGAAAAAGACTGTCCTATGTGTAGAGAAAATAGTAAAGCAGTTAAGCCGGGAAGCAGAAGCTTATAAATATTACAGAATTAATACATATTCGCAAATTCCTTGACATGAATTAAAATTTGTAATAATCTATTAGTGGTAAAATAAAAAAAAGGAGGAGAAATTATGTTAAAATTAAGATATGAGCAAGTAGTACAAATTGCAGATGATACAATTGTCTTAGGCATAAGTGCGTCTTTTTTAGAATTAAACACACAATCCTCCGGAAGCAATATACTATAAGATTAGTCTATAATGCCGTAGGTTGTGTGCCTACGGTTTTTTTATTTAAAATACTTTAACCGTAGGGGTAAAACTCTACGGTTTTTTAATGAGGTGAATTATGAAAAGTTTTAAAATATTATGGAATTATATGAACAATAATAAAATTAAATATTTATTATCAATTATTGCAACAGGATTAGCAGTATTATTGGCACTTACTGTTCCATTAATACTTCAGGTAGTTATAGACTATATTTTAGTTGGTAAAGAAGTAGAGGGTAACATCTTTGTTGAAAAAGTTTTTGGTTTTTTAGGAGGTACTAGCTATCTTATAGACAAGCTTTGGTTGACGGGAGTATTGGTTATTTTAATTACAGCAGTACAGGGGATTTTTTTATACTACAAAGGTAAGCTATCAGCAGAAGCTTCAGAAGATGTAGCAAAAAACTTGAGAGAAAAACTTTACGATCATATTCAGCATTTGACCTATGCCTACCACAAAAATGCAGATGCAGGAGACTTAATACAAAGAAGTACTTCTGATATAGAGACCATAAGGAGATTTTTATCGATACAGATGGTAGAAGTTGGAAGAGCGGTTTTTATGGTTGGCATATCCCTATACATAATGATTAATTTAAATCTAAAAATGTCTTTTATAGCCATGGCTACAACTCCAGTACTTTTGGTGTTTTCGTATATGTATTTTAATATAGTACAGAAAAGCTTTAAAGTATCCGACGAGTCGGAAGCTGAACTCTCTACAGTAATTCAGGAAAATCTAAACGGAGTTAGGGTAGTAAAAGCCTTTGGAAGAGAAAAATTTGAAATCGAAAAATTCAAAGAAAAAAACACTCAATACAAGGTAAAAACTTATAAAGTTATTATGAACTTAGCATACTACTGGTCTATTTCAGATTTCTTAACCATAGTGCAGATAGCATTAGTAGTAGTATCAAGCATATATTATGCAAATCAAGGACTTATAAGTCTAGGTACAGCAGTAGTTTTCATTAACTACATATTTAGAATTATATGGCCTATTAAGCAGCTTGGAAGAATACTGGCAGACCTGGGGAAAGCTTTAGTCTCTACTGAAAGAATACAAGAAATATTGGATGAAGAAAGAGAAGTAGAAAAACAAGGAGAAATTAAAGCTGAAATAACTGGAGAAATAGAATTTAAAAATGTAAGTTTTGAATATCCTGATGATAAAAGTCATGAGGTCTTAAATGGGGTATCCTTCAAGATAGAAAAAGGTGAAACAGTAGCTATAGTTGGAAAGACGGGTTCGGGAAAGTCTTCTTTGGTACATTTACTACCTAGACTTTACGATGTTGAAAAAGGAGAAATCCTTATAGACGGGAATAATATAAATACAATACATAAAAAATGGCTGAGAAAAAAGGTAGGAATTGTCCTTCAAGAGCCTTTTCTTTATTCTACAACTATACATGAAAATATCAGTTTCCAGAATGAAAGCAATATAAAAGACGTGCATGATGCTGCAAGGATTGCTTCTGTCCATCATGTAGTAAAAGAATTCGACAAGGGCTATGATACATTAATAGGAGAAAAGGGAGTTACCCTCTCCGGTGGGCAAAAACAGAGAATTGCAATAGCAAGAACCATAATTAACAATTATCCTATACTAATATTTGATGATTCGCTAAGTGCTGTAGACACAGAAACAGATATAGCTATAAGAAAGGCTCTTAGAAAAAGAAAGAAAGATGTAACAACATTTATAATATCACACAGAATATCATCCATTTACGATGCTGATAAAATCATAGTCTTAGAAAAAGGTAGAATTAAGGAAATGGGTAAGCATGAAGACTTGATAAAAAAAGAAGGAATATATAAAAGGATATACGATATACAAAATGTTAAAGAATTTGAAATTGACCTAGAAAGGAGTGGGACAAATGGAAATTAAAGAAAAAGAATATGACAAAAAACTAGATTTGAAAACCTGGAAAAGATTGTTTAAATACCTATTAAGATATAAGTATACTACAATAGGCTTGGTAATTTCCATGATTTCATTAGCGTTAGCTGATGCAGTCCTTCCTCAAATGACCAGGATAGCAATAGATGATTTTATCATACCTAATACAACAGAAGGACTAAACATATTCATACTTAAATTTGTGGGACTGGCTTTATGGTTCTCTGTTAATGTTTTTATATTTATTGCTTTAGCCGGCAGAATGGAAATGGAGTTGACCTACGATATAAGGGAGGAAGCCTTTGATAAGCTGCAGAAACTTTCCCTGTCCTATTACGACAAAACTCAAAACGGTTGGATAATGGCTAGGATGACTTCAGACATCAAAAGACTTGGGGAAGTAATATCCTGGGGTATAGTAGACGTTGTATGGGGAACAACCATGATGCTTATTATAAGTATTTTTATGCTTGTAAGCAATTGGAGATTAGCCCTCTATACCTTAGCAGTAATTCCCATACTAATAGTTGTCAGTATATATTTTCAAAGAATTATATTAAAAGCCTACAGAATAGTAAGAAAGATAAACTCTAAAATCACAGGATCCTTCAGTGAAGGAATATCAGGAGCAAAAACTACTAAAACCCTTGTAGCTGAAGAAAAAAATCTCAATAAATTTAAGGAGCTTACGGGGAATATGAAGGTCCATTCGGTAAGAGCTGCGGTATTTTCTGCTCTTTTTCTTCCAATAGTTCTTTCCCTTTCCAGTATAGGTATAGCCTTAATACTTTGGAAGGGTGGAGAAGGAGTATTAGCGGGAACGGTAAGCTACGGTGTATTGGTACTTTTCATATCTTATGCAACTCAATTTTTTGAGCCTGTAAGAGAAGTAGCAAGGGTACTGGCACAATTTCAACAGGCACAGGCATCAGCTGAAAGAGTTCTTTCCCTAATAGACATGGATGCAGGCATTAAAGATGATAAAGAAATACTAGAAAAATACGGGGACATCCTTAATCCTAAGAAAGTAAATTGGGAATCAATAGAAGGAAAAATCACCTTTGAGGACGTGAATTTTTACTACAATGAAAAGGAGAAGATATTAGAAGATTTCAACCTGGAAGTAAAAGAAGGAGAAACTATTGCCTTAGTTGGTGAAACCGGTTCTGGAAAAAGCACCATAGTAAATTTAATCTGCAGATTTTACGAGCCTGTAGAGGGAAGTATAAAAATAGATGAAATTGACTATCGAGAACGAAGTATAAACTGGCTTCATGAAAATATAGGATACGTTCTACAAAGCCCTCATCTTTTCAGCGGAACTATAAAGGAAAATTTAAAGTACGGGAAGTTGGATGCCACTGACGAAGAAGTGGTAGAGGCGGCTAAAGTAGTTAATGCCCATGAATTTATAATGGAGCTTCCAAAGCAATACGATACACAGGTTGGTGAAGGAGGAGGAAAACTTTCAACTGGAGAAAAGCAGCTGATATCCTTTGGGAGAGCTATCATTAGAAATCCTTCAATATTTGTATTAGATGAAGCTACATCATCAATTGATACTGAGACAGAAAGAAAAATTCAATCGGCTTTGGAAAAAATACTAGAGGGACGAACCAGCTTTATAATAGCTCATAGACTTTCTACTATAGTTAATGCAGATAGAATTTTAGTAATAAGTAAAGGCAAGGTAATAGAAGAAGGAAATCACAACCAGCTCATTAAGAAAAAGGGCTACTATTACAATCTTTATAATAACCAATTTAAAAAAGAAAATCTTCAAAAAATAATTGTATAATAAAATACCGATTACAATATATACATCTAAAATTGTAATCGGTATTTTAAATTTAAATTTTGTAGTATTTGTCGAAAATAGTCATTAGTTCTTCAACTTTTTCCTCTCCGTTTCCTTCGTTAAAGGCTTCTTTAACACAGCTGTTGATATGAGATCTTAAAACTTCATTGTTTGCTTTCTTTAAAAGAGCCTGAACAGCCAGGACCTGTGTAGAAATATCTACGCAGTATCTATCTTGCTCTACCATTTTTATAATACCTTCAATTTGACCTTTTGTAGTTTTTAAATATCTTAAAATTTTCTTTTTATCTGCCTGCATATTTACACCTTTTTTACTTCGATTAATTTGTATCCTGCTTCATCTATGATTTTTTCAAGGACCTCTTTTGATATTTCTTCTTTAAATTCAACTACTGCTTTTTGTTCATCTAGAACTACTTCAGCACTTTCTACCTGATCCAGAGCATTAAGTTCTTTTTCTACTCTCATCTTACAGTGGTTGCAGGACATTCCTTCTATTATAAGTTCTTTTTTCATGTCAAATACCTCCTTTTTAGTAATTTCTTTTAATGATTTTTTGTATTTGCTTTCAATTTTATTTATTTCGTATATAGGTTTAAAGCCTTTTAATCTTAAAGCATTGCTTACAACACTTACAGAAGAAAAACTCATAGCTGCTGCTGCGAACATAGGATTTAATTTAAGTCCTAAGCTTGTGTATAGTAATCCTGCAGCTATTGGTATACCTAAGGTGTTGTAGAAAAATGCCCAAAATAAGTTCTGCTTTATGTTTTTAATTACCGATTTACTCAATTGAACAGCTCCAACTGCATCTAATAGATCACTTTTCATAAGAACTATATCTGCGGATTCTATGGCTACGTCTGTACCAGCACCTATGGCTATTCCTACGTCGGATCGAGCTAGTGCAGGAGCATCGTTGATACCATCTCCTACCATTCCTACTCTGCTGCCATCACCTTGTAATCTTCTTACTTCTTTTTCTTTATCTTCAGGCATTACATCAGAAATTGCTAAATCGATTCCAACCTGTTTTCTGATAGCTTCTGCAGTTTGTTTGTTGTCTCCTGTCAGCATTACTACATTTATACCCATAGCCTTCATACCTTCTACTGCCTGTTTACTGCTAGCTTTTATAGTATCTGCAACTGCTATGATACCAAGAATTTTTTCATGGTCTGCAATTATTAAAGGAGTTTTACCTTCCTTAGAAAGTCTATCTACATCAGATTCAGAATCCTCTAATTTAATATTTAAACTTTTCATAAGTTTTATGTTTCCAATGTTGATATTTTTACCATCAACTACAGCCTTAAGTCCCTGACCGGGTACAGCTTCAAAATCCTTTTGTTCTTTTAGAGATAGGTTCATTTCTTTAGCTTTTTTAATTATTGATTCAGCTAAAGGATGTTCCGAAGACTTTTCAGCAGAAGCAGCATCTATAAGTATACTTTCTTCCTTTAAATTACCATATGTTAGGATATCGGTAACTACTGGTTTACCTTCAGTAATAGTTCCCGTCTTATCTAAGACTATAGTGTTTATACTGTGGGCTACTTCTAATGCTTCGCCGGATTTTATCAATATTCCTTTTTCAGCACCTTTTCCTGTACCAACCATAATAGCTGTCGGTGTAGCTAATCCCAATGCACAAGGACAGGAAATTACTAATACTGCAATACCTATAGATAAGGCGAATTCAAAAGAATATCCTAATAAAAGCCACACAATTGTAGATGCTAAAGCAATTGATAATACTACAGGAACAAATATGCTGCTTATCTTATCAGCCATTTTAGCAATTGGAGCTTTCGAAGCTTGTGCTTCCTCTACTAATGTAATAATTTGAGAAAGAGTAGTATCTTCTCCAACCTTTGTTGCCTTAAACTTAATAAAGCCTGTTTTGTTTATACTTGCACCTATTACCTTGTCACCTATATTTTTTTCTACAGGAATACTTTCGCCTGTCAACATAGATTCATCTATTGAGCTTTTACCTTCTACTATTTCACCATCTACAGGGACGCTTTGTCCAGGTTTAACTATAATTATGTCTCCTAGATTAACATCTTCTACAGGTATTTCAGAAATTTCTCCATTTTTTTCAACCAATGCCATTTTAGGTGCTAAGTCTATTAGCTTTTCAATAGCTTCGGAAGTTTTACCCTTTGCTCGACCTTCTAAAAATTTACCGAAGGTAATTAAAGTCAGTATAACTCCTGCAGATTCAAAATATAAATCGTGGGAATACTGCATAACTATACTCATATCTCCAATGCCTAATCCAGCACCTATTTTGTAAATAGCAAATATTCCGTATAGA
>Ga0209943_1000873_pt1 | contig 19759 bp, 19 predicted proteins | sample SalPonR1_B_D2_MG_FD_185698 | JGI IMG/M metagenome (GOLD analysis project Ga0209943, IMG submission 185698) | Salt pond soil microbial communities from South San Francisco under conditions of wetland restoration - Salt Pond MetaG R1_B_D2_MG... ... | reverse complement strand
TCTACTCCCCATTTATACATATATAATACATACATAAATTTAACGGATTAATGATATACCATTTCAGCCTTATGTTTTTTTTAAACATATTTTTTTTTAAAAAACACAATTTTAAGACAACATTTTAATATATAAGTCTAGAAAACCAGACACGATAAAAATAACATATTTAAAAGGAAAAAAATAGAAAATAGTTAGATAGGTGGATTGGCAAAAATAATGCAAATTTAGTTATAATTTTTATTAATGTTTGATAGATAAAGATAAGGTTGGTTTCTTCTTAAGAATTTTAGGTTTTTTTCGCTTAGACATAATTTTAGGCTTCGAATTAGGTTTATTCTTCTTTAATTGAATTTTTTCGGGTGGTGGAGAGGAAGTAATTAATTTTTCGTATTTAGTTAATATATCTTTCTGTATTTCTTCAGGGATCTGTTGAAAACTAATTAAATTTAAATTATGTTGATAACGCGCCCAGCGATCTGGTTGTGACTTCACTTGGAGTTCAAATGCCCGTGGATCGTTGATTAACTCTTCTGCTTTCTTAGGTCCACAACCCTTAAAAACCTTTGGGATATTATCACTGGTATCACCAGTTAAAATTTTTGTTTTTAAATATTTTTCACCAGACTCACTCTTTAGAGGAACAGGTTTTAGTTTTGCAGGCTTAACTAATTGTACCTTATTATCTACCAATTGTAGAAAATCTGTATCATTTGAGATGATTACTATTTCCCGGTCAGGTTGGTTTTCCCTAACATAATTACATATTACACCTACACAATCATCAGCCTCCGCGTTTTCAGCACTTATTGCCAAACATTTTTTTTCCTCCAAAAGCGTTCCATACGTATACTCAAATATAGGACCTATTTCTGGACACTTTTGATCATCCCGAGTCCCCTTATAATCAGTATCGATATCCATTCGCCATAGTTTTCGGCGAGGTGTATCTTGGCACCATATAAGATTGTCAGTTTTAAATTTCTTTTCAATTTTTGTGATTGTATCCCAAAAATGTTTCGTATATTTATTCCTAAATAAACTATTTTCTACACTACAATCCTCCGGTTCACCTTGTTTAGCATGAGACCACCAAGCTTTGGTTGCATTATAACGCCAAAAAGTAAAATTAGATCCATCAATTAATATTAAAGGAGATGATGACATATTAAGAGGGAGATATAGTTTTTAAAAATTAATTATTTTTGAATCAATCTTTTTTAATTCAAAAATATATTCTTTAATCTTTTATCATACATTTCTTCCCAAAACGGTTTCTGTTACGATATTCTGATGGTACACTCAAAGTACTCTCATCACCATGACGACGATAACGGCTTCGAGAAGATTGAATGCTACTACTATGGGATCTATTGGAAGCGACTGAAGGTTCTAGTTCTGGTTCAGATTTGAAATCTTCTTGCTCTTCTTCCTCTTCCTCTTTTTTAGTATTTTGACTAGCATTATCTTCACTGTATTGTTCAACACTCTGATTATCATGAGATTGTTGACTATTTTCATGATTTTGTGAATATTTTTCATCAGTTTGATCATCTTCAGATAGTTTTTCTTCATTTTCTTGTTCATCATCTTCACTAACACGGCTACTTTCATAATTACCCAGATATTTTTCTAGTTCACTCTCATTAGGAATTGTAAATTCATCTTCACTATAACCTGGAGAACGCAGATCTTCAGTTTCATTATTAGGTTCATAAAAACCACTTGAAATATCTTCCTCTTTTTCCACTGCTTGTTCTGATAAACCACCACGATCTTTTCTTTGTTGACTTGCCTTACTATCTTGGCTACGTTCACTACGTCGACTTGTTTGACTACGTTCACTTACTTGTTGACTAGGTTTACTTTTGAGACCACGTTGACTACGTTGACTACTTTGACTACGTTGACTAGGTTGACTACGTTGACTACTTTGACTACGTTGACTAGTTAGACTAGGTTGACTCTGTTGACTACTTTGACTACGTTGACTACGTTGACTAGGTTGACTCTGTTGACTAGGTTGACTTTGTAGACTTTGTTGACTATGTAGGCTTACTTGCCGACTACGCTGACTAGGTTGACTGGTTTGACTAACTTGTTTAGTGGATTTGGTTAGTCGGGTAGGGGTATTTTTTTTACTGGCTTGGCTTTTGATGGTACTTTTTGTTCGACTAGTTTGACTCTTAGGAGTTTCTTGTTGTCGGGGAGAAGGACTACCACCAAAGAGACCATAATCTGATTCAATGAGACTTTGACCTGATTCGAATTCACTGATTTGATCTAATTGACTTCGGGTTAGACGACCAGGGAGATCATGTTGTTCGTTGCCGGCGAGACTAGCTTCACGACTTTGGAGTATTTTGGCTTCGATCATTTCATTCATTAACTTTTTAGATTTAGGGGGTGCAAGTTTGTTGATCAATGTTTGATAAAATCGAGTAGTATTTTCCTGAGAATTAAGTACATGATTCTGAAGATATCGATAAACTTGCATATCATTAGTGTTATAGAAATCTAGGAGACTTTCATAATCAGCTTGTTCAGGGATAGGAAGATTATGTTCACTGCAATTATCACGAAGAGCGAATTTAAGATTAGGATTAGCTTTAGGGGCTACATAGTAGAGAACAATTGAAAAGATTTGATCCTTGAGTTTATCAGGAGTAGGTGTAGAACTTAAAGTATTACCCATTTCAAACTTTAAATGTATACTATTCTAAATTAGAAAAAAAAAATTCAATCTAACGATAAATGTCAATTCTATCATTTTCTTAATTTTAACTTATCTTATTTTAAATACCATTAAAATATAAAACTATTTTACTTATTTATCCCATACAACTATTATGCCTACTGGTAGTAGTAAGAAAAAATTATCAGATAAACTACATCAACCGGCTAAAATTGCCAGGGAGAAGAAAATTTCCTTGGTTAAAACCAATAAAGCCACACCTCCTCGAGTAAGTTTTAGTAGAACAACAAATCCAAACAGTTCATCGAATTTAAATAAACCATCTTTCCAACGCCGTGAAACGTTTTTAGTAAGATTAAAGATAGATAAAACGATGTATCAAAAAATTTTTAAACCACAACAATATCAGGAAGAAAAACAAGGAGATACAAAAATTAGACAGAGTCCGGATTCTAATAATTCTTTTGATCCAGTACAACTATATAATGAAACTTTGGAATTAAATGATATGGATGAAATAAAGAAAATAGAAATACCAGATCTCTATCCAACTTTGGAATTAGATATTCAACCAGACAAAGTATTTTTTAAACATTACAGTGATGTCGATAATGACTTATTGAATCAAAAAATTAATTCTAATCTTTCCACTGATAATAAACAGGTCCATCTCATCTTGGCCAATTTTAAACAAAATCAAACATCTGATCATCCACAAGTCAACCCATGGCCTAAAAGTTCCCCTTATGCTTGTTGGAATTGTACAGAGAAATTTTCGGAACCGCCGGTGGGTATCCCAACTTTAACCTCTTCAACACCATATAAAGATGAATATCATATGGAAGGAAATTTTTGTAGTTTTAATTGTGCTGCTAGATATTTATTTGATAATAATAAGGGTGTAGAAAGTCAAACAATCTGGACTGTATTCGAAATTATGAACTTCATTTATAATGAAATTAATGATTCTGATGATTTCATCCAAATTAAATTAGCACCTGAACCTCTCTGTCTTAAGAAATTCGGGGGTAATCTTACCCTTGAAGAATATAGAAAAAATTATTTGACAAATACGAACTACAAGGTATTTAAAGGTCAAATGATACCATCTCTATATCATATACAAGAAAATACCGATCTAAAAATGTTAAAAAGAAAAGTAGCTAACCAAAAGAAGGCTAGCTTAACATAAAAATTATACTAATAAAAAGAATAACTATAAATGTTAATAAACATAAGAATAACAAAAAATTAATTTTTATGATAAATTATTTTTTTTTAAATATAATATTATTTATATAAATAATATTGTATTTAATTAATTTGAGGAGAAGGAGTGACTCATGGAGAAAATTTAGTTTATAATTTTTGTTTATAATTTAGTTAAGGTGTTATAATGTCAGAAAAAAATGTCTCAAAAAAATATATAACCTTCTTTTTTATACTACACAAATTATAATATGTCTGATAACTTAGTAGATTCCATGCTCGAAGAAATGCAAATGAACAATAACCCAGCTGATATCAGCTACGCCCCAGCTATGGGAGGCCAACAAAGTTTCCAAGGTGCTCCGCCTATTCAACCCCAGGGTCAACCTAATGGTGGGGCTCCTGGTTATGATCCTCAAATGCAACAAATGCCACCCCAAATGACTTCTTCTCAAGCGCAAATGGATATGTATCAAGGAGAAGAACCGGATGAGGATATGATGGTACAAGGAGGTGAAGCTCCAGATATGGGTAATTATGGAATGAATGAAGAAAGTACTTGGGTACCAAAAGGATTAGTAGATGGGTTTAAAGATCCAATAATGGTAATTATTCTGGCCGTTATTTTAAGTCTCCCCCAAGTAAACCGGTTAATTCGTGGAACACTAAACCAATTTGTAGGTAATCCATTGTATGTAAATATTTTGATGGCAGTGATGTTGGGTTTAGCTTTTTATTTATTGAAAATGGTATTGTAAATTTATCATAGAAATAAATATAATAAATTCTATTTATTATAATATTTTTTATAATAAATAATTAAGTTTTTATTTGAATCCATAACATAGAATATATATTTCACTATCCATTGAGCTTTCATTATCTGTTTTGATATCTAAATAGTAATATTGCATTAATTCAACTAAACTATGATTAGTTTCATTTAGATCATTAAAGTTAATTTCTGTAGTATGAGAAAGAATATCATTCTTTTCAAATACTCTAAATTCTTCTTCTTCATCTGACTTAAATTTAGGTTTCAGAGCCACTTCTAAAATTTTATCATCACATTTTAGTTTCATTAAACTTGGTTTCATTCTCCCTAAATCATTTAAAACAGTACATGTATTAAGTTTCAAATCAACTACTCGGATACTATTTTGGTAAATAATCGTACCTAATGAAGGTTGATAATGATAAGTTAAAGTCAAAATCAAATCCTTTTTACTACCTTTAGGTTTAATTTGAAGATCTAAGTTGTCACCCTCTTCGAGTTTACCCATATACTTTTCCAAATCCAATGTTGTTTTATGTTGGAAATAAGATTGAGATAGACGGACTATTTCTTGATTGCTAGGAGTTTTCAAAGATACTTCAAAGGTCCATTGATTACCTTCAGAATGAAAATCAATTTGAGTAGGAATCAAGTTACGATAAGTTAAATTAGGAATTGAGATAACCCGATTATTATCGGATTTAAGAATTTTTTCACGAAATGTTAGAGTTGTCATTTAATATATCCTTAACTAAAATGTTCTTAGATATCTTATAACCGCAATTTTCATATTTAAAAATATCCATTTAATTATCCTCTAATTATTATTGCTAATATCCCCATTATTACAGACATAAAAAGCTGTGGATCAGTTAATAACAAAAAAAGAAGAAGAAAAGCTTGTAAAAAAGTAAGGAAATGAATGTAATACATCACATCATTAACTTTGAAATAGAATGATGAGATCAATTTTTATTTATTCTTTGATCAACTTTTTCTTCTCTGTTATACCACGACGTTGAAGAGGTTGCGTTCCAAACGGATCTTGATATTGAAGTGTGTCTGGATCTGTATATGCTCCCACTAATTCATTATATCCTGCCAATACCGCTTTATCACCATAATGACTATCAACAACATGATAAGGAACATTATAACAAGGGATTTCCTGACCATTTTTTTCTTGAGATTCAACACTTAGCATATTAGCTAAAGGAGTTCCCTCAGGAATCTCTGCTTCTTTACGAAAATAAAGAAGAACTATTACCACACTCAAAAATACCAAAAGATATTGAAGATCTGATAAAGCAAAAAGACCCTGTGTGGAATTAAGGTAGTAAAAAACACCAGTAATTAGAAGTGCAGTGGCTAACAAATTCGTCAACATTATATATACTAACTTAAGATTAGTTTTTAGAGTGTGAGCAAAATATTATGAAATTATTAAAAAATAAACTACCTTTTTACTCCTATCTTAATTCTTAATAACCTATAAATATGTAAATTTAGGTGTTTAAGGAAATTAAACTCTCGGATAAAATGGCGAAAAAAAAATGATTTGTTTTAGTATATACTTTAAAAAAGAATGTATGAAATAATAATTAAAAATATTTATCTAAATAAACTAATATAAATGTCTCAAAATAATTCTGAAACACAAAATGAAAATCTTTTACAACCTCAAAATAATATATATTCTCAATCTCAAATAGAATTTCATCATCCCCATTATCAAATACCATCTTCTAATATTAAATCTAAAAGAACAAAACCACCCCGTAAGAAACCCTCTAAATATGGTGGACGAAAAAATAAGAATAAATACAATAAAGAAACTAGACCCTCACGATTTTCAAAGAAAAAAAAGGAAAAAAAAGATGAATATTAAGATAAAAGGAATAAATAATCAACTTTATTATCTATAATATTTACAATTTTAAATATTTACACCCTTTAAAATAAGAAAATAATAGGCATTTTAAATCGTTCAAAGCTGTAAAAAATTAAAACATAAGTTTAAAATCACATTTATTTGACCTTCCGGATCCTGTATAGGGTTTTCACCGCAATATATTATAGTGTTAAGTTGTTAAATCCGAAATGGATAGGTGTTAGAAATAGATCCTGTATAGGGTCTTTACCGCAATACATTATGGATCTAAAATCCTGATAATATATTATCAGGTATATCTAATAAGAAGCATTCTCATAGTAGGTAGCTTACCCTTTTTATAAAGGAGATAAATTATTAGATAATATAAAAAATTATTTTGGAAAAATTTATTTCAAAATAATTATTGTAAATATAAAATTTTAAATAACTAATTTAATAATAATATAAATTATAAATGATTTTACTATATAAAAATAAAGTAAAATGTTAGTAACTAATCTAGATATGAAATATTATTCGCTTTTCAGAAAGAACAAAGGAATAATAATAGATAAATCAAAGTAATAATTATAGAAATTTTATTAAATGGTTTTTTAGATTTTATATTTAAATGATTAAAAATGATTATGAATCATTTTAAAAAATCTAAGAAATAATTTTAATGATTAAAAATGATTATGAATCATTTTAAAAAATCTAAGAAATAATTTTAATGATTAAAAATGATTATGAATCATTTTAAAAAATCTAAGAAATAATTTTAATAAATCTGATAAATAATTTTAATGATTAATAAAATAACTTTCTATGTTTATTCATATTTTATATGTAACCTTTACACTAACTTTTATCAATACTTTTAGTATTTTCAAAGATTTTTTCACCCTTCTTTTATAACTTTGTTTCCTTTAACTTTTCCCTAATTTTTCTTATATGTTTAACCTTATATATTATTAAAAAAAGTATTAAGAGGGAAAAAGATGTATCAAAGAATAGAAAAAAAATAAAAAAGGGTTATTTAATTTAATATTTTAATTAGAATATTAAATTATATTTTTTAAAAATATGATTTTGAATAATTAGATTGTATTGGAATTATAATTTAATTTACATCCCATCAATTAAATCATCTAAATATCGATCGGCTTTTTCGGTTTCTTTAATTCTTTTCAGATCTTCATTAATTTCCTTGAATTTCTTAATATCTTCTATACAACCTAAATAAATAAATAAATGGGCTATAAATGTTACTGGATAAACAATGTAATTTTGTTGAAAAAATAAGGAAGTAAAGACATTTACCAATAAAAATAAACAATAAATAAATCGACGATAGAGTATGAGATGATTATTATTATAAAGTTTTTTGTAAATTTTGGCGGTATCATGTTCATTTTTGATATAACCTCTTAAACAATTACGTGTTTTTTCTAGAGAATCATTGGATGCATCTAATTGGTAGACTTCATCTTCAAGGTCTTTTACTTTTTGTTTCATTTCTTCGACTTGTTTATGAAGTTGATCATTTTGTAAAATAATAAATTTTAAAGACCCTCCATCATCTGAACTTAATCTGTTAGAACCATCTAAAAGTCCTGATTGGGCTAATCCTCCAAAATAGAGATTGATAGGTTTTTCATTAGGATCGGTGTTGGTGGAATTAGTGGTCATTTTTAATGGCAAGTATTTAAAAATTTGGAAAATCAATTTTTTTAGTAAATAGCGGTATTGTAGTTATTTTTTTCAGGATCATTATCATTCCTTTTTACATATTTCTTGACGAAGAATAGATCAGGTACAATATTTTCATCGAAAAGGTCAGCTTGTTTTTCATAACTAGCTGAATTAGCGGGGACAATATAATTATTATGATGTTCAGCGAATTTTAAGACAGGAGCAGGTTTAGGTTCGAAGCCAATTCGTGTATTAATAATATCAGGAGCAGATTTAAATTTTTTGAGATGTTCAGTATTATGAAAATCTTCAGAATTATAACAATGATCTCCAATTTTACATAATTGAGTTTGAGTTTCTTTTCTTCTTCTTTGGAGATTAGGATTTAAGGCACTATGTTCTGTCATAACAGTAAGAAATTCTTTTTGTTGTGGAGTTGCAAATTTAGAATGAGAAAGTGGAAAACGACATTCATAACTTCTTAATATACCCTCCTGACCACTTATAAATCTTTCTTGTCCTTCTTGTCGACCAATACAAGAATAAAGTAGGATCAATACTAAAAATAAGACGACAAATGATCTAATCATCATATAATTTATGTGATATCTATATCATAGATGAACATATTAATTTAATTTTCAACTATTCATTTTCCGATTGAATATGAATATTTTAATCATTATTATCCATTACCGATTTATTGTTTCGTATAACTAACATTATTGATATTAGTTGTTGGTTGCCCGTATAGAATACGACGATATTCAGCCCAATAAGTATCATTATTATTAGGGTCAGGGTGGATAAATTTACAGCTTTGACAATTATTTTTTTGCCAATAGAAATCGCGATTAATATCAGCAATTCGCGTACCATTATTCATCAAGAATTGACGAAACTGATTTGAATCAGTAATACCATTTAAATAACGTATACTACTATTCACTTCACAAGATGGACGGTAATCAGTTACATGACGTCCGTCAGCCATGATAGGAGGGCAATCCTGGTTAATATATGAATTGTTACTCATATTTGATATATATCATATAAGCAGAAAAAATTTTAGAAAGAATGTTGATAAAAACTAGTCCAAAGTAATATTATTTAGTCAAATTCTAAATTTCATACCAAAATCTCAATTCCGAAATTAATAATTGAATTTAAAGTACTCACAAAAAAAACCATAAAAAAAAGAATCCTAAACCAGACTATTTCAGGTCTCATATTATATTGATAACCACAATAAATACTTAAATATAATTCCAAACACAAAAACCAACTTAATATATTAAACCAAATAGATTGATAAATCGAATTAATATATATTATCCAAATTAGCAAACCCTTATAAAATTCCCCTTCCGACATCTTAATTTTTCATAGATAATCAATTTTTTTATATCCGATCAATCTTCTTTGCGAATTTGTAGTCGTAAAATAGGTTTACTTACTTCTACTTGAGGAACTTTTGTTTTTTTCTTACGTAGTGATAAGTTTTCACCATCCTCTTTTTCTTCAGATTCTGTATTATCTTCAACATCTTTAATAACCAAAGAAATTTTACTCATATTATTATGAGAATCTTCTTTGGTAGTAGAGTCTGTTATAGAATTAATTTTTCCCATATCTAAATGATTATTTGGTTCATCTTCTTGGCTAGTGGAGTCTGTCATAGAATTAATTGTTTTCTTTTCTAAATTATTTTTCGCTTGATCTATTTTAGTTTCTATTCTAACTTGTTTTTCAATTGTTTGCTCTAAATTAGCTTGTATTTCAGGATTTTCTACAAGATTATTAGGTATTTGAGGAGAATTATCTGGATAGTATAGTTTTAGAGGATTTTCATCTTGTTTTAAATTCTCTTCTGTTTGAAGATCTTTTTCTACTTGATGATTTTCTTTAGCTTGATGATTAGTTGTATCTTTTTGTTTAGTAATTTCTTCTATGGTGGTTTTATTTGTATCAGATCGGAATGTATTATTAGGAATGAATTCCATATCATCAGAAGAGATAGAATCATCTTCAACAACAAGATCAGAATCAGAAGAATTTAGAATACTATCTTCTTCGAGATGTTCTGAATCATGATTTTTATTTTGTCTATTTTTGATTAGCCGTTTTATTCTTTTTTGTTCTTCTCTCTCTTCATGAGCCATTCGTTCGGCTAATTCTCTCCCAATAATTTCGGGATCTTCTGGAATTCTATATCCTAGAGGAATGGGTTCTTCTCCACTTAAATCACTACTGATGATACCATGAAGAATTTGGCCTTTCAATCTTTTAATTTGTGTTTTTTGTGATTTGATTTGTTTCTGCATTTCTGAGATTTGTCTATAAATTAAATAGCATAATCCCAGAGCTACTACCCCAATAAAGATGTTTATATATACGGATGAATTTCCTAGCATCATATTTAAAATAATACTCTATCTAATGTAAGATACCAAAACTTTCTGTTCTAAAAAAACTCACTCATCTTCAAGTCATCATTGTTTAATGTTTTTATATTTTTAATTTTCTCTCTTAAATGGCTACATACTTTCTCCTCTATTGTATCTCCACAAAAAACTACATACTGTAAACACTTTGACTTTCCTCCCGCCCTATGTATCCTCCCAGTTGCCTGCACCAAGTCTTGTGCTGACCATGTTGGACTTATTAAACTGACTCGAGGATGACCTCCATCTAGATCATGAAGATCAATCCCAACGCCTCCAGCTTTAATGGTAGAAACCACTACTCGATGTTTATTTTTCTGAAACAATAACCTGTCTTGTTCTCTCTCAGCTTCAGTTTGACTACCTCGAATAACAGAGACACCACCAACATTCTTAATAAGTCGACACTTCTTAACCAAAAATTCTAAACTTTCTAAGAAGTTAACAAATAAAACGATACTTTTTCCTTGATTCAAAAATTCTTTAGTTTGATCCAACATGATTTCCTTAACTCTAATCATCTCCACTTTTCTTCTTGCTTCTTGCATCAAACCTAATACTTCCCCTCTACTTGCACTCTCATTATTATTCGAATTATCTTTCAAATCCTCATCTACAGTAACCCCCCATTCTGATTTAAGTTGTTCGATACCAGTGATAAGGTGGGCATATTTCTGAACAAGGTGATATAATTTTTGTTGAGTCGGAGATAAGACAGATTCACTTTCCAAATTATTCTCTAATACTTCATTCACATTTTCTAATTCTTCTCTTTCTATAACACCATTGTCTACCCTTTTGTCTGCAATATCACTATTATTTTGAGAATTTAAAAATGAGTCAAATTCTTGACTTCCAATCACTGAATTTGCATCACTTCCTGAATCTTCTTTTTTTACCAATAATTCAGCCTCTAAGACACTAATTTGAGTTTCGAGACGTGTTAATGTTTTAAGTTTGTTTATTAAGACGTGATGGGCGATATTTTTGTATATTTGGTTGACGGTGGTTAGATGTTTTTCAGGGAGAGTATAAGTTTCAAACTGGATGAGATTTTCGGGAATATCACCAATCATATTGATTCGGAGTCGACTACCATATTTGGGAAAAATATCTCGTGAAAGTTTCTGGAGACTATAATTAGTATTTTGGATTTTTTCAAGATAGCTTTTATATTCCAAATTAAATTTGTATAATCCAGTTTTGGTATTACTCTCATATCCAAAATTTTTAATTATATCCTCATTCGGCTCTAAACCTTCCTTAGCTACACTCTTCACATATTTATTCTCAAAATCTCCCACCGTCTCCACTAAGCCCAACATCTCCGCCAATCCATAAGAGTTTTCTAGGGTATCACAAGCAGTAGCCGAAAGTGATATAATTTTGAGTCGGTGGGTTAGACCCGCTTGGCAATAAATGAGATAATTCAGAGTTTGAGTATTTTTAGTTTTATGTGATTCATCAAAAATAACCAAATATTTTTCCACATCATCAAACACCCACTCATACTCCACCGAGGTCTTACTATTACTACTATTTCGCTTAACCAAATACTTAACTTTCCCAGCTCTATATTGTTCATAATTAGAGATGAAATATTCATCCGAACCAAATCCAAAATGTTGTTCCGCCACCCTTCGCCAGGTACTAATCACACTTTTTGGACATACCACTACTGGCCTTAACCCTAACTCCCGAGCCAAAGCTAAAGCCACATAGGTTTTCCCAGTACCAGTATCGGAAGCATCCAGAGCCTTGCCATATAGGCGGAGAGCGACTAAGAGTGTTTTAACATGTTCGATCTGGAAGGGTAGGAGTTTATCTTGATGTTTTAAGAAAATTTTTTTAATTTGGTTTTCTTGATATTTTAGGCAATCTGTGTGATACTCACTATCTACTTTAAGATATTTCTTAAACCATGCTTTCCATTCTTTTTCTTTTATTTTCCTAGAAAAAGAGACATTATGTTTTTTAAGACTTTTTTGTTGTTTAATTTTCTTACAAATTTTCACTAGATCTTGAGTGGTCAAATTTAAATCCAACTCTTTATCCACATATTTTTTATAATCAGAATTTGATAACTCATGAATATATTGATAGTAAGTAGGATAAATTTGAAAATTAAGGGGACTAAAATTCTGAGAGAGAAAGAGGATCTCCTCTGACTGTACCTTATTATCAGATAGTTGTTGATTATTTTGATTTCTAAGAGCTTGGTAGATGAGGTAAATTTTAGTGTTTTTCTTGATAACTTTGGGTTTGGGTTTCCATTTAAGAGTAGTTGTCAAAGATTTCATTATTTTTAATAAAGAGAATGATTATATTTTTAATCAAAATATAATCATTTTTGAGAATTTTTATTTTTTAGTATAATTTAAAATCCTAACCAACCTAAAGGATTAGCTGGATTTCTCTCAGGAGAACCTATGGCTGATTCAATATTGCTAGTAGCTCCCTCACTTTGATAAATATTTGACATATCTGGCAAACCTATCGCATCCTCTTCAGCATCATTAAGTTGTGTGGAAATTTTTTCTTCTATTTTTTTCTGTTCTGCAATAAGTCTAGTTTTTTTCTTATTATATTCCCGTATTGCCATTTGTCTTTCACGTTCGATACGTTTTTGGTCGGACTGATTATTTTCAGCTTGTGCCACTCGAGCTTTTCTGATTAACTCATCTATTTCTTCTTGTTCTTGTCTTTTTAATTCGGCTAACTCTCTATTTTTTTTCTTTTGATAATCAACTCTAGCTTGTTGCACTTTACGTACTAAATCTCTATCTTTACTATTTTTACTAAATTTATTTGCTAATTCTTGAAAAACCTGACCAGCTTTTTTACGTTGTTCAGTTTCAATTTTAAGTCTAAGTTCTTTAGCTTGTTCTTCTTTCTTCTTTAATTCCTGAATATCTTTTTTGGTGAATTTTTTAGCTCTTTTTTCACTTTCAATATTTTGTCCCGTGCCAAACTTTTTTGCTTGTTCTTTGACTTCCTTGTTCAATTTAGATGGATCAAACTGGGTTCTTCCTATTCTAGTTTCAGTAGGAGTCAACTTTTTAAGTTTCGTTTGAATTTCGCGAGCTAAACGAGATTTAGGGTCAATATCATCTTTTTCATCTTTAATTTCCTTTAAAAAATTTCTTAATCTAGCTTGACGACGCATTCCCTCTTCTGCTAACTTTTGTAGTTCCTTAGCCTCCTCTATTTCTTTTTGAGCTCTTTCTAGACGTCGATCTCTAACCACCGCGTTTTGGGGAATACGTTGAGCTTGCTGGGGTTGTTTAACATCTTCTTCCTTAGCAAAAAAGCGTCGAGGACTAGGAGTAGTTGTGGTGAATCGTTGGGCCACCGGAGCTTTAACTGCAGACTCCCTAGGTGGTGGTAGTGTGCCATACTGCGAACGGGGAATACGTTGAGCTCGCTGAGGTTGTTTAACATCTTCTTCCTTAGCAAAAAAGCGTCGAGGACTAGGAGTAGTTGTGGTGAATTGTTGGGCCACCGGTTCCTCACTTCGATCGCGACCAGAAAGATCATTGGATTCCGGTTCTGTTACATCAGTATCACGACCACGCAAGAAGGTCAAATAAATAGCCGCCATTTTCTGAAACTTATCATTATCATATGGTAACCAAGATTTACGACCACGTAGCTTACGCTTGGCTGGGCTCTTACTTTTAGCCTTTCCAGACTTACGTTTTGGAGACTTACGCTTAGCGCCACCGGTCTGAGCCGGAGTGTTTACCATTTGATAATCATATCCTAAAATCCGAGTTTCACCATGACGGTTAGTATAGACATCCCCTAAATTATATTTTCCTACAGGTGGAAATCCAGACATAATTAATTATATATTATTATGATATTTTTTTCTAAAAAATCAAGGTCTAAAAAAAATATCTTTATTCTCGTTTATTTTCACCAAACTTCACCCAAATCTGTTACTTCACCTTCATTTGAAGTCACTTCATGTAATTCCAAACCTTCTCGTTCTGTCCTCAATCTTTCTATCTCTAATCTAATAGCTGGAATCTCTTTTTCTAAACTATTCATTCGGTCTTGTGGATTAGTCATTTTCCCTTTCATTTCTTTCCTCCATCTCTTTTTAGTTTTAGTAGGGGTGAATTTAGATGAGCTTATACCATTCTTTTTTTTATTCTTACTTTTTTTTGGGCTTCTAGTCCCAGTAGAAGAAGTTCTTCTACTTCGGCTAGAGGATGAAATATTTTCACTCCTACCACTTCGATCGCTCCTAATCCTACCACTAATATTTCGATTCCTTCGAGTACTAGGAGAACTACTGGTACGTCTTCGATCTCTAGAATTTTGACTAGAAGTTCTACTTGGTCTACCAGTGCTTGAACTATTTCTAGATGTAATCAAGGGAGATCCCAAAGCGCTAACAAAAGCTAATTGTGACATTCTATTAAGAGGGAATTTTTTCTTAGGAGACTTCTTCTTTTTTTTACCTGATTTACCTGAAATTACCTTCCAATATTTAGTATAGTAATATCCATCACCATCCCTACGATAAACTCTTCTCCGAGTTAAAATAGCGACTTGACCAGTTTTACGATTAGTATATTTATCTCCTAATTCAACATCTTGTATATATGGAAAACCATCTTTTCTAATTCGCATCTAGGAATATATCTAAAAACAACATTAAAAACGAAACTCTTATCATAATATTAAAAAGTGACTGTTTTTAATGGGAGATTTATAAGACTTTATCAATTAAAAAAGTGATATTATCTAAATCAGCTTGTTGTTTCTTACCACTCAGAAAAACAAAATTCATTAGCATTTGACACCAATTTTTATCACCAAAACGTTGCAAATTTTTTAAACCTTCCGGATTTAATCCATCATAATGATCCCATAGACCATCACTTCCTAGCAATACATAAACTTTTTGTTTACCTACTTTTCGTTTTAAGATATCCATTTTAATTGTTATTATATCAGGTACAGGAGAGACTTTGCTAAAAGCTCCAGGATAGACAACTTGGCCGGTTTTTTGGTTTTTTTGTAATTTTAAATAAAAATCTCCAAAACCTCGAGAAACTGATAATATTCCATTCACTCTACTTGGTTGTTTTGGATGATTCCCTACTTTTGTCACCTGACCACCCGCTTCTCGAATTCTTTTTGCCTCACTTACTCGGTCAGGTTTATGATCTTGAGTTACTGCTACTACTTCACCAGTAGAAGGAATAAAAAGCATACCACGACTATCACCTGCATTAATTAAGAATAAACGATTACCCCAATGTAATGCAACGGTTGCGGTACTACCAGATTTTCGGAATCCTTGATCAAGCAAATATTTATCATATTCAACAAAGGCTTCTTTTAAAATCAATTCTAGATCTTCTGTTTTCCGTACTGACCATAATTGTATTTTTTTTGATAAAAAGGTTATTAACCCAGTTTGTTGATCCGCTAATTTTTTACTTACTTCAGCACCTCCATGACCATCATAAACACCATATATTTTAGCTTTTTTGCCATCAATCATAAAGGTTTGAACATCCAATGTATCTTCCATATATTTGCGATCTCCTTGATGATAAGCGACACAAATATTATCATAATAATTCATTTATAATTTAAGTGAAAATATGATTTATTAATTCAAAGTATAAATAATATAATAATGTTCAAGATATAAATTAAAAAAGAATTTACTGATTTTTCATCCAAATAAAACTATCGTTTTATATTTTAGATTCATGAAACCCATTTCTTTACCAAATTGTTCCATCAAATTTATATAATCTTCTTTCGTCAATTCAATTAAATTTTCTTGGTACATTTTTTTTACATACATTTTTTTTTCATTCCCCATAAATTTACCCATCAAAATATCATAATCTTCACCTGGATTTACAGTATAATTCAGAGTCCATTTTTGATTTCCCATCCACCATTCCGTGATACCCTTAAAATTTGATTTAATGGGCTGTTTAGTAGGTACCATACCTTCATTTGGAACTAATAATCTAGCTTGATGAAAATAATCATATATTTTATTATGGTTTATATTTTCTTTTACACAAACCTTATAAAGCATCAGATAATAATTACCTTTAATATCTATTGCACAAGGCTCTGATATATTTTTATTATCCGTAGGAGACATGAATTCAATGATATAAGCAAGTGATTCGAAAAAAAAAACATCACGACCGATGAAAATATAACGATTTCCAGAAATATGCAATAAAATCGAATTGCACTCAGAACTATGATCAATATCAGTCATATTAGAATAATCAGTCATATTAGAAAAAGAATTTCCTATCAAAATTCTTTCCGGATTTGCTTCCAAAATTTGCTCCGATTCCATAATATCACTATCATAGCCATAGTCATCCCAAACATATTCTAGTCGAAATATTCTTATTTTGCCTTCAATAGAAATATACATTTTAAATGAGAAGTCATAGGCATATTGTGTTTTATAATTTGTTCTCACTCTGAATTGAGTAGCAGAACGCAGGAAATCACACAAATTTGAACATATATATATATTCATTTTGCTTAATTTTCCAAGTAATAAAATATCAATTTTTTTCCTAAGATTTATGATCTATAATAAAGTAAATTTGAGATATAATGAATGTTCATATCTTTTTTTTATGTAATCTCTATAATAAAGTAAATTTGAGATATAATGAATGTTCATATCTTTTTTAATATAATTAAAAATTTTGATTAAAAATATTTATCATATTATTTTAAGACACCCATTCAATTTTTCCACTCACTATTAACATGCAACCTGAAGACCTAGATTTTAATCGTATTTTAGCAGATCCTGTTCAATATGCTCACGATTTAACTATTTCTGAACTTGAAGAACATCTGATGCTCTTCAAAAATTACTACTATAATACGGATACTCCTTTAGTACCTGACCATGTTTATGATGAAATGGAAGATGTACTTCGGAAAAGAGCTCCAAATAGTAAGGTTTTAACTACTGTTGGTACTCCTCTTTTACCAAACCAAAGGAAAACTAAATTACCTTTTCCGATGGCTAGTCAAGATAAGGCGAAAGCGCAATCGGGAGATTTGGACAAATGGCTAAGAAAAACACCAAGTTCTCAATATATAGTTTCGGATAAATTAGATGGTATTTCTCTTATGTATTACTACCAAAGAGGAAAACCAGCTAAACTCTATACTCGAGGTACTACTTTCGAGGGTCAGGATGTTTCTCACTTACTTAAGTTTGGACTAAGGATGACTGAGACATCTTCAAATCGTTTGAGAATTCCGAATGATTTAGAAGAGGTAGCAGTTCGAGGAGAATTAATAATGCCAAAGAAAATTTGGGAGCAGTTTTATGCTCAACAGTATCCAAATGTTAGAAATTGGATAGCTGGTCAAGTGGCTCACAAGACATCACAACGTCAAAATGTATCTAGGATTACGTTTGTAGCCTATCAATTAGTAGTGCCTCAAAAAATACTTCCTATTGATCAATTTGAAATAATGAAAAATTGGGGGTTTTATACCTCACCAGCTAAAGTATATTCTCAAAAGGAGCTAACAGAAGCAAAGATGATTCAACATTTACAAGAATCTAAAGACGAAAATCCATACCAAATTGATGGTTTAGTTATTACAGCTAATAAAATTTTCTCACCCACTGATGAGAATCCCAAATACAGTATCGCGTTTAAAAGTCAAATTGGTGAAGAGGTTCAAGTAAAAGTTACTAAGGTTGAATGGAATGCTTCTAAACGTGGATATTTGAAACCTATTGTTCATATTGAGCCAGTTTTTTTATCAGGGGCTAAAATTAGTAAAGCTAGTGGTAATAATGCTAAATTTATTGTAGATAATTTAATTGGACCTGGAGCAGTCGTTGAAATTATTCGTTCAGGTGAGGTCATCCCTTATATAATGGAAGTTATTAAACCAGCCATAAATGGTAAGGCAGATTTACCAAATGATTTAGATTATGATTGGTCACCAAATCATGTAGATTTAATAATAAAAAAAGAAAGTAAACAAATGACAGAAAAACGCCTTTTGCATTTCGCCAAAACATTACAAATTGATCATTTAGGTCCTGGAACTATCAAAAAGATTTATGAATATACTGATGTCCAAGAACCCATTGACATTTTCGAACTCACTTTAACTGAATTGGAAGAAATCCCTTCTTTAGGTAAGAATGCACCCAAAATTTATAATTCTCTTCAAAATGTTATCAAAAATCGTGGTGTCGGTCTGGCTCAATTAATTGACGCATTCGGTGTTTTCGGTACTACTGGAGGTATAGGTACTCGTAGAATTCAAAGTGTATTAGATGTGATGCCTAATTTACTAGAAGAAATTCCAAAAAAAGATTTTAAAGATAAATTACTCCTAATCGAAGGAATTAAAGAAAAAACTGCCGAACCTATGTCCAAAGGACTAAAAATGTTTGCAAATGGTATTTATCCTAAATTGCCTCAGGAATTGATTATTACTGACTTCATTGATCAAGAACAATCCGATAATTCTGATGATGGTCAAATTAATTCCCAAATGAAGGGTGTGAGATTCATTTTTACAGGTCTTCGAGCTAGTCCAGAAATTCAAAATTTAATAAAGAAATCAGGTGGTACTGTGGCCGATACAGTTCTTAAAACTAATCCAAATCAAATAGTTATTGCAAAGGATCCCTCAAGTAATTCTGGAAAAATAAAAAAAGCCAGGGACCTAAAATTAGAAATATTGTCATTGGACCAATTTAAAAACCAATTTGATATCCAATAATTTTAATATAAAATATCTAATACCTAGATATTTTATTTTCTTATTACTTTGAAAAAATTAAATATATATTAAATGAATAACAAAACCATAGTTTTTTAAGTTATTATAAAATATTCAATTTAAATAATGCTTTGATATTTAACTAAGTAATATAAAACCTCATATCAAGATTAAATAAATAATAAATAATAAATAATAAATAATAAATAATAAATAATAAATAATAAATAATAAATAATAAATAATAAATAATAAATAATAAATAATAAATAATAAATAATAAATAATAA
>Ga0209943_1000871_pt1 | contig 19782 bp, 11 predicted proteins | sample SalPonR1_B_D2_MG_FD_185698 | JGI IMG/M metagenome (GOLD analysis project Ga0209943, IMG submission 185698) | Salt pond soil microbial communities from South San Francisco under conditions of wetland restoration - Salt Pond MetaG R1_B_D2_MG... ... | reverse complement strand
GAGGATAAAACAGATAAAAAAGTATGTTCTTCCAGGCATGTCAACTGTTTTCTATGTTTCTCCCCATAAGCTTATAAGGCATATGGAGGATATTCTTGAAGAAGCAGGAGACTTGGATTCCTCGCTTACAAGGGAGATAAGCAAGATACACGAGGAAACCATAAGAGGAAAACTCTCCGAGATTCTGGACTACGCAAGAAAAAACGAAGTCAGGGGAGAATTGACACTTGTAGTTTACAGGGAAGAAATTCAGCAAGACGATAAAGAATGGCAGGATGATGCTTTGCTCCTGATCAGGGAGGGAAAGACCGACAGGGAAGTCCTTAATTCCATTCTAAAAAAATACAGGGTCAGAAAAAACGCGGTAAAGGAGTTTATCCTGAACTCTAAGCAATTATGATAATTTATGTTTTTTTATTTAATTTGTTAAGATAAATCGTGTTCTACTTCGAGGAGTACCTCGAAAAAAGATTTGTTTGGGAGGAAACACAAATGCAGGGAAAAAAGAATTTTTATATTACTACCCCGATCTATTATGTAAACGATATTCCTCATATCGGGCATGCCTACACGACCATAGCAGCTGATGTTATCGCAAGGTACAAGAGAATGTGCGGATATGATGTTCTTTTCTGTACAGGGACAGATGAACATGGACAAAAGATCCAGAGAAGCGCTGATGTTAAGGGCTTAACAGCCCAGGAGCTCGCAGACAGGACTGTTGAGAACTTCAAGGATCTCTGGAAAGTTTTGAACATATCCCATGATGACTTTATCCGTACCACCGAAAAAAGACACGAGGATACGGTAAAGTCCATATTTAACCAATTGATGGCACAGGGCGATATCTATAAGGGCAAATATGAGGGCTGGTATTGTGTTCCATGCGAGACCTACGTACCCCAAAACAGTATTTCAGAGAACAACACATGTCCTGATTGTGGAAGACCTCTTGAAAAAATGACAGAGGAAAGTTATTTCCTGAAGATATCCAAATATGAGAAGCAGTTGTTAGAGTATTATGAAAACAATCTAAAGGCGGTAATGCCAAAAGCCAGATACAATGAAATAGTCAGCTTCATAAGATCAGGCCTCAGGGACCAGTCTATTTCAAGGACAAGTATAACCTGGGGAATACCGGTTCCTGGAGACGAGGAACATGTCATTTACGTTTGGTTCGACGCTCTTATCAATTACCTCACCGTATGCGGTTATCCTGATGGAGATTATGTCAGCAGATTCTGGCCAGAGGTAAGACATCTCGTAGGCAAGGATATTATTAGATTCCATTGTGTAGTGTGGCCGATAATGGTTATGGCTCTTGGACTTAATCCTCCCGTAAGTGTTTTTGGGCACGGATGGTGGACAGTTGAAGGAGACAAGATGTCAAAGTCAAAGGGGAATGTTGTTGATCCTTTTGAGATGGTTTCCCTTTATGGAGTTGATCCATTCAGATACTTCCTCTTGAGGGAAGTCCCCTTCGGTCTCGATGGAGATTTTTCAGAAAAAGCTATGGTTAACAGAATAAACTCTGATCTGGCAAATGATCTGGGGAACCTTCTTAACAGGACTCTTCAGATGGTCGAAAAATTTCGAAAGGGAACGGTTCCTGCCTACTCCAAAATGTCTGAACTGGATGATCTTGTAAAAAAGACCTGTGAAGAGACCTTCGAAAATGTTGATAATTATATGAATGATTTTGCCTTTGACGAGGCATTGAAGAGCATCTGGATGCTTGTCTCGAGAGGTAACAAGTATATTGATGAAACAATGCCCTGGAAATTGGGAAAAGAAGAAGAAGTTGACAGGCTTGACACGGTTCTCTACGTACTTTGTGAAGTTCTAAGGTCTTCAGCACTTCTTATCGCTCCATTCATGCCGAATACATCCGAACGTATGTGGGAGCAGCTTGGTCTTGAAGACACACCTTTTTCCTCAAACCTGAGTAATAATAAATGGGGTATGTTCCCGTCAGGGACCAGAGTAAAAAAAGGAAGTGTCCTTTACCCCAGGATAGATATAGAAGAATGGAAAGAAAGAAAGAAGAAAAGAGACATGGAAAAAAGTGTTACAATGTCTGATCCAGGAAATCATGAGGCACAGATCGAGATAAAAGATTTTGCTAACGTTGAATTGAGAGTAGCTCAGATACTCGATGTAGAACCCGTTAAAAAAGCAGACAAACTTTACAAGATCGAAATAACCCTGGGTTACGAGACGAGAACCATCGTTTCCGGCATAAGGAAATTCTTTGACCCTGCAGACCTAATTGGGGAAAAGATAATAGTAGTATGTAATCTAAAGCCTGCAAAATTAAGAGGAGTAGAGAGTAACGGCATGCTTCTTGCAGCAGGTACTGAGGATGACAGCAGTCTAGCCCTTCTTGTTCCAAATATTGATATCCCTAATGGTACAAGAGTAAGCTAAAGAGTTTCGGATAATAACTGTAATGAATAAGACGGTTTTCGAATATCACTAATTAAAAAACTTTCGAGGTGATTTTTTTGCCTTTGGCTGATACACATTGTCATTTGACATCTGAGGAATTTGAAAATGATATGGAGGATGTTCTGCAGAGAGCCTGTGAAAACAGGCTCTCCAGGATACTTGTAGTTGGATCGGATCTATATAGCAGTAAAAAAGCTATAGCCATGGCAGATCGGGAAAAATGTTTTCCCATCTATGCTTCGGCAGGTATACATCCTCACGATTCCGGTTCCTTCCCGGATTCTTTGCCCGGGGAAATTACCGAGTATGCTGCAGAGAAAAAGGTTGTAGCAATAGGAGAAACAGGGCTGGATTATTATTATGACCATTCTGACAGAAACGTTCAGAAGGCTTCCTTTCAAAGACATATTCAGCTTGCAAGGGAGGTCCAAAAACCCATTATAGTCCATATCAGAGATGCTTTCAGGGATTCTCTTGATATTCTTGGATCTTCCGGTGCCGAAGCAGTTGGCGGGGTTATACATTCTTTTTCAGGTACATGGGAAGAAGCCTGTGAGATCCTTGACCTGGGTTTTTTCATTTCCTTTTCAGGAATGCTGACCTTTAAAAAGATGGTTGATTTGAGAAATATCGCTTCCAGACTTCCTCTTGACAGAATACTCTGTGAGACAGATGCTCCCTGGCTTTCTCCTCATCCTTTGAGGGGGAGACGAAACGAACCTTCCCACGTCAGATTCGTTTACCAGGTATTATCGGAATGCCGAAAAGAAGACAGCAATACCGTGGAAAAACAGGTATGGAAAAATGCAGCCAGTCTTTTCGGTTGGGAGTGACGGGGAGTGCCTGTATTCAAGCTTGTAGCGGAATGTCCGGAAACAAAGGCAAGGGCAGGAATTCTTTCAACTCCTCACGGAGATATTGAGACCCCTGTTTTTATGCCTGTTGGTACTCTTGCCTCAGTTAAAGCCATGGCACCCAATGAACTTGAGGAGCTGGGTGCCGAAATTATACTTTCCAACACCTATCATCTCTTCCTGAGACCTGGACCAGAAGTGATCAGCAAGGCAGGTGGAGTTCATCAGTTCATGAACTGGAAACATCCGGTTTTAACGGACAGTGGCGGTTTTCAGGTATTTTCACTATCGGATCTGAACAGTGTGTCTGACATGGGAGTGGAATGCAGGTCCCACATTGACGGCAGTCCCCTTTTCATGTCGCCGGAATGGGCAATTGAATTTCAGGAAACTCTTGGTAGCGACATAGCCATGTGTTTTGATCAATGTGTTAAATATCCATGCTCGTGGAGCGAAGCAGAAGAGTCGGTAAGAAGAACCACACTCTGGGCAGAAAGATGTCTGGAAAGACATAAGAGAGAAGATCAGCTTCTTTTTGGGATTATTCAGGGTTCTACCTACGAAGACCTCAGGTTGAGGTCGGCACAGGAGCTTCTGTCGATGAATTTCCCTGGATATGCCATCGGTGGATTGTCTGTTGGAGAAAGTCACGAAGAGATGTACAGGATCCTTGATGTGCTGAAGGATATCCTGCCTGTTCAAAAACCTCGATATCTTATGGGAGTTGGACATCCGTCAAATCTGGCAGAAGGTGTTGCAAGAGGTGTGGATATGTTCGACTGTGTCTTGCCTACCAGGAATGGCAGGACAGGAACATTGTTTACTTCTGAGGGACGGCTTAATATAAAGAATAGCCAGTACAGACTCGATTTCAGTCCCATAGATGAAAAATGCAACTGCTATGCCTGCAGAAATTTTACAAGAGCCTATATTCATCATCTTTACAGATCAAAAGAGATCCTGGCAGCACGGCTCTGCTCGTGGCACAATTTACATTATCTTGTTAATCTTATGAAGCAGGCAAGAAAAGCTATTATCTCCGGTGATTATCCGGCCTTTTTAAGTTCTTTTCATGCTTCATTCAACGAAAGGAAGTCTTTTTAATTGACAGCAAAGTTACTTGAGGTGGATCCAGAAAGCCCCGATATTGAGAAAATAAAAGAAGCTGCTGATGTAATCCGTAGGGGAGGTCTTGTGGCTTTTCCTACTGAGACTGTTTACGGACTTGGAGGCAATGGTCTTGACCCCGACGCGGTTAAAGCCATATTCAAAGCTAAGGGAAGGCCCGCGGATAATCCTCTGATACTTCATGTTTCTGACCTTTCACAAGTAGAGAATATTGCATTTATAACTTCTCTTGCAGAAAAACTGATGAAAGTCTTCTGGCCAGGTCCCCTTACCCTGGTTATGGAAGCGAAGGATAACGTACCCGGGGTAGTAACTGGAGGTCTTGGTACTGTTGCTGTCAGGATGCCTTTAAGTAACGTGGCAAGACTTCTTGTCAGATACTCCGGTGTACCTGTTGCGGGTCCCAGCGCTAACAGAAGTGGCAGGCCAAGTCCTACAGATGCAAAAGCTGTAATGCAGGATCTTGGAGATTCCATTGACATAGTGCTTGATGCCGGAGCTACCAATGTAGGCCTTGAATCAACAGTACTTGATGTAACAGGGGACAGAGCATACCTACTTAGACCGGGAGGACTTGAACTTGAACAGATATCTCGGGTTGCAGGAAACGTGAAAGTAGATATTACAGATGAGAAGAAAAAAATGTCTCCGGGTACCAGGTACAGACATTATGCTCCAGAAGTACCTCTTTTCCTTCACAGTGACGGTGAAATATTACCATCTCTCGATGAATATGAAAAAGTGGGCTTTATCGGAGTATCTGAATCTCCGGTAGCTGTGAATATAGATGAAAAAATTCTTTTTAATGATCTTGAGGGATATGCAAGAGGTCTTTTTGCAGCAATAAGGGAAATGGAAGCAAGAAATGTAAAAGTAATTATTGCCGAATTCCCTCTTCCAGCTGGAATTGGTCTTGCATTGAGAGACCGCCTCAGAAGAGCCTCAGGCAGGTAGCTTTCCTTTTATTTATTTGCAAAACTTTAAGGAATTAGAGTCTTGTCAAAGTCTTTAAGCCTTGTTACAATGAGCGCTGGAATTCAGATATGCCGGGGTGGCGGAATTGGTAGACGCGCTAGATTCAGGTTCTAGTGGGCATTTTGCCTGTCGGGGTTCGAGTCCCCGCTCCGGCACCATAAAAAACATTTGATGCACCATTTTTGCATAACGGAGTATATGCAGCAAGGGTTGTGTCATGTCATTGACATGATGCACCCTTTTTGTTATCTTGGAAATTTGCTGGTACTTATAGTCTGTATTTTGATTCAGGGAGGTCAAAAAACGTATGGCCGAGTTTGTAGCTGCTGGGAAAAAACGCCAGAGGTTAACTTTTGGCAGGGCTCATGATTTGTTGGAAATTCCTGATATGGTGGAGATCCAGAGGTATTCCTATGAATCTTTTTATCAGGAAGCTGTGGATGCAGATCTGCGCGTGGAAAAGGGATTGGAGGAGTTGCTTCAGGAAGTATTTCCCATTGAAAGTTACGATGGTTCTTTTGCTCTTGAGTATGTTCGATACTATATTGATGATCCCAAGGTAAATATCTATGAGGCACGACAGAGGGATTTGACCTGGTCAAAACCCGTAAGAGCAACCATAAGACTTGTAAACAGGAAAACAAAAGAGATAAAGGAAGAAGAGATTTATCTTGGTGATTTCCCCGCAATGACAGACAGGGGAACCTTTATTATCAACGGAACTGAAAGAGTGGTGGTAAATCAGCTTGCAAGATCAGCAGGAGTTTACCTCAGTTCAGAAACATCCATTCCAGGCCAGGAGTCTTTTTCTGCAAAGATCATTCCTGACAGGGGAGCCTGGCTGGAGTTCAGTCTCACTCCGGGTGACGTCCTTTCAGTAAATATTGATAACCGCAAAAAACTTCCGGCAACCATTCTTTTAAAAGCTTTCGGAGTTGAGAACAATGACCACATCCTGGAACTATTCAACGCAGAGAAAAAAGAAATTGACCTGTCAGAGGAAGAGATAAGGGGAAAGCTTATTGCTAATTCCATTCTTGATGAAGAGGGCAATGTCCTTATTCCCAGAAATGAAAGGCTCACCAAGGAATATCTGGAAATCCTCTGGGACAGGGGAAGGACAAAGGTGGAGGTCTGGGAAGTAGACCCGTCAATAGCCGCAACTCTTGAAAGGGACAATACCAATAACAGTGACGAGGCAGTTCTTGAACTTTTCAGAAGGCTCAGACCCAATGAACCCGCCAGAATAGAAAATGCAAGGGAATATGTATATGGCCTTTTCTTTGACACGAGACGATACAACCTCGGACGGGTTGGAAGATACAAACTGGACCGCAAGCTGGGACTTGATATTCCTGAAACCAACAGACTTTTAACCATTGAAGACCTGATGTCAATAATAGAGAAACTTCTACTTCTTAAAGCAGGAGAGGGAAGTCCTGACGATATAGATCACCTTGGTAACAGGAGAGTTCGCTCAGTAGGAGAACTGCTTCAGAATCAGATCAGGATAGGTCTTCTGAGGATGGAGAGGATAGCCAAGGAAAGAATGACAACCGTCCCTGATCTGGAGAAAGCCATGGCCAGGGATCTAATAAATGTAAGACCCATAGCGGCTTCCATAAGGGAATTCTTTGGATCAGGACAGTTATCGCAGTTCATGGACCAGACGAATCCCCTTGCGGAGATCACTCACAGGAGACGACTTTCTGCACTTGGTCCTGGTGGCCTGAGCAGAGAAAGGGCAGGTTTCGAAGCAAGAGACGTTCATTATACACATTACGGACGAGTCTGCCCCATAGAAACTCCGGAAGGACCTAACATCGGTCTCGTAACCTCACTGGCGACCTACTCAAAAGTAAACGAATACGGCTTTTTAATGACTCCAAGAAGAAAAGTTGTAAATGGCTATGTAACAGATGAAGTAATTCTCCTCGCTGCCGATGAGGAAGATGAGTTTTACGTTGGAAGAGCCAATACTCCTCTTGATGAGAATGACCAGATCGTTGACGAGGAGTGCTACGTCAGATACAGGGGGGCAATATCCACCATTCCAAGGGAAAAGGTGGATTTTCTTGATGTCTCTCCCAAGCAGATCGTGTCAGCTTCTACTGCTTTGATACCGTTTCTCGAGCACGATGATGCTAACAGGGCTCTCATGGGTTCAAACATGCAGAGACAGGCTGTACCCCTTATCTGTCCTGAAGCTCCCAGGGTCGGTACCGGGATCGAACACAAGATAGCCAAGGATTCCGGATCCTGTGTTATTACTAAAAGAGACGGAACAGTTACCTATTCGGATTCCAACAGGGTTGAGATCCAGACACGCCAGGGTACTGATGTATACGAAATGGTCAAGTTCAGAAGATCAAATCAGGGTACCATAATTCACCAGAAACCTGCCGTTCAGAAAGGCGACAAAGTTACGTCTGGTGAAGTAATAATCGATGGCCAGTCAGTGGATAACGGAGAACTGGCACTTGGTAAGAACGTTCTTATCGCATTTATGGCCTGGGAAGGATATAACTACGAAGACGCTATCCTGATAAGTGAAAGGCTTGTTAAGGAAGATTTGTACTCATCGATCCACATTGAAGAATACGAGGTAGAATCCCGGGATACAAAGTTGGGGCCGGAAGAGATCACTCGTGATATTCCGAATGTTGGAGAAGATGTTCTTAAAAATCTGGATGAAAACGGGATCATAAGAACCGGGGCAGAAGTATCTGCGGGAGATATTCTTGTAGGCAAAGTAACTCCAAAAGGTGAATCCGATCAGACACCGGAGGAAAAGCTGCTCAGGGCAATTTTCGGGGAAAAAGCCAGAGAGGTGAGAGATACATCTCTAAGAGTTCCTCACGGGGCAAGAGGAAAGATCGTTTCTGTAAAGACCCTTACCAGAGAAGAAAATGGCGATGCCATGAGCCCTGGTGTCAACATGGTCGTAAAAATATATGTCGCACAGCTCAGAAAGATCACCGTCGGTGACAAAATGGCAGGAAGACACGGTAATAAGGGAGTAGTTTCCCGAATAATGCCTGTAGAGGATATGCCTTACCTTCCGGATGGTACCCCTGTTGATGTGGTATTGAATCCACTTGGTGTACCAAGCCGGATGAACCTCGGGCAGGTTCTTGAAAGCATTACAGGTTTTGCCGCAGTCAACACAGACTCTTTTATTGCTACTCCGGTTTTCGAAGGAGCAAAGGAAGAGGAGATCGTAGATCTTTTGAACCAGGTTCGAAATAACAAGTACACAGATCTTGAACCGGACGGAATGATATCCCTCTTTGATGGACGTACAGGAGAACCCTTTGAGAACAAGGTCACTGTAGGGTATATGTACATGCTGAAGCTTATTCACCTCGTGGATGACAAGATACATGCCAGGTCAATAGGACCTTACAGTCTTATAACCCAGCAGCCCCTTGGAGGAAAGGCACAGTTCGGAGGACAGCGTTTTGGAGAAATGGAAGTCTGGGCACTCGAAGGATACGGAGCAGCCAACATTCTTCAGGAGATGTTAACAGTTAAATCTGATGACATTAGAGGACGTCTCAAAACCTACGAACGTATTGTTAAGGGACAGAATCTCACCAGGCCTGGAACTCCGGAGAGTTTCAGGGTTCTTGTGAAAGAACTCCAGGGTCTCGGGCTCGATGTAGAAATCGATTACAGTGATGGAAGCAGGGGAGAGCTTGTTATCGAAGATGAAGAGGATTCCACGGTTTTCACTGCCAGGTCTTCTGCAGCCAAACCGGAAGCAGAAACTTTACCTCCTCAGCAGAAATCCGGGGACAGGGTTACAGAGGAAATGATATTTGGACCTGATGGTAATGGAAAGAAAGAGCACTCTACCTCTGGATCAATTACTAATAACGAGGGAAAAGAAATTTCGGTAGAGGGAAAAAAACTATCCGAGTCCGGCATTAGTGAAAACAAAGAGGATACTTCAGAGGAGGTTGAACAATAGATGGCAGGTCGAGAGATCAAGGGAGTAAAGATAAAGCTCGCCAGCCCTGAGAGGATAAGGGAGCTCTCGAGTGGTGAGGTTAAAAAGCCCGAGACTATTAATTACAGAACTCTTCGTCCAGAAAAGGACGGATTGTTCTGCGAACGAATATTCGGCCCTACCAAGAGTTATGAGTGTGCCTGTGGAAAATATAAAAGAAGCGGGCCCAAGTTCAAGGGTGTAGTTTGTGACAGATGTGGTGTAGAGGTAACAGACAACAGGGTACGCAGGGAGCGAATGGGCCATATAGAGCTGGCAGCTCCAGTGGTTCATATTTGGTATCTTCGAGGCATCCCGAGCAGACTCAGCCTCCTTCTTGGTACAAGCACCAAGGATCTCGAAAAAGTTGTGTATTTTGCACCCACAAGACGACGTGAAGTGGCATACAAGGTAGTAATGGAGGGCAAGCGTCCTGATCTGCTGAAAAGAGGTACAATAATCTCAGAGAGCGAGCTCAGGATCCACTCCCATTACGATTCCAAGGTAAGGGCTGAAGAAGCCTACCGTATAGTCAGCGTAGATGATTTGCCTCTCAACGAGGGGGATGTCCTTAAGGCCAGCCAGGTAGCCCGTTACAAGACAGATTACGGAGAGTCCGTATTTCGCGTAGAACCTGCATTCGTTATTAAGAAAGCTCCTGAGAACCTTAAACACGGAGAAGAGGATTTTATAGCCCAGTCTGAACTCCAGAGACTTCGGGATCTTGGCATGGATATAGAAGCTGAGCGCGGTAACGTCGGTAAACAGGAAGCCTTTGTTGTTACAGCAGCTGCCCATTTGCCCTTTTCCAAGGGAGACATCATATCAACGAGTGAATTCCAGCTTTTCCATGAAAAATATCCCGGAAGGTTCATGGCACAACTTGAGACTATAACCATAGAGGATCCCTGTTATATAGTGAATGAACCCTCCAATTCCGCTTTTGAGCAGGCCCAGATCATTCTTGAGCGGGAACAGGAGCTCTGTTCTGCCTATGATAAGAAGTTCAAGGCAGGTATCGGAGCGGAGGGAGTGCAGGAACTGCTTGACGAGATAGACCTTGATTTTCTTGCCTCTGCATTGAGGGAAGAACTCTCAGAAACAACCGGTCAGAAGAAAAGAAAGATAATCAAGAGGCTTCAGGTTGCAGAGGACTTCAGGCACAGTGCTTTCAGTCCCAGGAGCATGGTCCTTGAGGTCCTTCCAGTCATTCCGCCGGATCTCAGGCCAATGGTCCAGCTTGATGGCGGACGTTTTGCAACATCAGATCTGAACGATCTCTACAGAAGGGTAATAAATCGTAACAACAGGCTTAGAAAGCTGCAGGAGCTTCGTGCTCCCGAGATCATTATCCGAAACGAAAAAAGAATGCTCCAGGAGTCGGTGGATGCTCTCATAGATAATGGCAGGATGGGCAAGGCGGTTCTAGGAGCCGGTAACAGGCCTCTTAAGAGCCTTACCGACCTTCTGAGGGGAAAGAAGGGACGTTTCCGTCAGAATCTTCTCGGTAAGCGTGTGGATTATTCCGGCAGGTCGGTTATAGTAATAGGTCCTGAGTTAAAGATCTACCAGTGCGGGCTTCCAAAGCAGATGGCCCTTGAACTGTTCAAGCCTTTCGTCATAAGGCAGCTCGTGGAGCAGGGGCTTGCTCCAAACGTGAAAAGTGCTAAAAGGCTCATCGAGCGAGGAAGAGAAGAGATCTGGGGTATCCTTGAGGAGATCATCCGTGATCATCCAGTAATGCTCAACAGAGCGCCTACCCTGCATCGACTGGGAATCCAGGCCTTCGAACCAGTACTCATGGAAGGAAAGGCTATAAGGCTTCATCCTATGGTGTGTTCAGCCTTTAATGCCGACTTCGATGGAGATCAGATGGCAGTTCACGTTCCACTCTCTATTGAGGCACAGGCCGAGGCCAGGATGTTGATGCTATCTGCAGCCAACCTTCTTTCTCCGGCCAGCGGCAAGCCTGTGGTAACTCCTACCCAGGATATTGTATTGGGTATTTATTACCTTACAGCTATGAAAGAAGGGCTCGAGGGAGACGGAAGATATTTCCTCAGTATAGAGGATGCCCTTTCAGCATATGACCATGGAGGTCTCAACATCCAGTCAAGGGTATACCTCAGGAATAAAGAGTCCTGGAACTGCGACACAGAGGGTAAATGGATCGAGACTAGCATAGGCAGGATAGTATTCAACAGCAACCTTCATAAGAAACTAAGGTTCATTAACAAACAGCTTAAGAAAAAGGACGTTGGCAAACTGATAGACGAGGCCTATGACACCATAGACAGGAAGAGCATAGTGGAAATGCTGGATGCCATTAAACATCTTGGTTATCACTGGTCAACTGTCAGTGGGCTCAGCCTTGGAGTGCAATCAGTTATCATACCGCCTCAGAAAACCCAGATAACAGATGATACCCTTGAAACAGAGGATGAGCTGAAATCACAGTTCGATATGGGTATTCTAACTGAGGATGAATACCTGAGAGAAAAAGAAAATCTCTGGTCAGAGGCCTCTCGTGAAATAGCCGATAATATAGTTAACAACATGAGTATGAGCAATCCAGTTAAGCAGATGATAGAGTCCGGAGCAAGGGGAAGCAAGAGCCAGGTTGCACAGATGGCAGGCATCAGGGGATTGATGTCCGACCCATCAGGAAGGATAATCGATTATCCCATAACGGCCAATTTCCGTGAGGGGCTTAACATGCTCGAGTATTTCATATCTACTCACGGAGCCAGAAAGGGGCTTGCAGATACTGCCCTTAGAACTGCAAAATCAGGATATCTGACAAGAAGGCTTGTTGATGTCTCTCAGGACATTATTGTAACTGATTCGGACTGTGGTACAGAAAAAGGAGTAAAAATAACAGCACTCAGCCAGGACGACAAGATAATGATTCCGATCCGTGAAAGAATCGTAGGAAGAACCGTTCTTAACGATGTAACACATCCTGTTACCGGAGAGGTTCTCGTTCCTGCAGGGGAATATCTGACCTCCCAGATGGCAGCAAAGATAGAGGAAGCCGGGATCGACGAGGTCTGGGTGAGAAGTCCCATGACATGTGAACTCAAGCACGGTGTTTGTCAGAAATGTTACGGCATGGACCTGGCAACCAGGGGGCAGGTTGCCGTTGGAGAGGCAGTTGGCGTTGTTGCGGCCCAGTCCATAGGGGAGCCGGGAACCCAGCTCACAATGAGGACCTTTCATACTGGCGGAGTTAGACTCACGGGGGAGGACATAACCCAGGGTCTTCCCAGGATAGAGCAGCTTTTTGAGGCAAGAAGGCCCAAGAAGGTGGCTTATCTTGCTGGTCTCAATGGAAAAGTCCATGAGATCCGCGAGATGGAAGGAAAGAGAAAGGTCATTATCACATCCGATGAAGATGGGCAGGACCGGAAAGTAACATACAACATTCCCACATCACAGAACCTTCTTGTCGAAGAAGGTCAGGAAGTAACCAGGATGACCAGGCTGACAGAAGGTTATGTAGATCCTCAGCAGCTTCTCGAGGTTGACGGAATAGTTGAAGTCCAGAAGATGCTCGTGGATGAGATACAGAGCGTTTACATGTCCCAGGGTGTTGCCATAAATAACAAGCATATCGAGGTCATACTCAGGAAAGTTGCACCTGTCAACCGCCTGAGAGTTGTTGACGAAGGTGATACCTCTCTTGTCGCAGGTCAGCTCGTGTGGAGCGATGAAATAGAGGAAGAAAAAAGACAGATACAACAGGAAAATGAGGAGAACATTCAGGAAGCAGTAGAGATCTTCTCCGGAAAGGTCCTTCAGTCTGCAAGAGCAGCCAAGGGTGGAGATGGAGGCAGCTTTGAGGATGGGACTGTACTTGACGAGAAGACTATTCGTAGAATACTGAAACCTGGGTCCATGATGCATGAGGTTACTGTCAAGGACGATGAGGGCCCACTTGATGTAGTAATAGGGGAAGCCACCTTCAGGAAGCAGCTCGAAGGAATGGAGCTTATCTATGACCATGAAAGTTCAGACAACAAAGTAGTTAGTTCCGGAGTTCCCCTTACACACGGACAGATAGCTATCATTACATCTGATGGGCCAAGGCCGGTTCTGGTCAGGGATGTAGAGGCCCTTGAAAAACTTGTTGACAATGCATATCTTGCAGAAGATATCGTTGCAGAAGGAGAAGTAGCTGCAAAGGCGGATACGCTCATTTCATCGGAAACGATGGAACTGCTTAAGGAATACCATATACCATCAATAAAGATATGGAAGCATTTTGAAGAGGTTCACGTACCCGATGCTCTTCAGGAAAGACTTATAAACCAGATATGGGGCAAGCCACTTTCCCAGGCCATTGACAGTGAAGGAAACGCTGTTGATGAAGTAAACCACATGGTAGATGGGAAGGTAGTCCGCAGTATTATAGAAGGAGAATATACTGCTGTAGAGATCGACGGAGAGATAATAACAAGGGAAAAACTCATTGCAGATTATCTTTCAGAGGCAGTTTACGGCAAGGTGATCCTTGATCCTGTAACGGACAGAGAAGGTAACATTGTCGCTGAGTCTGGTCAGGAGATCAACAGGGAAATACTGGAGAAACTGGCTGAAGCGGGTTGTGAGAACATGGTGCTCAGACACATATACGCTCATTCTGAAGGGAAAAGGCTTATTCAGAGAGTTACGTTTATGAGAAAACTCAGAATAGGTCCTGAATGCAAGCCCTTTGTTCACGGAATTACAAAAGCAGCACTTGCAACAGATAGTTTCCTGAGTGCTGCATCTTTCCAGCAGACAGCGCAGGTCCTTGCAGGAGCAGCCGTAAAAGGACAGACAGATGACCTTAAAGGTCTCAAAGAAAATGTAATTATAGGTCACCTTATACCTGCAGGAACAGGTGTAAAAGATTTCAGGGAAGCTGATGTTAAAGTAGTTCGTCGTAGTGAAGCAGAGGCTGAGCCAGTATTGGATGTAATGCGGGAAGAGTAGTTCCAGATAAAGATTTGTGTTTTTTTAGTGGGTTAACTCCAGAGAACTGGTAAATAAAGTTCGAAAAGCCTTGACACCTTGTCTTCAGTTTTGTTATTATCACTCGGTGCCTTTTGCACAGGAGGTATAGTTGTGCCTTTGAATGAATTGGCGTCAGCTCTGAGGACTGCCGGATTCAATTCGGTAAAAAGGGAACTCTTTGAAAAAAGATTGCAAAAACTGTTTGTCGCAAAAGATGCTGCACTCCGCGAGATAAATGAACTTATTGCTGAGGCAGAGAAGCAGGGAATAGAAGTAGAATTTGTAGAATCCCGTATATATCTTGGAAGAGCGTGTGCTATATCAAGGCCCGCGTCAGTCGCGGGCCTCAAAAATTGGAAATAATACAGTTTAAACGAATATCTGGAAGGAGGAAGCTTCGTGCCGACAATTAATCAGTTAGTGAAAAATGGCAGGAAAGCCAAAAAACCAAAAAGTGATGCACCGGCACTTCAGGCTAACCCGGCGAGAAGGGGAGTTTGCACAAGGGTTTATACAGTTACACCCAAAAAACCCAACTCAGCTTTGAGGAAGGTTGCCAGGATAAGATTGACGAATGGAATTGAGGTAACGTCCTATATTCCCGGCGTCGGCCATAATCTTCAGGAACACTCTGTTGTACTTGTAAGGGGAGGACGTGTCAAGGACCTTCCGGGAGTCAGGTATCACATAGTCAGGGGTACTCTTGACTGTGGCGGAGTGGAAAACCGAAAGAGAGGCCGTTCCAAATACGGTACAAGAAGGCCAAAATAGTGGAAATTAAGGGAGGAATATAACCATGCCGCGAAAGGGGCATTTACGCAAAAGGGAAATATCCCATGATAACAGGTTCAACAGCAAATCTCTGGCAAAGTTCATTAACGGTATAATGATAAATGGCAAAAGAAGTATCGCCGAGACTGTTATGTATAATGCGCTTGATATGGCTGCAGAGCGTTTGAATACTGATCCCTTTGATGTTTATGAAAAGGCGCTTGAAAATGTGAAGCCTCTTGTGGAAGTTCGCCCAAGGCGTGTAGGAGGTGCAACTTATCAGGTTCCTGTCGAGGTCGAGCCGGAAAGAGCCCAGGTTCTGGCTATAAGGTGGATACTTCAGTATTCCAGGAGTAAAAAGGGAATGCCCATGAGTGAAAGACTCGCCAGGGAAATGATCGATGCTTATCGTGGAGAAGGTGCATCGGTCAAGAGGAAGGAAGATACTCACAAGATGGCTGAAGCAAACAGGGCGTTTGCGCATTATAGATGGTAGTTTTTATGCTCGCTTTGTCTTCCATCTTGCAGGTGGTGAAATAAATGGAAATAAAAGATCTAAAAAAAACAAGAAATATCGGAATAGCTGCACATATCGATGCCGGTAAGACAACGACAACGGAAAGGATCCTTTTTTATACAGGCAGAAGCTATAAAATTGGAGAAACCCACGAGGGTGCGGCAGTTATGGACTGGATGGAGCAGGAGAAAGAAAGAGGAATAACCATTACCTCTGCTGCTACAACATGTATTTGGGAAGATCATGCCATCAATATAATTGATACACCCGGACACGTGGACTTTACTGTAGAAGTAGAGCGTTCCATGCGGGTGCTGGATGGAGTGGTTTCGCTTTTCTGTGCTGTTGGCGGAGTTGAGCCCCAGTCTGAGACAGTCTGGCGACAGGCAGACAAATACAGAGTGCCACGGGTTGCCTTTGTTAATAAAATGGATAGGGTTGGAGCTGATTTCAGCGCAGTAGTTAACGGAATACGCGAAAAGCTTGGTGCTGTTCCGCTTCCTCTTCAGCTTCCTATAGGATCCGAGGATATTTTTGCAGGAATAATCGATCTTATAAAGCAGAAGGCCATAACCTATTCTGATGGACTTGGTAATGAACGAGTGGTAGGAGAGATACCTTCGGAATATGCTGAGGAAGCATCTTCTGCAAGAGAGAACATTATAGAGACCCTTTCGGATTTTGACGAAGAAATAATGGAATTATATCTTGAGGGCAAAGAAGTTTCTGAAGATCTTCTTAAAAAGTCAATAAGGAGACATACCATTGCTCTTGATGTCGTACCTGTTTTATGTGGTTCGGCCTTTAAGAATAAGGGAGTTCAGCCCCTTCTTGACTCGATAATAGATTATCTGCCAAGTCCACTGGAGATGCCTCCCGTTATGGGTATATCTGCTGATACCGGAGAGTCAATAGAGAGAAGGCCGGATCCGGCTGGACCTCTTTCTGCTCTGGCTTTTAAGATCGCTGTAGATCCCTTTGTTGGAAGACTCGTTTATACCAGGATCTATTCTGGAACTATCAACAAGGGTGATACTGTCTATAATCCTGTGACAAACAACAAGGAACGTATAGGCAGGATCCTTCGCATGCATGCAGATAAAAGGGAAGCTCTTGATACGGCATCAGCAGGAATGATTGTTGCTCTTCCAGGATTGAAAAACACCAGGACAGGCGATACTCTTTCCGCAGAAGATTCAAGGGTTATTCTTGAAAACCTTGAGTTCCCCGAACCAGTTATCTCTCTCTCTGTGGAACCCATGACCAAGGCTGACAAGCTTAAATTGACAAAGGGACTTTCCGCACTGGCAGAGGAAGATCCCACTTTTATCGTAAAATCCGACGAGGAAACTGGACAGACTATCATATCCGGAATGGGAGAATTGCATCTGGAGATAATCGTCGACAGGCTTAAGCGCGAATTTAACGTAGAGGTCAGAGTTGGTCGTCCCCAGGTTGCTTATAGGGAGGCTATAACAAAACCGGCAACCGCAGAGGGGAAGTTTGTTCGACAGAGTGGAGGACGTGGACAGTATGGACATGTGGTTCTTGAACTAGAAAGAACCGAAGATGGCAAAGGTTTTGAGTTTGAAAACCGTATTGTCGGTGGTTCTATACCCAAGGATTATATTCCAGCAGTCCAGAAAGGCCTGGAGGAAACATTAACAAGCGGTATACTGGGAGGTTTCCCGGTAATAGGAGTTAAGGTTCGTCTGATCGATGGAAGTTATCATGAGGTTGACAGTTCTGAGATGGCTTTCCACGTTGCCGCATCTATGGGGTTCAAGGAAGCTCTTAAAAAAGCAAGTCCGGTACTCATGGAGCCGATCATGTCCGTAGAGGTAGTGACTCCCGAAGAATATGTCGGAGATGTTATGGGGGATCTATCCGCACGGAGAGGCCATGTTGAAGGTATGGAGGTCAGGGCAAACACCAGAGCGATCAATGCCTATGTTCCTCTGGCAGAGATGTTTGGTTACGCAACAGAATTAAGGAGCAAGACTTCAGGCAGGGCTACCTACTCAATGCAGTTTGACCATTATGAGACGGTACCTGTAAATGTTGCTGAAGAAGTTTTAAAATATTAAAGATTATTTCTTTTAACCGTAGGGAGGTATAACAGAACAATGGCGAAGGCAAAATTTGAGAGATCAAAACCGCATTTGAATATTGGCACAGTAGGACACATTGACCACGGCAAGACCACATTGACAGCAGCCATAACCAAGTGTCTAGCGACCTCAGGCTGGGCAGATTTTTCCAAGTTCGAGGACATAGACAAGGCCCCGGAGGAGAGGGAACGTGGTATAACCATAAACATAGCCCACGTTGAATATCAGACAGAGAACAGGCATTATGCCCACATAGACTGTCCAGGACACGCCGACTACATCAAGAACATGATCACCGGAGCCGCTCAGATGGACGGAGCCATCCTTGTGGTCAGCGCAGCAGACGGTCCTATGCCCCAGACCCGTGAGCACGTACTTCTTGCCCGTCAGGTCAACGTTCCAGCCGTAGTGGTATTCATGAACAAGACCGACCAGGTGGATGACGAAGAGCTTCTTGACCTTGTAGAGATGGAAGTCAGGGAACTGTTGGATGAGTACGAGTTCCCCGGAGACGAGATCCCCATAATCAGGGGCAGTGCCCTGAAGGCTCTTGAAGGTGACGGTACCCGTGAGGACGATGCATCCAGGTGCATCTGGGAGCTTATGGACGCATGTGACAGTTACATACCGGCGCCTCAGAGAGAGACAGACAAGCCCTTCCTTATGCCCATCGAGGACGTATTCACCATAACCGGTCGCGGAACAGTCGTAACCGGACGAGTAGAAAGAGGAATGATCAAGTCCGGAGAAGAGATCGAGATAATAGGCATGAAGCAGGACGTGAAGAAGACAGTAGCCACGTCACTTGAGATGTTCAGGAAGATCCTTGACGAGGCTCTTGCCGGAGACAACGTAGGAGTTCTACTGAGGGGAGTCGACAAGGAAGAAGTTGAAAGAGGTCAGGTAATAGCCAAGCCTGGAAGCATAACCCCCCACACCAAGTTCAAGGGCGAGGTCTATGTACTTAAGAAAGAGGAAGGCGGCAGACACACGCCCTTCTTTGCCGGGTACAAGCCCCAGTTTTATTTCAGGACTACTGACGTAACCGGAGACATCAAGCTTCCTGAGGGAGTAGAGATGGTAATGCCCGGAGACAACGCCAACTTTGAGGTAGAGCTGATAGTGCCCATCGCCATGGAAGAAGGCCTTCGTTTTGCAGTCAGGGAAGGTGGACATACAGTCGGTGCTGGTGTCGTCACCGAGATCCTTGAGTAAATAACTGAATATAACTGGCAGGAGTGGATTTTAATGGCAGATCACGTCGGATTACAGTGTACTGAATGTAAACGGAGGAACTATATTACCTCCGTTAACAAGAAAAACGTAAAAGGAAAACTCGAGTTAAGTAAATATTGCAATTCTTGCAAGAAACACACCTTGCACAAAGAAACCAAGTAGTGTAGAATGTACCCTGCTCGCAGGTCCGTAGCTCAATTGGCAGAGCACTGGTCTCCAAAACCGGGGGTTGCAGGTTCAAGTCCTGCCGGGCCTGCCATAATTTATTCAGACGCTAAAAGAGTTCTGAGATAGGAGGCCGAGGTTGAAAAAGATCCTCAGCTTCATTAAAGAAGCAAAAGCCGAATTAAAGAGAGTAACATGGCCAGGCCGACAGCAGGTCTGGTATTCTACTTTAATAGTAATAGCGTTTACCCTGATAGTAGCAGCCTATCTTGGAATTGTGGACCTGGCGCTAACCGGGGTATTCTCCAGATTGATATAGCCGGATGTCATCGGGAAAAGACATCCGATTTGTGGGGAGGTGAGGGGACCGCTCCAGGGTCCCCTTCAAAGTATGGAAGCAAGTTCTGAACGTAAGTGGTATATCGTCCAGACTTATGCCGGTTATGAAAACCGTGTAAAGGCGAACCTGGAACAGAGAATAGCGACCATGGGCATGGAAGACCAGATCTTCAATGTCCTTGTTCCTATTGAAGAAAAGGTTTTCGTCAAGGACGGCAAAAAGAAAAAGGTTACCAGGAAACTCTACCC
>Ga0209943_1000870_pt1 | contig 19807 bp, 13 predicted proteins | sample SalPonR1_B_D2_MG_FD_185698 | JGI IMG/M metagenome (GOLD analysis project Ga0209943, IMG submission 185698) | Salt pond soil microbial communities from South San Francisco under conditions of wetland restoration - Salt Pond MetaG R1_B_D2_MG... ... | reverse complement strand
ATTGCCTCTTTAGTTAAAGGAACGTGCACAGCCATCTGATCTCCATCAAAGTCAGCATTAAAAGCACTACAAACTAAAGGGTGAATTTGAATAGCCTTACCTTCAATAAGTACTGGTTTAAAAGCTTGAATACCAAGTCTATGTAGAGTAGGAGCACGGTTTAACATCACATAGGATTCTTTAACAATATTTTCTAAAATATCCCAGACTTCTTCATGTCCAGCCTCAATATAACGTGAAGCACTTCTTACATTATGTACTATTTCTTGTTTAATAAGTTTACTAATAATAAAAGGTTTAAATAATTCTAAAGCCATACTCTTAGGAATACCACATTCACTTAAATCAAGTTTAGGGTTAACGACAATTACACTACGGCCAGAATAATCTACACGCTTACCAAGTAAATTTTGACGAAAACGTCCTTGCTTTCCTTTCAAAGAATCAGCTAAAGATTTGAGTTGTCTCTTTTGTCCTGTAGAAGCCGTTACTGTTTTAGCGTGTCTAGCTGAATTATCAATTAAAGCATCAGCCGCTTCTTGTAACATTCTTTTTTCATTTCTACAAATTACCTCAGGAGCATTTAGTTCAATAAGTTGTCTTAAACGATTATTTCTGTTAATTACTCTTCTATATAAATCATTTAAATCAGAAGCAGCAAAACGTCCACCATCTAAAGCCACCATTGGTCTTAAATCAGGTGGTATAACCGGTAGTACGGTCATAATCATCCATTCAGGACGAATATTATTATTATTTAAACTCTTAAGAAGTCTTAATCTTTTGATTAACTTATCTTTTCTTGACTCTACAGCTTTTTTCAAATCAGCTTCCAGCTCCTCAATTGTTTTTTCCATATCAATTTTTTCCAAAAGTCCTCTAATAGCTTCAGCTCCTATTCCAGCTTCAAACAAATGACCAAACTTTAGACTCATACTTTGATAAGTGCTTTCAGAAACAACTTGCAAAGGTTTTAAGTCTTTTAATTCTTTAATAGTTTTATCAAAATTTTCTGTTAAATCATTTATCTTTTCTTCTTTTTCACTTTCCAAAGCTTCAGGATCAGCTACTTCTTTTTCTTTTTTATCATCACTTTTTTTAAGTTCTTTAATTTTCTGTTGATATTCATTTTCAATACTTTTCTTCTTGTTTTTAAACTCAGTCTTTACTTGCTCAACTGTAGCAGTTTTTAAATCTTCATCAACGCTAGTAATAATAAAGCTAGCAAAGTAAATAACCTTTTCTAAAGATTGCATGGTGATATTTAGTATCAAGCCAATTTTAGAAGAAATACCTCTAAGAAACCAAATATGGCTAACTGGTATTTGCAAACTAATATGGCCCATACGTTCACGTCTAACAACACTACGGGTAACTTCTACTCCACACTTATCACAAACAATACCTTTGTATCTTATTTTTTTATACTTTCCACAGGCACACTCCCAATCTTTAGTAGGACCAAATATTTTTTCACAAAAAAGTCCATCTTTTTCAGGTTTTTGTGTTCTGTAATTGATTGTTTCAGGACGTATAACTTCTCCATGAGACCAATCAAGAATTTGTTCTGGGGAAGCTATCTTGAGCCTAATGGCATCAAAGTCGCTAGTTTTTATGGGATTTAACATATTATTATATATAGTGAAATTTAATTAATAATTTATTTGCTATTCTCTTCTTCGGCTGTTAAATCTTTTTTATCTTCTTCTTTTTTTTCTTCTTTAAAATTTGCTTTTTTTGTCTCTTCTACCTCTTTAATATCTTTATTATCTTCAACTTCTTCGCTATCAACAATTTCTGGCTGTCCACCCAGGAGTTCAACGTTCAAGCCTAAACCTTTAAGCTCTCTAATTAAAACATTGAAAGATTCTGGCACATTCAATTTTTCTATTTCTTCACCTTTAATAATAGCCTCATAAGCCTTACTTCTACCAGGTACATCATCAGATTTAATGGTTAGCATTTCTTGCAATGTATGAGAAGCTCCATAACCCTCAAGGGCCCAAACTTCCATTTCTCCAAATCTCTGACCACCAAATTGAGCTTTACCTCCCAAGGGTTGCTGAGTAATCAGGGAGTAAGGACCAATTGAACGTTGATGAATTTTATCTTCAACCATGTGATTTAGTTTCAACATGTATTTATATCCTACTGTAACTTTATGATCATATTTTTCACCAGTTTTTCCATCATGAAGTTGAACTTTTCCTGTTTCTGGTAAACCAGCTCTTTTTAGTTCATCTTTAATTTGTTGTTCAGTAATTCCATTTAAAGTAGGAGTAGCACATTTATAACCTAATTTTTGTGCTGCAAAACCCATGTGAGTTTCCAATAATTGACCTATGTTCATACGAGAAATAATACCAAGCGGTGATAAAATAATATCAACTGGAGTGCCATCCTCCATATAAGGCATATCTTCTTCTGGAACAATTTTAGAAATAACACCCTTATTACCATGACGTCCTGACATTTTATCTCCCACTTGTATTTTTCTAAGATTGGCTACTGAAACTTGAATTGATTTTAAAACTCCTGTTGGTAATTTATCGCCTTCTTCACGAGAAAATATTTTTATATCAACAACTTTTCCATGCTCACCATGCTCTAAATAAAGTGATGAATCTCTAACATCTTTAGCTTTTTCACCAAAAATAGCTCTAAGCAATTTTTCTTCTGCAGACAAAGTTGTTTCACCTTTAGGCGTAATCTTACCAACCAATATATCGCCTGAAGAAATTTTAGCGCCTATTCTGATAATACCTTCTTCATCTAAATTCTTTAATTTTTCTTCACTAATATTTGGTATATCGTTAGTAATAAGTTCTGGACCTAATTTTGTATCTCTAACATCAATAGTATAGTTTTCAATATGAATTGAACTGTAGGTATCATTCTTTACCAATTTTTCTGAAATAATTATAGCATCTTCATAGTTATATCCTTCCCAAGTCATAAAAGCTACTAATACATTCTTACCTAAAGCTAACTCATCTTTATCAATAGCTGGACCATCACTAAGACTCTGTCCTTTCTTTACTTTATCACCCACTCTAACTAAAGGATGTTGATTAATACAAGTAGAAGAGTTAGAACGTAAAAACTTATTAAGATTATACTTATATGTTTTTCCTTTATTTGATTTTAATTCAATGGTCTCTGAATCAACTTTAGAAATAATCCCAGCTTCATCAGCTAAAATAACATGCCCAGAATCAATAGCCGCTCTTCTCTCTATTCCTGTTCCTACTATAGGAGACTCACTTTTAATAAGTGGAGTAGATTGACGTTGCATGTTTGTTCCCATTAGAGATCTTTGACCATCATTATGTTCCGTAAAAGGAATTAAAGAAGTAGCAACAGAAATAATCTGATTAGCTGCTACACCAATAAAATCAATATCTTTAACATTTGTCCTTGTTGGATTACCATGTTTTCTAACCTCAAATTCTTCAACTAAAATCTTACCCTTACTATCATTAGGGATAACGCTAGCAGCAGTAATGTATTTTTCTTCAGAAAAAGCATCTAAATATACCAATTCATCAGTAATATAACTACCAGTTTTAGTATGTTTTACTTTTCTATATGGAGTTTCTAAAAAACCATATGAATTTAATTTGGCATGACTGGCTAAATGACCAACCAAACCAATATTTGGACCTTCAGGAGTAGCAATAGGACAAATTCTACCATAGTGAGTAGCGTGTACATCTCTAACCTCAAAACCAGCTCTTTCACGTGTTAAACCTCCTGGACCCATGGCAGACAATCTTCTTTTATGCTCTAGTTCAGCTAAAGGATTAGTTTGGTCCATAAACTGTGAAAGCTGAGAAGACATAAAAAATTCTTTAATCACTCCAATTACTGGACGAGCATTGATTAATTTTGTTGGACTAACTGCACCTAAGTCAACAGTACTCATTTTATCTTTAATAATTCTTTCCATGCGAGCTAAGCCTACCCTAAAACGATTTTGTACTAAACCACCAATAGCCCTTATACGACGATTGCCTAAGTGATCAATATCATCTTCAGGTTCTTTAGTGATATTTAATCTAATCACTTCTTTGATTATTAAAATTAAATCTTCTTTTCTAAGAATTCTATTTTCTTTATTATTTTCTAAATTAAGACCAAAGCGTCTATTTAATTTATAACGTCCAACTCTACCAAAGTCATATCTATCAAATCTAAAAAACATAGAATAAATAAGTTGACGAGCATTATCAGTAGCAGCTAAATCTCCCGGGCGTATTCTTTTATATACTTCCTGTAAACCCTCAGCTTCATCTTTAGCTAAATCTTTAGAAATAGTAGCTTCGATATATGAATGCTCTTCATCATCACTTTTTAAATCAACATCTTTAAAAAGATTAATTAATTCCTCATCAGTTTCATAACCAAAAGCACGCAACAATGAAGTTACGGCTACTTTTCTTTTTCTATCTATTCTCACCCAAATTACCTTATTAGCATCAGTCTCAATTTCTAACCAAGCACCACGATTAGGAATAACCTTTGCACCATAGCATTTTTTCTCTTTTATATAATCAGCTGTAAACATTACCCCGGCACTACGTATAAGCTGTGAAACTACTACCCTCTCAATACCGTTAACAATAAAAGTCCCATTTTTAGTCATTAATGGAAAGTCTCCTAAATAAACCTCTTGATTTGTTACCTGATTAGTTCTCTTGTTTAAAAGTCTAGTTTTAACTCTTAGCGGAGCTTCGTAAGTTATATTTTTTTGCCTACTCTCAATTTCATCAAACTTAGCTTCATCTAAGTAATAATCTTCAAAATATAGTTCCAGTTTTTTACCACTAAAATCAACTACTGGAGAGATTTCATCAAAAAGTTCAATTAATCCTTCTTTAAGAAACCATTCGTATGAATTTTTTTGGATCTCAATTAGTTCAGGCATAGGCACAGCCTCAACGAAATCCGTAAAAAATTTTCTAGAACTTGTCTCCGTTTTAACGGAAGTTTTGTTTTCTGCCATATATTTTATCTAATTTATTTATACAAATAAAAATTTCTCAAGCTTACTTGAGGTATCTAAAATATTTGATTGTTAGCTTAATAATTTCACTTTATAAAACCTGCCTTAAAGCATGGGACTAGAGTTTTTTAGAGCATTCGCTTATTTCACGACAGAATTCAGAATTTTTTTCTATAAAAATAACAAAAAAACGGGATTACAGCCAAAAAATCTGGAACTTATTCCGTTTTCTTATGAAAATTTTATCTATATCTAGATAAATATTAATATTATTAATATAAGTATTTAATATAATATTACATAAAAATTTATTTGTCAACTACTTGAGCCAGAATTATTCTATAATATAACATTGAATCAATAAATTGAAAATTATTTTAAATTAGATTGTATCTCTTCTCTAGCCACAGCTCTCTCATCCCACTTAAACTTCTTGCCATTAGCCATACAAATAGCTTGTTCTGAACCTTTACCGGTAAGCAAAACAATATCATTATCTTCAGCTAAGGAAATTGCTTTTCTAATAGCTTCCCTTCTATCTAAAATTTCAAATAAATTATAATTTAATTTTTTACCCACACTAACTGATCCTTTAGCTACTTGTCTAATAATTTCTAGTGGCTCTTCATCATAAGGGTCCTCATTACTAACAATTACATAATCAGCATTTTGCCCAGCAATTCTTCCCAGTTCTGGGCGTCTATCTTTGTCTCTTCCACCACCAGCAGAACCAAGCACATGTATTATTTTACCATTGGTACCGACCTTGGGATAATTTTTTAGTATTTCTACTGTATCATACAATTTTTGCAAAGCTCTAGGTTCATAAGCGTAATCAACTATACACAAAAAGTTTTGCCCTTCTTTAATTTGCTCCAACCTACCTGGAATTCCCTTGATACTTTCTAAACTAGCTTTTATTTTTTCAAAACTAATATTCCTCACTTCTCCCATAGCAACTACATTTAAAACATTAGTAACATTAAACTCTCCCAGCAGTTGTAAATTAATCTCTTTGTTATTTACTTTAAAACTAGTACCTTCACCACTTACTAAAATATTATTATAAGAAATAACTTCTAATTCTTTAGCTAAACTTTTATTTTCCTCTTCTAAAATTTCTAGATATTCATCCTGGCTTTTACGAGTATAGGCAATCTTTGCCTGAGCCCAAAACTTTAAAAAATCAAGTGCATGTTGATCATCACCATTAGCTATAATCGTCTTTTTTACTTTATTAAGTTCTAAACTTTTTAACTTAGACGGCTTAGATATAATCCTATGATTATCATCAGTATATTTTATTTTACAGTCTTTTAGATATTTAAATAACTTTTGTTTAGCTTGTTTATATTTTTCAAAACTACCATGAGATTCAATATGTTCAGGAAATAAACCAGTGAAAATAAGTAAATCATAATTTATACCTACATGTCTAAACTGTCTTATACCTTCTGAAGTAGTTTCTATAATAGCGTAAGTACAATTATTCTTTAACATTTTCTTAAGTAAATGCTGAGTAAAGCTCCTGCCAGGCATAGTCATTTTCTTAGTGTTTAACCAATCACTATTACCATCAGAAAACATAGCAGTTGAACTATAACCAGCTTTAAAACCTGCCTCTCTTAATGTTTTAGCCAACAAGTACACACTACTAGTTTTCCCTGTTGTGCCAGTAACACCAATAACAACCAACTTGTCACTAGGTTTTTTATAGTAATAACTAGAGAGTATTGACCATAAATAATGATAAGCTGGTAATACAAACTTAAATATTTTTTTTAACAATTTTTTTATTTTATGCAGATATTTCATATTTATTTAGAAAAATACATTCCATCATCAAACCACTCATCACCATCCTCCTCCTCTTCTTCTTTTTGATTATTCTTTTCTTTTTTATTTTTATTATTATTTTCTTCTTTTCCTTTGTTTTCATTATCCTCTTTATCCTTACCTTCAATTTTATTTTCTTTATTATCTTCCTCTTTATTTTCCTCCTCTTTATTCTCTTTTTTTTCTTCTTCATCTTCTCTTTCATTATTTTCATCATCTTTTAAATTTTCATCACTTTCCTCTTTTACAAAATTCTCTTCTTTTTCTTCTTCTACTTCTTCTGTACTACTCTCTTCTTCCTTTTCTTGATTATCTATATCATCTTCACTATATTCATCTCCTTCATCACTATCTAAATAATTATCAGGCGCTTCTGACTCTTCTTTACTATGAAGACTAACTCCGCTTGTACCTTGATTAAGTAAAGCTTCATATTGCTCTTTGGAAACTAAAACTTCTCTTGGTTTTGAACCATTACTAGGACCAATAATTCCATTATCTTCTAAATTATCTAAAATACTAGCTGCTCTACCATAGCCAATTCTAAGTCTTCTTTGTAACATACTAGTAGAAGCTTTACCCATATTAATAACCATTTCTTTTGCTTCCTCTAAAAGCTCATCTTCATCACCTTTAGAACCATCTAAACCAACACCGCCCATTCCTTTAACCTGCTGTCTCTCAGTAACATCATCTAAATAATCTGCTTCACCGCTCTTTTCTTTTAGATAATCACAAATATTTTTAATCTCTTTATCACTAACAAAAGCACCTTGAAGTCTCTTTGGTCTACTAGTGTCTGGAGTGCTAATTAACATATCACCTTGTCCTAAAAGTTTTTCTGCCCCGGATGTATCTAGTATAGTTTTAGAATCAATAGCTGAAGTAACAGAAAAAGCAATTCTAGCAGGAATGTTAGCTTTAATAAGACCAGTAATAACATCAACGCTTGGTCTTTGAGTAGCTAAAATTAAATGTATTCCTACAGCTCTAGCCATTTGTGCTAAACGAATAACGCTACCTTCAATATCTTTACTAGCAGCTACCATTAAGTCAGCCAACTCATCAATTATAAAAACAATGTAAGGCATCTTGTCCTTCCCTTTGGCTACCATGAGTTCATTATAGGAAGCAATATTTTTCTTCTTATATTTTTGCAAAGTATCAAAACGTCGATCCATTTCATTTAAACACCACTTTAAAGCGTTAATAGTTTTAGGTACTTCAGTTATCACAGGAGTAAGTAAATGAGGAATACCATTATATATAGGTAACTCTACTCTTTTAGGATCTACCATAATAAAACGTAAATCATCAGGATTATTTTGATACAATAAACTAATAATAATAGAATTTAAGCATACTGATTTTCCTGAGTTAGTAGCTCCAGCTACTAATAAATGAGGCATTTTACTAATATCATAAAACCAAGTGCCTCCAGTTACGTCCTCTCCTAAAGCCATTAAAAGATTAGTATTTCTCTTAGAAAACTCTTCACTTTTAAGCATGGCTTTTAAACCTACCATAGCTTTAGTTTTATTTGGCACTTCTATTCCTACTAAAGATCTACCAGGAATAGGAGCTTCAATCCTTATTGGATGCGCTGCTAAAGACAAAGATAAATCATTACTTAAGGCAGTAACTTTAGAAAGCTTCACACCTTCTGTTGGTTTAAAAGTATATTGGGTAACAGTTGGCCCGACACTAGCTTTACCCATTTCTACAGTAATACCAAAGTTAGCTAAAGTATCTTTGATAATATTATTATTATTATCAATATTTCCTCCAGCAGCTTTTCCTTCTTTATCCTTTAAAAGATTTATAGGTAAATCAATTTTTAAACCTTTGCTCTTCCATTTATTAACTAAATTTTTAGTTTTTGTATTCTTAATAGTTTTATCTATATCAACACTTTCTGAAACAGGCTTTTGTGAAAAAACAACCGCTTCATTTTCATCACCATTTTCATCTTCTTCATTTTCAGGTAAAAACAAGTTTTCATTTTCTTCCTCAATTTCCTCAAACTCAGCTTCACTATAATCTTTATCTTTATGTCTTCTTTTAAAAATAGAAGCAACTAGTCTAACTGGTGCTAAAAGCCAAGTTCCTTTAGGTAAAATATAAGATAATGGACGATTAAAAATAAGTACCCAGGAAACTAAAAATAAAGCAACCAGAACAGCTAAGCCTCCCCAAAAACCAAATAAATTAGAAAAGAAAACTGACAAATATAACCCTAAATATCCCCCGGCTTCTTTAGCGTTGGCTAAACTAATCCATTCTTTTTTATCATAAAAAAAGGTAAAAAGGGATTGATAGGTGATAAATAGGAAAAATAAGCCAATATAGTGAGCTGGTTTAATTTGTTTTTTCTTATTTTGATACCATAATGTTACCCAGACAACAATTAAAATTGGAAACAACCATTTTCCCCAACCAAAAGCAATTCCCAGTCCTTGAGCCATATAAGACCCTATTTGCCCACCTTGGCCAAAAAGACCAAAAGCACTAATAATAGCAACTACTAGTATAAAGATAAGTATTATGCTTTTTTTAACATTTGATTCTAAGCTTAACTTAGGCATAGCAATATACTCTAGGGCTTCCTTTTTCTTTTTCTTTCTTTTTCTGGCCATATTATTTAAGTAAATTTTTATATAATTTCAAATATTTTTTAGCTGAATTATCCCAGGAAAAATCTTTTTTCATAGCTGTAATTTGCATTTTTTTAAATTTCTTAGGTTCTTCATGATATACATCTACTGCTCTTTTAACAGCTAAATAAAAAGCTCTAGCAGAAAACTTCTTAAATATAAAGCCAACTTTTTTATCAACAGTATCTTTTAGACCTCCAGTAGCGCGAACAATTGGTAATGATCCATAGCGCATAGCAATCATTTGTCCTAAGCCACAAGGTTCAAAACGTGAAGGCATTAAAAAGAAATCTGAGCCTGCATATATTCTTTGAGCCATATCTGAACTAAACATAATCTTTACTACTAATTTCTCAGGATATTTCTTAGCTAATTTCTGTAAATAATCTTCATATTTCTTCTCACCAGTGCCTAAAATCACAACTTGCATATCTAAATTGTTTATCAAATTATCTTCAATTAATTCTAATCCTTTTTGCCAAGCTAACCTAGAAACCATAGCCACTAAAGGAATATCTTTATTTACTTCTAAGTCCATTTCTTTTTGCAAAGCTACTTTATTTTTAACTTTATCCTCCAAATTATCTAAATTATATTTTTTAACAATATTTTTATCAGTAGCAGGATTAAAAGCTTCTAAATCTAATCCATTCAAAATTCCACTTAACTTATCTTTATTCATTTTTATCACTCTATGCAAGCCCCCACCTTGTTCTTTTTTAGTAATTTCTTTGGCATAAGTTGGACTAACAGTATTAAGCAAATCTGAGTTAAAGATTCCTTGCACCATTAAATTAATGTCTCCATCTTTAGCATCCTTAGTTAAGCTTTTCATTGATTTACTATTTAAGTTAGCATTTTTTAGCATTTCAGGCTCTGATTTTCCTTGATAATTTAAATTATGAATAGTATAAAGAGTTTTAGCATTTTTTGAATATATATAATCTGAAAGTTTAACTAAGTTATTAAGTAAAGCAGTGTGAAAATCATGAGTATGAATAATATCAGGTTTAAACTCTAACTCTGATAGAGCATATATTACAGCTAAGCAAAAAAAAGAAAATCTTTCTGCATTATTTCCCCAATAAACTTCTTTTTTGCTAAAATACTTTTTATTGTCAATAAAATAAACTGGAATATCAGTATTTGGTAAATGTCCTAAATAAATATCAATTGTTTGTATAATAGTAGCTGATGGAACTTTAATATTTTTATAAATTCTTTCTAACTTATATTTTTTATCATCAATATTACCGTATTTAGGCATCACAAGTCTTATATCCACTCCTAATTTTTTCATTGCAGGTGGTAAAGACCCCACAACATCAGCTAAACCCCCAACCTTAACAAAGGGGCTTATCTCTGCTGAAGTCATTAAAACTTTTATTTCTTTTTTTTTCATATTTTTATTTATCTATAATTTTTTTATATAATCGCTCATAATCTTCTACCATCTTTTCTAAGGAAAAATTATCTTCTACCCATTGTCTACAATCTTTTCTTTTTATTTTATCAATCTTTTTTACTGCTTCTACCATCTCAGCATAGTTTTTAACTATATGTCCAGTTTTCCCTTGATTGATAACTTCAAGAGGCGATCCATTATCATATGACACCACCGGTGTCCCTAAGGCCTGAGCTTCAATTAAACTCATACCAAAAGCCTCAAAAATATTTTCTATTGGATGAAGTAGGCACTTAGCATTTCTTAGTAATTCTATTTTTTTAGCAAAACCTATCTCACCTTTATATATTATTTGTTCATTATCAATATGTGGCCAAAAATGTTTATCTAAGTAGTCTTTATCACTATCACTAGTTTTCCCTGCAATAATTAATTTCTTGTTTAAATCTTTGGCTAGCTTAATAGCTAAATGAGGACCTTTTTGCGAAGACACTCTAGCCAAAAAAATTAGATAATCTTGGCCCTCTTCTTGCCAAGGAAAATCATCTAAATTGAGTCCATTATATATTATACCTTGAAAATTAAGAAAATTAAATTTCTTAGCTATGGCCTTAGAAATACCAACAAAATTTTCTTGACTATATTTTTTTAAAATATCTATTTCTTGCTCAAAAAATTCTCCATATCTAATTGAATGTAAAACTGGTGTTTGCCCAATACCTGAAAAGAAAAGACTTTTATGCTCCACAGCTGAATGTATAATGTCAAAATCTTTTTCTCTTTTAAAAGCACCAGCGATATTATCAAATTCTTGTATTTCACTGTAATCATTAGTAAAAGACTTTTCTCTTACTGACACTAATTCTTTTGCTTTAGTTTCTGAGTCGCCAGTAGCAAACAAAGTTACTTCGTGACCCTTATCACTTAAACCATTAACTAAATTACCAATAGCTACTCCAGTTCCTCCAGTAGAATTAGGTGATGTCGGCTCCCATAATTTTGAAATTATAGCTATTTTCATGTTTATTTAATAATTTTATATATCTCTCTTAAATAATCAGATTCAATATTGAACCATTGCCAGGCACATTGCAAACTAAAGTGCTGTCCAGCAAGTAAATGAAAATCTGAACCACCTGTCTCAATCCAATCATATTTATGCGCTAAATACTGACAATAGACTATTGCTCCAATAGTATGATGGGGTGATAAAACTTCAATACCATCAATTCCTAATTTATTTAATTTCTCAGGCAGGTTACCGCGATACTTATTATACTTTCCTGGATGACAAAAAATAATCTGTCCACCTATTTTTTCTCTTAATTTAAAAACTCTCTCAATATTAACATGAGTTTCTCTTAATCGCGCATGACTATGGTTGTAAAAATATTCTTTTAAAATATCTTCCTCTAAAGGATTATTATTTCCTAATTCTTTGTGCACCTTAGCTTTATTTTGAGAATAAAATTCACCAGCCACTTTATTAACTGCAATATAATGAGTAAACTTATCTAAAATCTTTTCTGTTTGTACTTTATAACCTTGCTTCTTTAATTTATTTAAAGCTTTTCTAACAATACCCTTTCTTCTAATTTGAGTTTTTCTGAGTAAATCATGAAGTTCAGGATCTTTATCATCAAAGTTATACCATAAAATATTAAAATGCCTATGTTCCAAATACACATACAACTCCATACCAGTAATAGTTTTAATATTAGCTTTTTTGGCTGCCCTTTTAAACTCATCTTGTCCTTTAACAGTATTATGATCAGTTAAAGCAGCTACATTAATTTTATTTTTAACCAAAAAATCAACTAATTCTGTCGGACTAAAAAAACCATCTGAATAAGTAGAGTGAAGTTGCAGGTCAATTTTCATAATACTTTATTTAAACACTTTTATTAACTCGGAATATGACGAACTTAAACTTTCCAGTAAATCCTTGGCTCTTTGTGGGTGATAATAAGTACCCATCAACAAAAAAGTGGCAGTGCGCATTGCTGTCCAATGATAATAATTGGAAATACGCCTTTTTAAATTGTCATCTAGCTTTATTTTAGCACTATCAAAGTAATTATCCAAAAATATATGTTGCAGTTTTAAAGAGTAATCTTTATCATTAATCTTTCTATCAGCCATATATGATACTTGCTGTAAAAAGGTACCTATATCTCTAGCAAAATCACCTAGACATAAATCGGTAAAATCAATAACAGCAATCTTTTTGGCCCCCATTTTAATAATATTCTCAGGATGAGCATCACCATGTACTAAATAGTGCTTATTACTTTTTTGCAAGAATTCATCTTCATATTTAATAAAGTGATCATAAGCTTTTTGATATAAATCAAAATATTCAGGCTCTTCATTCTTAATTGTCTCTAGTACATGCTCTTTTCCAGGTAAAACTGTTAATATACGACTATTTTCAGGATTGAAATTCTTAGCATCACTTGTATCTAAATTATGTAATTTAACAAACCATTTAGCAGTTTTAATAGTTACCTCTTCTATACTTTTAAAGTCATGTTCTTTAATATAATGATACAGATTATTACCCTTAACTCCACGATAAAAAACAGCGTTAAAATTCTGACTAAAATACAAAGGTTTAGGAATAGTTCTATACCCCTGACCAAAACCCTTTTCCCATAAATAATGTAAAGACTCATATACATTATATCTTTTTTCATGAGAATGAGCTGAACAAAAGATAGGTAATTTCTTTACCTTCTTACTATCGCCAACAATCTCTAAAAAACTAACCTCATACTCACTAACAATATGGTAAGCCTCATCCTCCCATATTAATTTTTTGTGAGGTATTATTTTTATCTTTCTTATATCTGAAAACTGGGGGTATAATGGTAATATGTTTTCTTTAAAATAATCCTTTATATACTCAGGATTAAATAGTTGATAAGCTTTATGCATAATTACTTTTTCCAATAATATTGCCAATGTCTTTTCCAGATCATTGCCTTAATTTTTAAATATATTTTTTCTGCTTTTAATTTATCTGCTCTTAATTTTTCATTATCTAAAGATCTAATAGATCTAATAAGTTCCTCTAAACCTCTTTCAATCTCGTCAGGGTTCCAAGCATATGGTCCAAAGTTGTGCTTAAAATCTTTAGCTGACGCCCACCAAAAAGTACAACTAGCTAAACCTCTCACCAAATGCCAACGTCCCCAATTATAATTTTCATCTTTATTATTTTCTTTTAAGGTTACCATTGCTAAGTTTGCCAACTTCCACAATTCTTTGTGAATAGGGTTATTTCTACCATTCCAAAGTATATAAGGCTGATTAGACTCTAGCTCTTTAGGCATAGACTCCCAACTACAAGCTAAAGGTTTAATCTCTAGAACTTCTCTACTTTTAATATACTCACTTATTGTCTTTGTTTTAAGTTCAGGTATTTTTAATGATTTCTCTAATTCACCGCTAGGGTCTTGATGTCTTAGACCATAAAGCTCTCCGTCGGTAGCTGTAATTATTAATACTTCTTTTTGCTTCTTTTTTAAACTAAAAATTAAATCTGGTACATAAGTGTTAGATTGTCTGCGAGATCTAAAAACAACTTTTAACTTACTAACTTTATCAAAATAAACCTTTTCAAAATCAACCTTATCTAAATGACCTTGATAAGCAATCTCATCTAATATAATCCACTCATAACCTAAATCTTTAATAACCTTAGCTGATTGTGGACTATAGGCCATTTCTGGAAAGAAAAAACCTTTAGGTTTTTCTTGTACATTTAAATACTTTTTTAAAGCATCTTCCTGCTCTAAGACTTGTTTTTTAATCTCATGTTCTGGTAATAATGGAATCACAGGATGATATGAGGCAGTAGAAACTATTTCTATTTGTTTTTTTTCATAAAGCTCTTTGAAACCATCAATAAGCCACATATAGCCTAAATCATCTAATTGATAAAGCAAACAAGCATTAATGTTAATAGTAAACTTAATATCAGGATTTTCCTGTAAAGCTCTTAAAATTCTACTATAACTATGTTCTACAGCTTCTTTAACATAATAATTATTAGTATTTGCTGGTTGATATAAATGAATAAAGTTAATCCATTTCATAATATTTCATTTTATTTTTTATTGATTCTTTTGTATAGCTCAATATACTTTTTAGCAGGTATCTCCCAGCTATTTGATTCTTTCATAATTCTTTTTATAAGCTTACCCCAAAGAAAACTATTCTTTTTAGCTTCCAAAGCTCTAACAATTGCTCCATAAAAAGCAAAAGGGTTTTCTGCTTTAAAAGTAAAGCCAATGCCCTTTTTAGTGCTGGGATCAAAATTGTTCACTGTATCATATAGACCACCCACCTCCCTTACAATAGGAACACAACCATAGCGCATAGCAATTAATTGGTTAATACCACAAGGCTCATGATTAGAGGGGAGTAAAAAGAAATCAGAACCAGCATATAATAAAGTTTCTTCATTAGGATTAAAAGGTGACCACACTAATTTTCCAGGGTTCTCTTTAACTAACTTTTTAATTGGTTTAAGATAATTTTTATCACCATCACCCATAAATATTACTTGCACATCTAAATTTAATAACTGAATAATAGTTTTTAAAATTAAATCAAAGCCTTTTTGAAAAGTAACTCTAGAAGTTGTGCAAAATACAGGAATTTTAGAATTAATAGGAAGATTATATTTATTTTGTATATATTCTTTGTTTAAATATTTATTTTCTAGACTACTGTATGTATAATTTTTAAATATATTAATATCATTTTCAGGGTTATAGGTATTATAATCAATACCATTTATTATCCCAAAAAGTTTTTTACTTCTATTTTTTAAAATCCTATGTAAATCTTGACCAAAACTTTTAGTCATAATCTCATCTCTGTATTTTTCACTAACTGTATTAATAACATCAGCTGAAAGTATGGCTCTTTTAGCAAAATTAATATACTCTACATCAGGATTACTAATATGAGGTAATCTACTATGCCCATAATCTTTTTTCTCTGCTGGTACCTCCCACCAATTCTGACCAAATTGAAACACCAAATTATGAATAGTAAAAACAGTCTTTGCTTTTTTTAAAGTTTTTGAATAACGAAAATCTGTTTTTAAATAATATGGGATCAAACCCGTTTGCCAATCATGACAATGAACTATATCTGCTGAAAATTTTAACAATGATATTAACTTTAAAGAAGCTACGTTAAAAATTAAAAATCTAGCATTTTCATGTTTAGAGCCATAAAGACTTTTCCTTTGTGAAAAATATTTAGCGCTTTCTACAAAATAAATAGGTAAGCCATCCATAGCATAACCTTGCCAATAATTAACTCTAACTGCTTCTTTAGAATTAAGAGCTACCTTAACATCAGAAAATAACAATTTTAAATTATGCTTCTTCTTATCTAAAACTTTTCCATACAAAGGTGTGATTGTTCTAACTTCATGCCCTAATCTACGTTGAGCTTTAGGCAATGATCTAGTAACATCACCTAATCCTCCTGTTTTAGTAAAAGGAGCAACCTCTGAAGCAATATGTACAATTTTTAATTTCTTCATATTAATTAAATTTTAACGATGACGATGCACAAATTGCCACAGCCAAAGCATCAGCAGCATCATCTGGCTTAGGTATTTCTTTTAAATTAAGTAATAATTTAACCATTTTTTGAACTTGTCCTTTTTGCGCTTGGCCAAAAGCAGATACTGCTTGTTTAACCTGTCCAGGAGTATAATGAACAATGTCTACTTTAGCAAGCATAGCAGACAATAATATTACTCCTCTAGCTTGAGCAACAATTAAGGCAGTAGATGTGTTTTTATTAAAAAATAATTCTTCTACTCCAACTAAGTCAGGTTCATATTTAGCTATTATTTGATTAAGTTCTTGATAGAGTAACAATAATCTAGTTTCTAGTTTTTGTTTGGGTTTAGTGACAATAGAACCATAATCTACACACTCCATCTTATTATTATTATGTACCCGTATTATTCCATAACCAGTATCAGCAATACCAGGATCAATGCCTAATATATGTTTATACATATTATAATTTTAAATTTGTATAATAATCAGATACATCTTCATCATCTTCTAAAGCATTAACAAAATTCTCTACCTTGTCTCTGTCTGTTTCTGGTATTGCTTGTTCATCTTTAGCTATATAATTTAAGTCAGCTGATTCAATATTGATATTTTTATTTTCTAAAACTTCTTTTACAGTTTGTAAATCACTTACCTGTGTATAGATAACATAATCCTCATCTTCAATTTTAATATCTTCTGCTCCAGTATCAATTAACTCCAACTCTAATACTTCCTTATCTATATCCAAATCTTTTATTTGTGCTTTTTTAAAACTAATCACGCCACGTTTATCAAAATTCCACATCACTGAACTTAAAGCACCACCATATTTACTAAATATATGTCTAATTGATGAGGCGCTTCTGTTTTTATTATCTGTTAAACATTTAACAATAAACTGTGAATTAACTGGACCTATGCCTTCATAATACAATTCTTCAATTTGATCTCCTGCCAATTCTCCCGTACCTCGCTTTATAGCTCTTTCAATATTATCTTTAGGCATGTTAGCCACCTTAGCCTTATCTATAGCCATGCGCAAAGTAAAATTAGAGTCAATATCTGACCCTTTTTCTTTAACTGCCATGGTAATAAGATTACTTATTTTAGTAAAGATAGCACCTTTTTTAGCATCATTTACAGCTTTAGCTCTTTTAATTGTAGACCACTTAGAATGTCCTGACATAAGCTCTTATATTAAAAATAAAAGACAACTTTAATTGCTTTTTGTATTTTTAATTTTATCTTAAATTGAAATAAAAATCAATCTCTAATATAATATAAAAGAAAGATAGATAAATTTTAATAATTCAAGACTTAAATAAAATAATAATATGAAAATTACAAATCTTAACCAAGTCACTATCGACGCCTTAGAGTTTTTTAAAAAAAATCCTCCTCAAAAACTTAATCTAAAAAATAAAAAGTTTCCTTTTGTAGTAGGTTCAGGTAATGCCTATAATACCGCTAACATTCTTTTTGCCCAAAATCCTGCCATTATTGCCAGTGAAAGCAACTTTAAAGAAATACTTCTTAATTACAAACCGCTAATTAAAAAAGGCTTGAGCAGAGAAGCTATAATCATTTCAGCCTCAGGAGAAAAAGACTCTATCTGGGAAACTAAACTAGCTAAAAAAATGGGTTTAAAAACTACCCTTATTACTTGTAGTAAAAATTCTTCAGCTGGAAAAATAGCAGATAAAGTAGAAATCTTTAAAAAATTACCTGAACCATATACCTATAATGTTTCTACTTATATGGCTATGATTTTAGCTAGTACAGGAGAAAAGGCTAAATACATTTTAAAACAAATAAAAAACTTGAAGCTACCAAAGAACTTCAAAAACTATCAGGCCTATAGCTTCATCCTACCTGATAAATATCAAAGTATTGCCCCCATGTTAGAGATAAAACAGAGAGAACTTTTTGGACCTAAATTAAACATAAAGGCTTTTAGCCAAGGAGAAGCCCGTCACGCTAAATATGTTATCCCCTGGAAAAAAGAATTAGTAATTAGTATTGGTGAGAAAAATAAATATTTTGGTGATAAAGATAGTCGCTGGGACATAAATCTTCCTAAAAATCATGGCTATGCTTATATATTATCTTTAACTTATTATTTAATGGGTAAAATCCAAGAAACTAAACCTGATTATTTCAAGAAAAATATTAAAAACTATACTCAAGATTATGGTCCAAAAGCCTATGGCAAAAACAAGCCTTTTGACGTGATTGTGCCAGGCAGTGAGGATAAATAATAATAGAAAAAAGATTTATAATAAAACAGAAGTTAAAACTTCTGTTTTATATACCTATAATTTAAAATACTTAAAGCAAAAAAATTAAAAAATATTTTAACTATTTTTTTATCTTAGCTTGATTTTTTACCTCTTCTTGTAATTTCTTTATCTCTTTAGCGTCACCCAGATAATAATGTCTTATTGGCTTTAAATTCTTGTCTAACTCATATACCAAAGGTATACCAGTGGGAACATTTAAATGAGCTATTTCTTCTTCTGAAACCTTATCTAAATATTTAATAATAGCCCTAAGACTATTTCCATGTGCTGAAACTAAGACCTTTTTTCCAGCCTTGATATCTTTAGCTATGACTTTTTGCCAATAAGGCTTAACTCTATCTACCACATCTTTCAAACTTTCAGTAAGTGGCAATAGATTTTTATCAATATCTTTATATCTTGGGTCCTTTCTGGTATAATACTTATTAGTTTTCTTAATCTTAGGTGATCTAACATCATAACCACGACGCCACTGAAACACTTGTTCTTCACCGATTTTTTTAGCTGTTTCCTTTTTATTAAGTCCTTGCAAATTACCATAATGTTTTTCATTTAAACGCCAATCCTTAATAACAGGAATCCACATTAAATTCATTTGATCTAAAACAATCTGCAAGGTTTTAATTGCTCTTTCTAAATAGGAGGTATAAGCGACATCAAAATGAAAACCTTTTTCTTTTAGAATCTTTCCTGCTTTTATAGCCTCATCAATACCTCTTTTAGTTAAATCAACATCTGTCATTTTATTTCTTTCAATTTCTGCATCCACCCAACCAGTAAAAAGACCTTTTTTATTCCATGGACTTTGACCATGTCTTACAAAAACAATTTTATACATAAATTATAATTAATAATCTTATAATTATTTTATCATAATTCAATTTTATTGTCAGCCTTGCTGCAAAGGGGTTTACACTTTTCAAGGGTAAAATATAATAAATAGTTATCTATTTATTATTATTTTAGCCCATATGAATCAATTTGACCCTAGATATATGCAATTATTAGTATCT
>Ga0209943_1000867_pt1 | contig 19825 bp, 16 predicted proteins | sample SalPonR1_B_D2_MG_FD_185698 | JGI IMG/M metagenome (GOLD analysis project Ga0209943, IMG submission 185698) | Salt pond soil microbial communities from South San Francisco under conditions of wetland restoration - Salt Pond MetaG R1_B_D2_MG... ... | reverse complement strand
CCTGTCATCCAGATGGCGTTCCTCGGTTCACCGTTTTTAGACAGTTTTGAAAAGAATTCACCGCCGGGGAAAATTCTGTGATCTCCGAGAGCCTGAAGTATTCGGGGGGCACCAACAATAGATGCCAAGCCGGATGAGAATGTGGCTCCCAATAAACCGCCAATAACCGCCGGAGGCCAGAAAGCACGATCAATCATCACGTTATAGTTGCTGATCAGTTCATTTACCGGGGCTACTTTCACAGCCCATACTGCCGCAGCCATATAGACAAAGTAACAGATGACAATAGCGGATATCGTTCCAAGCGGAATGCTTTTTTTGGGATCTTTCAGTTCACCGGACATATTTGCCCCGGCCATAATTCCGGTGGCTGCAGGAAAGAAGATGGCAAATACAACCCAGAAACTGACCCCCGGGAAATTATCTTCGGGCGCACCCGGGAAATCTCCCCACCACTGTATACCGTGAATCATCGGATCGGTAAATACGGTTGCTGCAACTGAAAGCAGGGCACCAATAATGACTGCCAGGATAATATACTGAACCCGGAAGGCCAGACCTGCACTGATAAAGGCTACAAAAAAGAGGATACTAAAAACGGCCAGGTCCACCAGCAGCTGATGATGATCAGGAAATATATAGAGCCAGCCTTCCCGGAAGCCAAAAATGTACATGGTAATGGCAAAAGTCTGGGCCAGGTAGAGCGGGATTCCGACACTGCCGCCAACCTCCAGGCCGAGTGACTGAGAAATAATGGAGTAGGCGCCCCCGGCCCGGATACGAATGTTTGTGGTAATACACGACATGGAGAGCGCCGTAAACGTAATAATGATAAAAGCCAGGGTTACAATTAACATCCCGCCTAAAAGCCCGGCATTCCCGACTACCCAGCCCTGTCGTAAAAAGAGGATGACTCCCAGAATTGTCAAAAGTGTAGGCACAAAAACACCGGCGAAGGTACCATACTTCTTTCTCCGGGTCGATTCCTGTTCATCAACCTGTTCCTGCAGCGACTCCCCCGGCGGTGGCTTCTTTTTCATCTCAGGAAGTTAATTTAGAGTTATAATCACAGCTCAACTGTTTCTCCATCTCTTTCAGACGACTTCATAATGGCATTTACGATACGGATATCCCTGAGCCCGTCTTCACCGGGTACAACCGGGTCCTTGCTTTCTTTTATGGCCAGCGCATCATTGTCCATTTGACGGGCCTGCTGGTGATTAGGGTCCGGCGGTAACTTCTTGCCGTCACTGGTTTCCCCCTGCACACCACTGTATGATTGAAATGGCCTCAGATTATACCAGCCATTTTCACAGGTAATATCAAGGTAATTAGTTGATTTGCCGAATGCAGTTTCACCTTTGGCGGTTACACCTTCCGGAAAAAACAGTTCGAATTCAGTAAATTCATCTACCTCCGAATACATCTCTTTCCGTTCGGACCACTGGCGTCCCTTCACAGCAACAGGTTCCATTCCAGTAGCGTATCGCGCCGCATTGATGGGATAGACTCCCATATCGTACAGCGCCCCGCCGCCAAGATCGGCAATGCGCCGCCAGTTTTCAGGATCACGATGGGCACCGTTATAGCCTGCACCGGTTTCAACCCGCTGAACGGGTCCGTAAGTCTCTTCATTTCCATAGCGGATAATTGTTTGAGTATTCGGCTCGTGCTGCATACGGTAGCCGATTGTAAGCTGCACCTTGTTCTTTTTGGCAGAGCTGATGATCGCCTCACACTCCTGCACGTTCATGGCCATCGGTTTTTCACACCACACATGCTTACCTGCTTCAGCTCCTGTCATGGCATAGATAGCATGAAGCCCGGTAGGAACTACAATATAGACCACATCAATATCATCGTTATCGGCAAGCTGGTACATATTTTTGTAGTTGTAAACATTACTGTCCGGAATGCCATACTTCTGCTGCCAACCGGGGATTTTAGAAGGAGTCCCTGTCACAATTCCTCTCAATTCACAGTGCTCAGTCTGCTGAAGACCGGGAGCCAGCAGCCCTGAACTGTAACTGCCAAGACCGACAAGGGCTACGCCCAGTTTCTCTTTTTGCTTTGGGATTTTAAGATTTGGAAATGCAACAGCAGATAGTGCAAATGCTGATGCTGATTTTTTCAGAAAACTTTTCCTTGATATTGGATCGCGCATGATCTCAGTAAATTAAGGTTTTGGAATTAACCACTCATTAAATGCACTTTAACAAATTTAAAGAAAAGATAAAAGGATGAACATTTTTATAAGTTACTTATGATACAGTTAAAGGATTATGATATTTCAGGGCAAACAGCTATTATTTTTATCACTCAAAAAAAATTTCATCTTAAATGAAGAACTTTATTCCAGTCCTTTTAATATTTATTGCTAGCTGCCAGCCTCAACCGGATTATGATCTGGTCGTTCGAAACGTACATATTGTAGATACGGTTTCGGGTGAACTTATTGAAAACCGTACCATTACGATTCAGGACGGTGCCATCACCGGGATTGAAAACAGCGGCAATGAGATAGCAGGAAAGCGGGTTATTGACGGAACAGGCAAGTACCTCATTCCCGGTCTTTGGGATATGCACGTCCATTTTCGCGGCGGGGAAGAGCTTACCGAAGAAAACAGGGATCTTCTTCCGCTCTATATTGTCAATGGTGTCACCACAATACGTGATGCAGGCGGAGATATCACGCCCGCCATACAGGAATGGATCGGGGAAATTGAAGCGGGTGAATTAACCGGCCCTCGTATTTTCACTCCCGGTCCGAAACTGGACGGACCCAATGCAAGCTGGGCCGGGTCCATCCCGGTTGAGTCTGAAAATGATATTGATTTAGCACTCGATTCACTTGAAGTTATCGGCGCCGATTATGTAAAAATCTACGACAGCACGCTCCATCCGGACCTGTTCCTGCCCATTATTGATGAAGCTGTGAAACGGGGCCTGCCGGTTACCGGGCATATGCCTTTTGAGGTCATCTTTTCAGATGCTGTTGAACACGGACTCACTGCAACCGAGCATATTTTTTACGCCTTCAAAGGGCAATCACCTGAAGAAGAGGCGATTCGGGATGAGAGCCTGGAACGGCGGGGCAGTGATAATCCCCTGGGCATGGGTGCGATGCTGGCCAGGTTTAGTGAATCACAGGATTCCGGACACGCTGCGGAACTGCATCAGCTCATGATCGAAAACGGAACCGGTATTATTCCAACGCTGCATATCATGGATGTGCTTGCAAATTTGAAAGTCCGTGATCACAGTGATAATGAATACCTCTCTTATATCGGCCCCGGAATTGAAGAGACCTACCAGGGACGCCTGCAGGCCGCACTGCGGGCACCAGACAGCCGACCCAATATTTACGCGATGCCGGGATTTGGCTCAACGGTTACCAGCATGATGAGGAATGGCGTAACTGTTTATGCGGGATCAGATGCGGGCCCGTTTAACACATTTATCTATCCCGGACTATCCCTTCACAGAGAACTGGAGAAGTTCGTTGAAAACGGATTTACTCCCGCCGAAGCTCTTCGAACCGCTACCGTCAACCCGCCCTCCTTCTTCGGGCTTGAAAACCAATACGGACAGGTCAAAGAAGGCTTCACGGCCGACCTGGTGCTTCTGGATGAAAACCCGCTGGAAGATATCACCCATGCCCGCAGCATACAGGTGGTGATTCAGAACGGGACAGAAATTCACTCTAAAGAAGATCTCGCCGGCATGCTGGATAGGTTGCGGGAGAAGTATGAGTAAAGGGGTTTAGCGTTCTGTAATCGAGAAATTTCAGAACCTCACTTACAAAATTCTACAACTTTCATCTGGAAAACAGAATAGCCTTAATTGCGTTATTAATTTATGTAAACTAAATTGATGTAGACTAAGGAAAAAGCCATGTGGAAAAAAATTAAAACGTATCTTCGCTTCGGGAAAAACAAACCTTCTTACCATATAGAAGGATCTGCCTATGGAGGCTTGCGCATGGACATCGACAAATATTATTCACTGGAGGAGAATAAAAAAGAGCTTGAAGAGCTCAATAAAACTTTTGAGAAAATCTTTGAAAGGGAGATAAATCAGGAAGAAAAAGAGGAGTCTTCTTCCATTACTTAAAACCTGATGCTTTCCGTAAATACGATTCTTATACCTGTTCTTGGTGGCTTTCTATTTGTAAAGTACAGCTATTTAACCAGGTTCAGATCTATTCGGGATAATGGGTATGTGATATTATTCAAATCTGCTATTGTGGGACTCTTTTTTATGGAATTTCTTTTATTTTTTGGAGAGCCGCTATTCTTGATAAAAATGCGAATCCTGCAATTCCCGAGTGGATTCACTTTCTTCATGACTATTTAGGTTACCCTGAACTACTGCCTGCCATCTTCTCCTTAATCCTTATTTGATTTGCCGTAGCTACTGTAAATTATGCCCTGGATAAGGATGAAATGAAAAAAAGGGTTATAAAACAGGATGATGACGCGATTGAAGTTACCATTTTAAATGCCTACATGGAGGAAAAATATATACTCGTTTCGCTCGACAACGGTAAAGTATATGCCGGCAAAGTAACAGATACTTACTTTCGTGTGAATGATGAAATTCGATCTATATTATTGGCTCCTTTTTTTAGCGGATATCGTAAACCGGATGATATGACATTGAAGCTTACCACGTTTTATGGCCATATATACGAACAAATTGTTCAGAAACCGGAGGAATTTGACGTAAAGATCTCAGACTTTTCCGTGGCTATTCGCTATGACCATATCATCTCAGTAAACCCCTTTGACCCGAAAACCTATGCCAGATTCCGGGAATTGGGTGAACAGACAACGTAAAAGGCACCATAGACCGGACTTTCCTGCTCTTTCACAGCTACTATTCCGGAAAGCTGACATCAGGAGTGGTTGAGAATATTCGATGATGAAGTCTTATGCCCGGGCATTCGCCAGCGGCTGACTATTCATTATTGTGCTGACAAAAACATACATTTTATTTCCATATTCATGTAGCTACAGAACGATGTCAATTGGCTGGCAGAAAAGAAGAGTTTTATGCAGAAATTACTGACCGGTATTCGAATCTTCGTGGTGCACTTCGGTGTTTAATTGATGATTGTGATGTATCTTTAAAGGAGAATCCCCAAGCAAAACTTGAGCTTGAATAAATCTTGAATACAACGGAACGCATAGCCATCGATTTTAAAGAAAAAGTCTCAGAGGCGGTGCGCCTTTATGAGGAAGAGGTAAACCGATACCGCGTATTTACTCCATTTACCTTTGATGACGGAGACGACTTTTCTATTGTGCTCCTAAAGAATGGGAACGGCTGGGTTATCACTGATGAAGAGCACACTTTTATGCATATGAGCTATGAGAATGATATGGCGGCACTGGCGTGAAAGGAAAAACACCCGAACTTATAAGGCACAAAATCAAAAACCGTGGTTTCCTGTTTTAGTGTGTAGAGGAACAGCGGCTTTTGTAGCAGGATTCTTTACATATTTATTTTTTGCCCAATCTCTTTTCAGCTACATCAGGTTTTTGCCTGCAATCAAGAATAGCATCTATTAATAAGTCGTCTTCTTTTATTTTGTAATAAATGGCAAATGGAAAACGCTTTGATAACATACAGTAATACTCATCAAATTTAACCGGATGTATACCTGAATAGATTATTAATGAATCAATATCTGAGTAAAGTGCATCCTGAAAATAATTACCAAGACCTTTTTCCTGCTTTTCATAGAAATGAAGCCCTATATTAAATCTCTCTTTGCCGAATCGAGAATTCGAATGGTCATGAAACCTCTTTTCGTATCTCCTTTTTGGCTTTATTCCAATCCGTGTATGTTTCCTTTCCTTCTTCCACTGCATTCTTCCGCCGGACGAGTTCTTCTCCGTGCCATTCCGGCGGGGAGTAATCCGGCGATGAAGAAAGATCCTCCCACAGTTTTTCCATGAGTTCTATTTTCTCGTTTGTAGACAGGTTTTCTATGGTGATTTGCTTACTCATACTCTATTCAATCTAACCATTTCAGGATTAATTGCAAGGCCGTGAAAAATTACAACCTAACAAACAGCGGCAAATTAATTTAGTAACGCAGATTTTCCAGCTGAATTGGATTGACTTTGCAGCCGGATTTTTCCAGTTCATTGCCAAACACTTCTAATAAGGAGAACACTGTTTTTCTGTAGTAGTACATGTGGTTCTTTAATTGGAATTTCATTGGCTCTTAAACACTCAAATTTACAATGCCTTGTGAACTTTTCATCAGCGCTTTGGCCTTGTTCTCTTATGGGGGCTTACCGGCACGGTTTTAAATCCCGGTTTGGGTGCGTTTGGGTTTTTCCAGGAACCGGAGATTGGATTGATTGTTTGTGGCATCTCAAGTCAACATTAGCTCTACAATTGCGTTATTAAAGTGTACAAACTATATTAATGTATCTTTAATGATTAGCGAGGTTAATTTCTTGAACTTCAAAAAACCCATATTACAACTTCGGTTTATCGGCGATCATATCTCACCGCGGAATTTCTCTGCGAAAGAGTTGGGAAATTTATTGATAGACATACAAAAATCCGTCTCTGCGATTGCCGGAATTACAGAAGATGTTGATGAAACAGGCCTGATCAGCCTGAAAGAGATCACGAATGAATCGGCAGGTCTTCATTTCTATTCAAACCGGCCGTCTGCAAATGATGCATGTGTCCGGTTGATTAACGCCGTGGATAAAAGAGATTTTACAGGGTTACCACGAAGCTCTTTTGAAGGAATAAAACATATTTCAAAACTTGCCAAAGAGAAAAAGTGTGATGCAGAGTTGAAAAACAAAACAACAAACACATCTGCCATTGCAATCCTGAAAGAAAATGATAATCTCATCTTCCCAGAGAATGTACTATTGAAATCAACCAAAGACTTTTACGGGGAAATAACACGGGTTGGCGGAGTTGAGCCAAGGGTACAGTTTAAAACGTTTTCGGGAACCACCCACCATGCAGATGTTTCGAAAGAGCTGGCCCGGCAAATTGCAAACAAATTATATCAAACGGTTAAAATGAAAGCTGAAGTACGGTGGATAGCTTCATCGGACGAATTTGAAGAGATAAAAATAGTTGATGTTGAAGACTATAAAGTACAATCGAATTCCGGGCTTTTTGATGAGTTGAGAGAGACTTTGGGCAGCTACTCTGATAAGTATGGTTCGGACCTTGAAGGGCTAATCAATGACTAACTATTTTGGCTAAATCAAAAATTGTCTGTCTTGACAATAACATTACTGCGTTTGCATTAAGAGATGATGCACATCCTGATGATGCGGATAAGGTACTAAGGGCAAGAGCACTTCTCCGTTACCTGGACGAGCAGGAAAAAATAATTTTGCTTCCCACCCCGGTGATTACCGAGTGCCTTTGGCCGGTTGAGGTTCATGCAAGAGAACCAGTATTAAACGTAATCAACAAATTTATGATTGGTGCATTTAATCTGGCAGCATCTGTAAAATGTGCGGAAATGATGCATGCCATTACACCTGCCGAAAAAGAGTTCAAAGAAGACAATGGGATTACAAAAGCACACATGAAATTTGACTATATGATTGCGGCCATAGCCATTATAAATGAAGCGGAGTGCATTTACAGTGAAGATGAAGGGCTGAAAACATTTTGTGACGGGCATATCGATGTTCGCTCAATCCCACCCGAACTACCAGAACAGGGTACGCTCTTTTCTGATAAATAACTTTTAAACTTTTCTTTTGGTTTGAATCCGGCAGTATTGTTGCCGTTTGTTCACCTCTTCGACGGCGTTCTTCTATGCGAAAGCCCCGGCTCGGTTTTAGGTCCCGGTTTGGGTGCATTTGGATATTTTCTGGGTGTTGGGGGTTGTGGGGTTTTACGGGAACTATTCGTTTGGCCTGAGGACAAATCCCTTTGCGGCTCACTCGGACCGGGTGTCCCGGCTGTGTATTTCCAACTGGAGCGGTGGGAACGAGGTTAAACTATTTTTGTAAGATTAGTTTTTTTCCTTATATATAATTTAATGGCAGGTAGGTGCCGGGTGGTACGTCTAGCTTAATACTGCTGTGCAAAAAGTTGTACAGGATAGAATTGTTACACAATTCCAAACGCAATTAATTTTGCTGAGGAATTCTAACATTTCTAAGAGTCGTAAGTGTGACATAGCATTTATTGTTATAGTTATACAATATACGATTATTGTTATCCCAGCTTGAATCGGGACGGTTCGCACTCAGGGAATCGGTTGATGCATGTACCACTCCATTAAGTCAGGCTTGTCCCGTTGCTGGCCTACCTGCCTATTTTTTTCATCTCTTTTATTAATTATGTCAAAAACAAAAGACTGGTTTAAGGCAAATAAATATCCGCACATTGGCCTACCTTTGGAAAGAAGTGATAGAAATTCAGTCGCGCCTTTTGTTAAGAATTCAAAAGCAATAGCAGAACATGGCTTCTTACCACTGATTCATAGAAAATTAAAAGTCCGAAGATTTCGGAGAGAAATTTGCCATGATGGCACAAGGTCGAAACTCAGAAAACTTTCACACAAAAGCAGAGATATTTTCTATGCTTCACACTTAGACAGTAATATATATAGCTATTATTCTTTTATCCTTAATAAGGAATACGAAAAAAAACTTAAGAAAAGGGGCATTACGGATGCCGTTACAGCCTACAGAAAAATCTCCCTAAACAAAGCGAAAAAGAATTCAAGAAATAAATGCAATATTGATTTTGCTAAAGACGTGTTTGACTACATTAAATCTCAGAAAAGGGATATAGTAGCAATCACGTTTGACATTAAAAGCTTCTTTGATTCTTTGGATCATAAAAAGCTAAAAGAAAGTTGGATAGAGGTTTTGGGCCTTTCAAATAAACTTCCAGAAGACCACTATAACGTTTTCAGAAATCTCACAAAATTTTCCTATGTAGAAGAGTTTGAATTATTCAAATTATACCAAAACAAAATTATTGTCGAGAGATGCTCTCCTTCAAATCCAGAGGAAAAAGTTTACAAACAAAAATACGTTGCTAAAAGAAGATATCTGCGGGATGATAGAGCTGTAGCTTTCTGTATGAAAGATGAAATTCACAAAATTAGAAAAAAAGGCCTTATCAAGGCTAATAAATATCTTTGTATCAATGGAGAAAAGAAGCTAAGAACCTTCGGTATTCCGCAAGGAACTCCAATAAGTGCTACTGCTGCAAACTTTTATATGATGGATTTTGATGAGTCTATTACAAATAAAGTTGAAAACGAATTCAATGGCATCTACAGAAGGTATTCTGATGATATGATCATTATTTGTAGTAAAAAATATAGAGACGATGCTGTAGACTTTATTAAGAAGGAAATTGGTAAAGTTAAACTCGAAATTCAGGATGCAAAAACTCAAGTTTTTGAGTTTAGATACCACAAAAAGCAGAATCTACATAAATGTTTCGAATACAATCTACTCACTAACAAATATCAAACTAATTCAAAATTTGAATATTTAGGTTTTCAATTTGATGGGAATCGGATATTACTAAAAGATGCAAGCATCTCCGGTTATTATAGAAAATTGAAAAGAAGTATTAGCAGGGGTAAGTTTTATGCTAAAAGAAGTAAGCCGGCAACACGTGGTGAGTTGTTTAAAACTTTTCTTTATAAACGATTTACAGTGGTTGGAAGTAAACGAAGAAGAAAATATTTAAGAGATGAAAATGATCCAAGTAAATTTCATAAAACGGAACATTATGATTGGGGAAACTTTCTTAGCTATGTGAATTTGGCAGAAAAAATCATGCCTGGGAATGGCATAAAGGAACAGCTAAAACGTCATTGGAAGATATTCCATGACTATATGAAACCGTATTAAAAAAGATGCCCAAGATCCCATGAGTGGCGGTGGGCAAGGAATAAAGAAATTATATCAAAGCACTTATTTAGTGAATACTTTTGAGAATATTTGGGTTCTTAATTACTTTAATTTGCTCATAATCAGGATGCTCGAGCTTTGGATCTATTATTATTACCTCTGACCCAAGATATTTTTTTTGAGCACTGTAAGTTAAATTGTAAGTAAGTTTATCATACTCACTATATATTTCTCTTATTGGCTTAGTATTATCATATGAGATAATCCAGTACTTTTCTTCTAAATTTTCGATTACTTCTGCGATTTCCAGATGATCATCATGCAGATAATGATTGTCATATAATTCTCTGCCTTTTTCATAATATGGTGGGTCAAGATATATTAAAACATCATTTGATAAGCTTTTTATTCTCTCGTTCAAAAATTCAATAGCATCCAGATTATAAATATGGATCTTAGATTTAAATAAACTTATTAATCTGATTCTTTTGATAAGGTTATCTTTATTAAACCTTGCATCTAATTTCCATTTTCCCTCTTGTGACCTTCCACCAATTACACCACCACTTAAAATTCCAGATCTATTTGTTCTGTTTAAGTAAAAAGCCGCAAACCCAACATCAAAAATGTCATAAGACTCTGCATTTGCGACTATCTCTTTTTGGAAGTTCCATTCTTCAATTGATAAAGAAACGTTCTTAATTCGTTCACAGAATTCATCATTATATTTTAAAATTGAATACCAAAAACTATATATAGGATAACTTAGATCATTCAAATGAATTGCAGATACGTATCTATTTGTCAATAAATCTAAAGCGACACCAGCGCCTCCTGCATACGCCTCTGCATACTCAAAATCATGTAGTTTATTTTTTTCAATTAATTCATAAAAAAAAGGACTTAATTTCGCTTTGCCTCCAGGATATCTTAATGGAGATAAAAACCTCATCTTAATTTCCCCATAATTTTTTTATAAACATCTCCATATTATCCCAAGTAATAAGCAGTTCATCTGGAGATGGAATTAAAAATCTACTGTGAACATAACTATGAAAAGTATCTACTGAAACCAAATGATTTGGATTGCTTACTGCAATTCTAGCAGCTTTAAGCTGATCTTTGTTCAAGATGTTCTCTTGCTCCATATAATTAGCGATCTTTTGCACTCTATTAGCAAACTTATCATTTTCGTAAATATTACTAATATTATTTTCTTCAATAAAACGGTCCATACTTATTTCAAAAAATACCCGCAGAGTCACTGAAATCGAATTTTTATAAGCTTTAACATTTAATTTTTGCAGTTCCTGAAATATTTGCAAAGCCCTTTTGTCATCAATCCTCCAATTCAATTCTTTAGGTATAAGATTCCATCTTTTAGTTGGTCCACCCTTTTCATCTGTTGTTTCTTCATTTTCATCTGATGAATTTTTTTCTTCTATTTCCTCTTGCTCATCTTCAATATTCTCTTCTAAATCAACTTCTATTAAGTGAAAATCTTTTTCTAAATTTTCCTCTTTTGGTAAAATATCTTCAGAAAAAGTATGCAAATAACCCTCTCGATCCCCTGAATAATAGACATCCGTAACTTTTATTCTTTTATGTGCTAAATCCAGAATGATCTTAGTTAATGGTTTTATAAAATTCTCAATATCCGTTTTTGACATTAGTTTATCCCCTATAATACCAACACCAATTTTTTCCTTAATCATACTATCATTTAATATTCTGGCAAGAGTCGTTATAGCTACTTCATCAACTAGGCTTTTTTCTGACTTTGTTAAATCACCAAAACTCTTAACAAGCTCTATTGCATACAATCTTGGATCTATTTTTCCACTTCTCTCTTGAAAGCGTGCTTTCTCAAGCGCCCCCCACTTAACTATTCCAACACCATCTTGCTCTCCCGAATGCTTTTGATTTATCCAAATATTTGCATCTTCTCTTTGTTCAAAATAAACACATAGAATTTTTTCGAGTGGATTATCCAAATACAATTTATGAAGCTCTTGGAATGATTTTTTTAAGCTATTATCAGTAATTAAATCTACAATATTCGGCTGGGACAAAAGGATTAAAGATGTGATTCTTCTATTACCTTCCAGAACAATATAGTTGTCACTATTTCCATTTGTAACTATTGGGATATCTGCAGGATTTAATCCATTCTCAATAATACTTTCAGCAAGATTAACCAGTTTTTGCTTCTGGTTAAAAAGCATTTTTTGCAACGCATCTCTTTGGTTCTTGGCTTCTTCATATCGTGGATTTAAAAAGTCCAGACCTAACTTTTCAACTTCAATTTCAATGTATTTATAAGACATAATTCAATCTTTTGTAATTGATTTTAGTTCAAATGGGATATTTAAGACAATAATAAAATAATATTTCACTTTTCCCCCTCCACAACTTCTATCTCTTCTTCCCCCAACCCATACAACTCATAAACCATCCCATCAATCTCGGCATCGGTTTGTGCGATTTGGGTTTTGAGGTCGTCGGCTTTGGCTTTTTGGCTGTTAAAGTATTCCATCCATTCGGCTTCTTCGTTGAGGGTGAGTTTTACCTTTTTCTTTTTCAACTCTTTCAGGAACTGTTTGAAGGTGAGTTCATGCCAGCTTTCGAGTTTCCGGCTGAGTTTGTCGATGTCGAATTTGGATAGCATCAATTCATTAAATGATTCAACATGATCATTTAGATTTCCAGACAACTTTGTAATTTTCTTTACAAGTTCTTCAAAACGATCATCGTCTGAATTTTCAAAAGGAAAGCTTTTAATGTAAACCCCGCTAAATTGAGCAAAAGCTTTATTCTCCCCGCTTTTTCTTGCTGTATGCAAATAACTCATGAGGCTTGAGTTCAAAGCAGCGGATAAACAATATACGTTTACCCCTTCCTTGGGAATTATCAGATACAAATTTTTTAAGGCTAACTGATTCTCTAAATCAATGGCTGAAATAATATCTGAGCCAGTTCTTCTCATTAAAATTTTGGGTTGTTCATACATCTCAAGATTGGCATTACTTTTCATTTCATCCTTAATGAAATTTACATAGGTGCCGCTGTGCTTATAACTATACCTTGTTACATCCCTTCCAAGTAAAATAGGTTTATATTGGTCTGATTTTCTCCTCTCTGACAGCCACTTGTCATTGTTTCTGGTTTCTAAACCCCGATATACAATCGCATAATCATCAAGCGTTTTAAACTCTTTTTCCAAGCGATTTGTCAACTCATTTTCCTTAGAAATAAAAGGGTTATAACCCTTTTCCAATTTTTCTCTATTGAAATCTATCTGTTCATAAACACCCTCAATAATATCTTCTGAAATTCGAATCTGTTCATTTGTAGCCTCGGCATTTTCAATCAAAAGAATTAAGGTTTCGACAACTTCATCAAATACTGTATCTTTTAGATATACTATCTCATCCACATTCATGGAATAAAGAGAATTTCTCATCTGAGAAAAATATTTGCCTTCAAGCCACGAATTGGGAATAATAAGACCAAGCCTTCCATTACTCCTTAGAATTTTACTTAATCCTAAATCAGTAAAAAGAGCATAAGTATTGGGGTTATATTCAGCGTAATTATATTTCTGGTTTACATAGTCAACTACTCTTTCTCCAAAAATAGATTTGATATATACTACATAAGGCGGATTCCCAATCACCACATCAAAACCGCCGCTGGCAAATACATCCGGAAACTCCTCTTCCCAGCGAAAGGCTTTATCGCCGGCCACTTCCTGATCATCAATCAGCGAGTTGCCGCATTTGATGTTGTTGTTCAGTGAGGTGAGTTTTCGTCCTTTTTGGGTGGTGCGCAGCCAGAGGGAGAGCTTGGCAATCTCCACCGACTCCTCGTTAATATCCACCCCAAACAGGTTGTTCTCCAGGATGCTTGTTTCAATGTCGGAAAGTTCCAGCGGCTGGTCCAGGAGTTTGCCCTGCAATTCGTCAATAGTTTTGTGCTCTTCCATCAAAAACTCCAGCGCCTGGTTCAGGAACGCACCGCTTCCGCAGGCCGGGTCACAAATGGTGAGGCCCAGCAGCCACGCACGGTATTGCTCCAGCTTGTCCAGTAACTCCTTCTTGGTTTTTTTCCGGCGGTTCGGCCGGTACTCCTCATCTTCAATCCCAAGCCCGGTTTTCTCTTCTTCACACAACTTTCCGACCGTATTCTCCACAATATACTTGGTGATGTATTTGGGCGTGTAGTACACCCCGTCCTTTTTGCGGCGCGTTTTGGAACTGTCCACCTCCTCGCCTTCCAGTTCGGCAGTGATCTCCTCAATCTCGTTCAGCGAGTGCTCAAAAATATGCCCGAGGATGTTTACATCTATTTCCGACACAAAATCGTATTTGCTCAGTTTCAGCGTATGTTTATACAGTAATTCATCACTGATTGTAAGATCATTCAGAATTTCATCTTCTGCGAAAAGTCCGCCGTTATACGCGAAAATCTCATCTTTTCCGGGCAAATTCCGGCCCTTGTTCAGGTAGCTGAAATACTTCACAAAGCGATCATACAGGGGACGATACTCATCCAGCTCCTTGAGCTGCTGCCACTGCTGAATAATTTTACGGATTGAATTTGGCGGCAGCAGGTTCCGGTCTTCCGCAAAAAAGATGAACAGGAACCGGTCTAGCAGCTTTTGCGTCTTTTTGAAAAGCAGCAGCTTGTCATACTCCGGGTTGTGTTCCTTGATACTCTCAAAAATATCGTGTTTGAAGGCTGAATAATCCCTGTACAGGATTTTGGTGACGTTTTCCTCTTCCGTCAGTGAGGCATCTTTGACCTTTTTGGGCAGGCCTTTTTCAAAACTGGGATAACCGAGGCAGAGCCACAGAACCCTGAACTCCTCTTTGGTGAGCGTGAAGAGGTTGAACTCGATGAAGTCCACCGCATTGTCGATATAAAACCGCAGCTTCTCAAAATTGGAGATGATGACGTAGAGGGCATCCGGCTGCTTATTTTTGTAGCCAAACGCCTGCGATTCCACTTTGGAGAGGTCGGTGGTTCCGGTTCCCTTCAGCTCAATCACCCCGCGGACTTTATTTCCATCCAGCAGTGCGCCGTCCGCTTTTTTGGAGTCGGTGAGATTTTTTTGCTCCGCTACGAGGTTGTAATTCGGGGCGGGACTTTTTGTAAACCCCAGGACTTTCACAAACAGGTCGTCCAAAAAACCTTCCTGGTAAGCTTCTTCCTTGGCAATACGAATGTTCTGTTGCACAACCGGATTGTGGAAATGGGCCGCGAATGTTTCCCAGGCGTCATTAATCTCATCCTCATTCAACCCCGAAAGGTATTTTTGTAAAACGGCACTCTGGAATAAAGCCATATTTTCTGCGATGGTTTATGATCAGCGGTTAAATAGTGAATGGACAAATGAAAAGCAAGATAGACATTAAAGGAATGATAAGATGTGACCCGATTTTGGTTCATGCAGATGATTCACCGTTTCTGAATCCGCCCGCCAGCTGGCGGGCCCAGCAACAGCGTAGGGCACCGCCCTCTGAAAAATAATGAGTCCGTAACAAAAGCAGAGGCTGTCCAAAAAGTATAGCTGACCACTGCTCAACTTACATTATTTAGCTTAATTTTAAATATATATAGTATAAGTTCTTCGTGTTACTTTGAGTCCTCGTGCCCTCGTGGCAAAATCAGCAGTTTATTGCCCCGAACCCGTCAGCTGGCGGATCGAAGATTCACGAAGTGCTCTTTTAATTGGGAAGGCATAAGTAAATCAAATACATCTTTTTTGGACAATCCCGCAAGCCAAATACAAAATCAAATTGATGCCGTAATCATTTGTGCAAAGAGAACAAAGAAGGCTTCCGCCCGCTTCGGGGCTATCTTTTAATATTGCATTCAATTGTTGCAGGGCTTTATCCTGCGCTGTTGCTGGGGCCCTTTCAGGGCTTCTTTTTTGCCATGAAAGGGTGCCTTGTCACAAAGAAGTATGAAAATTGAAGGCACTCTAAAAAACCGGGCGTTCTGTTTGCACCTCACGTCACAAATCGTATATTTCCAACTGTTATGGAGTATGGTTCACACAGTTCATTTTCTAACCTTCATCTATTGTTATGACTACACTGATTGTTATTCTCGTTCTCCTGGTTCTGATCATTGCATGGTCGGTCGGTATTTATAATAAACTGGTTACGCTGCGAAACCGGTTCAGGAATGCATTTGCGCAGATTGATGTGCAGCTCAAACGCCGGTATGATCTTATTCCCAATCTTGTGGAAGTTGCCAAATCGTACATGAAGCACGAACGCGAAACACTGGAAGCGGTTATCCAGGCTCGTAACCAGGCACAGCAGGCAGAACAGAAAGTATCAGAACAGCCCGAAGATCCGGAAGCTATGCAGGATTTAATGGGGGCTGAACAGGCATTGACGGGAGCGATGGGCAGGCTTTTTGCTCTCTCGGAAAACTACCCTGACCTGAAAGCCAACGAGAATATGATGCAGCTCACCGAAGAGCTGACATCTACTGAAAACAAGATCGCCTTTGCACGCCAGGCATTCAATGATGCAGTAATGAATTACAATACCTATCGTGAGAAGTTTCCGAATATGTTTTTTGCAAATGCATTTGGCTTTAAATACGCCGAGCAGTTTGTCATTGAGTCGCCCGAAGAGAGAGAAGCGCCTAAAGTATCATTTTAAATGGACTTTTTTGAAGCTCAGGATCGTGCAAAGCGGAATACGGGCAAGCTGGTTGCCCTTTATGTGCTTGCCGTAATTGGCATAATCCTCTCTGTCTATATTGTGACGCTTCTGCTTTTTCACTCGCAGGTAAACGGTTTTGCCGGCGCTTCATTCTGGCATCCGGGCTGGCTGCTTACAGTATCCCTGGTTATCCTGCTGGTGATAGCAGGCGGAACTGCTTTCCGGGTAGCTCAGCTTCGCAAAGGAGGCTCGGCTGTGGCAGAGCTGCTGGGCGGCCGGCGGGTGGAATCCTCCACGACAGACCCGGACGAACGCCGCCTGATGAATGTGGTTGAGGAGATGTCTATTGCTTCGGGACTGCCGGTCCCCGATGTTTACCTTCTGGATAATGAAGAGAATATCAACGCGTTTGCCGCAGGGTTCGGAACCAATGATGCGGCTGTGGGAGTCACAAAAGGAGCGCTGGATCAGCTGAACCGCGATGAATTGCAGGGAGTGATTGCCCACGAGTTCAGCCACATCTTTAACGGAGATATGCGGCTGAATATCCGGCTTATTGGTATCCTGAACGGAATCCTGGTGATTCATATCATGGGGATGATTTTGATGCGCAGTGTGCTCTATTCAGGCGGAATGCGGGTCAGAAGCAGCCGCAGCGGTAAAGGCGGAGGAAACTCAACGATTGCGATTATCGTATTCGGGCTTGCACTGGTGGTGATTGGTTATATCGGGATGATCTTTGGACGTATGATTCAGTCGGCAATTTCACGTCAGCGTGAATACCTGGCAGATGCAGCCGCGGTACAATACACCCGCAATCCCGACGGACTTGCAGGCGCACTCAACAAAATCGGGCTGAAGAAAAAAGGTGCGGAAATCAAAGATGGTCACGCGATGGAGATGAGTCATCTCTTTTTTGCAAGCAGTTTTCATTCGGCTTTTGATATGCTTTTTTCCACCCATCCGCCTCTTGAAAAGAGAATCAAGGCGATCAGTCCGTCTTTTGGCTCCGGTAAAGAAGAACGGCTGCAAAAAAAGATTCGTAAACAGTTTGACAAGAAACATGTCTCCGGAACGGATCAGGCAGTGAGCGAATCAGCCGGGGTCGGCGGACATGCAGCCCTGACTCCCGAAGTAATTCTTGCCGCTATCGGCACACTTGGAACGGGAGGGATGAAACAGGCCAGCAGCATTCTGAAACAGATACCGGATACGCTGAAAAACGCTGCCCATGAGCCGCTGGGTGCCGAAGCGTTGATTTATGCCCTGCTGCTTACTTCCGGTGGTCACAAACAGATACCCGAGTGGCTGTTAAATACAACCGGCACCGAGCTTTCTGTTGAGACAGACAAATTACTTTCAGCACTTGAAGAGGCCGACCGAAAATGGTACCTGCCACTGGCAGAAGTGGCGATGCCCTCCCTGCGGCAGATGAGTGCGGATCAATACAAGAATTTTCGCCCCGCTCTGAAACAACTGCTTCAGCAGAACGGGTCAGAAAACCTGTTTGGGTTTGCGCTCGAAAAAATGGTAATCCGCCGGCTTGATACCGCTTTTTCGGAGAAAAAGGAACCGGCCATCCGGCATCATAACCTGAAGGAGATCGGGCATGAGCTCTCTGTTCTTTTATCTGCTCTCTCTTACACATCAGATGATCAACCTGAAAAAGCATGGAAGTTCGCCCTGAAACCAATTGAAAAAGTAAAACCGGATGATATGGAACTACTTCCGGCCGAAAAGTGCGGCCTGGCGGACCTTGACCGTGCACTGGATGAGCTGGCAGCCTCGGCCAATCCTGTCAAGAAATATATCATAAGCGCTGTGATCTACTGTGTGATATCGGACAAGATCATATCCGCAGAAGAGATGGAGCTGATGCGGGCGGTATCCGATGCTTTGGATACTCCGATACCTGCAGGAATTATAAAGCAGGCTAATTAATTTCTCTGAGTCTGTCCAATAAGTCTTATTGGACACAGACCGGTTTAAATTATTTAAATGAATAGATATTCAAAAAGAAGAAATTGTAAACATTCTCACCATCCTGCACATTAATCATGACGGTTAAACTGGTAACTTGGTTAAAGATGCTGACAATTATAATATCAGTTCTTTTCATTTTTTCTAATTGTACAAATCAAAACGAATCAGCTTTTCACAAAAAAGTTGAGGCTTTGGAATTCAGTGATACTCTTAAGGTTCAGAAAATTCTAAATTTAGTAGATTCTGATAGCCTTTTTCTAAGCTCTCCCCGGCGGATGTTTGTTGTGAATGAGAACTTCTTATTACTCACCGAGCTAATTCCCGAAAACTTTATTCATCTGTTTAAGCTTCCTGAGCTGAAATATCTCTATTCCTGGGGTGTGAACGGTAAGGGCCCGGATGAATTCCAGTTTCCACCCGGTGATTACTTTGTCAATGAAGGAAACCGTTTCTCAATTTATGATTTTGCTTTGGGACAAATCCGTTTTTTCGAAGTGACGGATACTTCTCTGGTTAAAGCAGCAGATGCAAAATCCATGCGATATGCCGGCCAGTTCAATTACCTGTCAGGGATCACACGGTTAAATGACAGCTTGTACATTGCCAATTTTGATGAAACCCCTATGAATGATCCGGATGTTGAACATATTGCGATTAAAACAGACGATGCAACTCCTGTTTCAAAATTCGGGGAGTATCCGCCATCCGAAATTGAAGGTCCGGATAAATTCATGCTTTTTTCTAAGACCAATAGCGCCAGGCCCGATGGCACAAGGTTTGCCTCTTTCTACTCATATTTTAACCGGTTTAAAATCTATAATTCTGACTTTAAACTGATAAAAAATGTTGAGGTTTACGATCCATCGCTACCCGATCCTAACGTCCTTCAAACAATAGACAATCCTGAGCGGATTATTTTTCGTTACGTGCGTCGAGCTTCCGGTGATTTTATTTTCGCGCACGGAATGAATGAAACCTCTGAAAGTTTATGGGACGATCCAATACCATCACTCACAACATTCGTGGAAGTTTGGGATTGGGATGGAAACCAGTTATTCAGAGCCCATTTTGACAGAAAAGTCGTAAGATTCACAGTTGCTGAAAATTTGGGAAAAATATATGCGCTTGGCACCGAACCATTTGATGAGATATATGTTTACGATATTTCGGAGATACTTCAAAAGCTTTAAACTGATGATAACTATTCTTCTTCGTTAACCCCAACGTGGGCGCAGGCCTGTCAGATTAATCCCACACGTTTCGGTCATCAATGGT
>Ga0209943_1000865_pt1 | contig 19842 bp, 17 predicted proteins | sample SalPonR1_B_D2_MG_FD_185698 | JGI IMG/M metagenome (GOLD analysis project Ga0209943, IMG submission 185698) | Salt pond soil microbial communities from South San Francisco under conditions of wetland restoration - Salt Pond MetaG R1_B_D2_MG... ... | reverse complement strand
TTTGTGCCGGTGGCATTCATTCCGGGCATATCCGGGCAACTCTTCCAGCAATTCGCGGTGGCTGTCTCGGTGTCTATGGTGATTTCGGCGATCAACGCGCTTACCCTGTCGCCGGCGCTCTGCGCGATCATTCTCAAGCCGCATCACGGGCCGAAAAAGGGGATCATGGGCGCGATCTCGCGCGGGATCGACAAGGGGCGCGACGGGTACACCAAGGTTGCGGCGGCCATCGCGCGGCGGACTGTCCTCGGGCTGGCGCTGCTGATCGGGGCGTTCGCGCTGACCGGAGGCCTGTTCAAGGCGGTGCCCACCGGCTTCCTGCCCTCCGAGGATCAGGGCTCTTTCATCGTCGAGACGCGCCTGCCAGAGGCGGCCTCGGTCAACCGCACCATCGCGGCACAGCGCGAGGTGGAAGAGATCTTGCTGGGCCTGCCGGGGGTCGAGTCCGTCACATCGGTGGCGGGCTTCTCGCTGCTTGACGGCATCACCAAGTCCAACGCCGCTTTCGCGCTGGTCTCGATGCAGGAATTTGCCGAGCGGACCACGGAGGAAACGAGTGTCTTCAACGCCATAGATCAGGCCATGCGGCAGGGCGCGGCCATTCGCTCGGCGCAGATAATCGCCTTCAACCTGCCGCCCATTGCCGGACTTGGCAGCGGCTCGGGCTTCGAGATGCAACTGCTCGACACGCAGGGGCGCACGCCGCAGGAACTGGCCGAGACGGCGCGGGGGCTTTCGTTCGCTGCCAATGGCCATCCGACGCTGTCGGGTGTCTACAGCACGTTCTCGGCCAACAGCCCGCAACTGTTCCTCGAGATCGACCGCGAGCGTCTTTACGCGCTTGGCATCCCGGTCTCGGACGTCTTCGCCGCGCTGCAGCCGACGCTCGGCTCGGCATATATCAACGATTTCAACTTGTTCGGACGCTCCTGGCAGGTTCGGATGAGCGCTGCGCCCGAGTATCGCGATGCGGTGGAAGATATCGCGCGCATTCAGGTGCGCAGTGCCTCGGGCGAGATGGTGCCTATCGGGGCCTTTGCCCGCGCCGAATACGTCACCGGGCCGATGTCACTGTCGCGCTACAACAATCAGCGCGCCGCCAAGATCAGCGGCAACCCCGCGCCGGGCCTGTCCTCGGGGGCCGCGCTGGCGGCGATGGAGGAGGTGGCCGAGGCCAATCTGCCACCGGGATTTGACTACGAGTGGACCGGCACCGCGCTGCAGGAAAAGCAGGCGGCGGGGCAGACCACGGTGATCCTCGCGCTGGCGCTGCTCTTTGCCTATCTGTTCCTCGTGGCACTTTACGAAAGCTGGACGGTTCCGGTGCCGGTGATGCTCTCGGTGGTGTTCGGCGTGGCGGGGGCGATCGCGGCGCTGCTATTGGCGGGGCTGCCCTTCAACATCTATGCGCAGATCGGGCTTGTGGTGCTCCTGGCGCTGGCCGCGAAGAACGCGATCCTGATCGTGGAATTCGCCAAGGCCCGGCGCGAGGCGGGCGAGGAGATATTGCAGGCCGCCATATCCGGCGCGCATGCCCGGTTCCGGGCGGTGATGATGACGTCGTTTGCCTTCATCGCGGGCCTTATCCCGCTGGTCACGGCCGAGGGCGCCTCGATGCTGTCACGCCGCGCCGTGGGCACGGGGGTGGCGGGCGGCATGCTGGCGGCAGCGCTGGTGGGCATTTTCGTCATCCCGGCGCTCTACGTGATTTTCCAAACGTTGCGGGAAAGATTGAAGGGGCGCGATCCCACCCAAGCGGATACCTGAATCCGTGGGCCTGCGCGCGGTCCTCCCGGCCTATCGCCGCGCCTTGTCGGACGCGGTGCCATTCACGGCACTGCACCTGAGCGTGCGGCTCGCGATCTCGGCGGTGATGCTGCCGCTTGCGGGGGCGATCCTTGGCCTTGCTCTGCGCTGGTCGGGGGATCCGGCGCTGACCGATCAGGAAATCGCAAGGTTTCTGTTTTCGCCCTTGGGCGCGATCGGCGCATTGGCGGTGGCGGGCGTGCTGATCGCCGCGGCGGTGCTCGATCTCGCATTGATGACGGTCGTGCTGCGGCAGCCGGTGACCGGGATATGGCCCGCGCTCTCTACAGCCTGGCGGGTGGTGCTGCCCCGGCTGGGGGCGGTGTTTGGTGTCGCCTGGCGGCTGGTGTTGCGGGTGGCCCTGCTGGCTGTGCCCTTTCTCGCGGCGGGCGCAGCGGTGGCGGCGTTCACGTTCACGGCGCACGACATCAACTATTACCTGACCTACCGGCCCCCGGACTTTCTGCTGGCCGCAGGGGTGATCGGCACGCTGGTCCTGATCATGGCCGGAATGCTGGTCTGGCGGCTGTCGGGCTGGGCGCTGGCCCTGCATCTGCGGCTGATCGACGGGGTTTCGGCGGGAGATTGCTTTGCGCAGAGCGAGGCGCTTCTGCGCACGCGGCGCGGCGTGGTGATCCGGCGCATCCTTGGCTGGCTCGCGCTGCGTTTGGCGCTTGCTGCCGGGGTCGCGGCCCTGATGGGTGCACTCGGCTCTGGCGCGCAGGCGCTGGCGCTGCCAAGCCTCACACGGGTGGTGCTGGTGGCGGTGATGACGCTGGCGCTCTGGTCGCTGGCGAATGCGGTTCTGGCGGCGGTAGCGAACGGGGCGCTGGCCGTGCTGTTGAATGACCTGCATCACAGCGTGGCCCCCAAGACCCTGGCACCGCGGCAGGACACCGCGCCGCCGCGCGGTGTGCTGGTTCTGACCGGGCTTGCCATCGCGGCGGGGGTGTCGGGGCTGGGCGCGATTGCGGTGCTGGGTGACCTTGCGGGGCGTCTTGCGGCCCCGCAGGCGGTCGAGGTCATCGCGCATCGCGGGGCAGCGGCGGTGCGGCCCGAGAACACGCTGGCCGCCGTGGAAAAGGCGCTGGAGGATCGCGCCGACTGGGTCGAGATCGACGTGCAGGAAATCGCCGACGGTACCGTGATCGTCACCCATGACAGCGATTTCATGAAACAGGCGGGCGTGCCGCTCAAGGTGTGGGAGGCGATGCCCGACGATCTCGCCCGGATCGACATCGGAAGCTGGTTTGACCCCGCCTATGCGAAGGCCCGAGTCCCCACCCTGCGCGATGTGCTGGAGGTGGCCAAGGGGCGCGGGCGCGTGCTGATCGAACTGAAATATTACGGCCATGACGACCGGCTGGAAGAGCGTGTGGCGCGGATCGTCGAAGAGACCGGCATGGCGGATGACGTGATGATCATGTCACTCAAGCGGGAAGGTGTGGCCAAGATGCGCAGCCTGCGCCCCGCCTGGCCGATGGGCATCCTGGCGGCGCGGGCGATCGGTGATCTGACCGCTCTCGATGCCGATTTTCTGGCGGTGAATACCGGACAAATCTCGGGCCAGCTTTTGCGACGCGCGCACGCGGCAGGCAAGCGGGTCCATGTCTGGACGGTGGATGATCCGCGCGCCATGTCGCGGATGATATCGATGGGGGTGGACGGGTTGATCACCAACAAGCCGGGCCTGGCGCGGAAGGTAATGACCGAGCGTGCGGCGTTATCGCTTTCGGAGCGGATACTCCTTTGGCTGAGCGACCGTTTTCGCCTGAACAGTTTCAATCTGGTGGCAGACCCATCGGACGCATAGACGTTGATTATCTGGAGAGAACATCATGAAGAATTCCATTCTGTTGATTGGTACCGGCACGCTGTCGCTTGTCGGTGGCATCGTCGCCCTGCTGAATCCGCTGGCGGCCACGCTGACGGCTGAACTCTTGACCGGATATCTTTTTATAGGCATCGGTGTACTCATGCTGCTGTCGATATTTTCAGATGACCGTTGGGGGTCGCGGTTATTGTCGCTGATTCTCGGGGTGGCGATTCTGGCGATCGGTTTCAACCTGGTGAACAAGCCCCTAGAGGGTGTGCTGCAATTGACCGTGGTGGTGGCCCTTCTGATCCTTTTCATTGGGGTTCTGCGGATTCTGTTCGCCTTCCGGATGCCGACCACCGGACTTAAGGCGATGCTGATCCTTGCGGGGGTCGTGTCACTGGGACTCGGTGCGATGATCCTGACGAGCTTTCCGTTTTCGGCGGCGGTGGTTCTGGGTGTCCTGCTGGCGATCGAGCTGATCTCGAACGGAATTTCAATGATCTCTCTGGGTTTTGTCGCCCGCGATCAGGCAAGCTGAGGAGACGGCGATGAAGAATTGGCTATGGTGGCTTCTGGCGGGGCTGATCGCGCTGGCAGGCGGTATTCTGGGGCTCGTCAATCCGAATGCCGCGCAGATCACATCGACCACGATCGCGGGGTGGGCGCTGGTCCTGATGGGGCTATTGCAGGGGCGGGCTGCCTGGAAATCCTCGGCCTTTCGTGAACGTGCCGGTGCCGGGCTTTTTGCCGCGGCGGGGCTGTTTCTGGGACTGTCGCTTCTGCTGGGGCCGTTCGGCGATGGCACGCTCCTGCGCTGGCTTCTGGGCGGGCTGCTGATCGTCGGAGGGCTGGCCAAGCTCTGGATCGGGCGGCGCTACCGGACCGATCCGCTTTTCTGGGCGGTCGTCGCGGCGGGTGCGCTGTCGGTCCTGCTGGGCGGGCTGGTCTTGCTGGGCGTGGCGCTACAACTGGGCGTGATCCTGTCGCTGGAGCTCTTGGGCAGCGGGGCGGCGCTGGTCGTGATGGCATTGCGGCTGGAAAAGCCGACATTCCGGTAACAGTCTGAAACGACAATCCCGAAAGGACTCTATTGTGAATATGAAAATTCTGCTGTCTGCTGCACTTCTTGCGCTGCCATTGACGGAACCCGGCGCGGCACAGGCGCGCAGCCTTGGCAAAATTCTTTATGATTCGGGACTGTCCCCGGATGATATCTCGGTGATGGAAACGGCCGCGCGGCAATTGTTCGAGCCGATGGGACGCACTGGTGATGCCCGGCGCTGGAGCAACCCCGAGAGCCGCTCCAATGGGGCGGTCACCCTTGGCCGGATCGATGGCAACTGTGCCGAGCTCGTGCATCGGGTCAGCACCGTGAGACGGCCAGACCCCGCCACCTATCGCACGTGGCGATGCCGCACGGCGGACGGGGAATGGCGCGTCAGCGCCGGACCGGAGTGATCGGCGGGTGATTTTCCCCGCTCAACGCATTCCGAGCAACGCAAGGGCAGCCCATCCGCCAGTCAGCAAGACGGGAAAGGCGACGCGCGCCATGCGGTCGATTCTATGCGCGCGCGCATCCCGGCCGTTGACGACGTTAAGCCCGGTCACGAGCGCCTCGGCGATGGCGAGAAACACCATGGCAATGGACCATATCAGGATCTGATCCAGAACGGTCAGATAGCCAAGCGGGGGCAAGGCACCGGCGACCGCAAGGTTGAAGGCGATCACCGTCAACATCGACGTGGCCCCGAGACCGATCTGGAACTCGAACCGGCTTGGCGGCACCCAGAAGATCACCCATGACATTGCCACAACGAAGAAAAGTGGGAGCATGACCCGGAAGAGGTAGTAATTGACCTCGCGTTCCGCCGAGATCGTGAGGGTGAGCATGCTCAGGATCTGCCCGACCTCCCGCAGTTTTGCGCTGTGTTCCTCGAGCGACAGATCGTGGACGTGCCACCCGGAAATATTGAGACGGTCCGACAGCCATGTATTCGCCTGATCCGGAACGAATTTCAACGCCTCTGCGCCGGTTTCGACAGGCATGAAGGTGATGCCGAAATCATGCGAATCAAATGGGAAGTTGCGCAGGTTGTGGTAGGTGGAAATGTCGCCAAAGAACCTCTGCCTGTAGCTCACGCGTCCCTCCGCCCCGATCACCACCTGGTCGCGCATATTGTTGCGCGCGGTGCGCAGGCTGGACGAGTTCTGCAACACAATGTCAGGCACCCAGACCTGTGAGCGGGAAAACCGGCAGCCTTCAAGCGACCGGAGACGCGGATCCTGCCAGGCCAACATCGCGCCGATATCTACATTGATTTGCTGGTTCACATCATCGACGCCCAGGATGTCGAGCACGACAAACGATGCGTCCACCTGAACGGGACCGCCCTTGTCCGGCGTTGGCGCGACGTCGGTCCGCATGGTGGGCAACGTGCAGGCCATGACGGCCCCGGCACCAAGCAAGACGACGCCAATGCAGGTCACTAGAAATGCAAGCCACCGTCCCATCCCGCACCCATCCGCCTGTCCTGTCTGAACAGAATATTGTCTCGCTTGCTGGACATAGGCAAGGAAATCAACATCCGAGCGCGATGACGTGCTGCGGGGCCACTCGAAACGCGCTTCCAGAAAATGCGCACGCAGCTTGTAGCCTCCGCATATGCGATATGGCCATGTGAGCAATGGCCGATTGGCCATGGGTAGAGCAGGAGACTGAAACGACGACGGGGATTGCGACCTTTTCAAACGACGGAAAAGGCGGGCGATGACATCATCAACGCTTCGCGCGGGGCTGGATCTTTCTCATGGCTCGCGCCGGATGTCATCGTGCTAACGGCCTTCGTCCCGCTGAAATGGCAGAGCGATCCGCTGATCGTGATCATCGCGCCATCCGGGATGACGGCGGCCTTCCTGCTCCGGTGCGTATTCCTCGCGCTGCCCCCCCCGCGCGAAGCACACGGTGAACACACAGCGGTACAGGAGAAACATGACCCCGTCTCTTGACCCTCCACCGGCTGGAATGCCCATATCCGCGGCGAAAGGACAGGAAGACATGGCAGCCGACCACCATCACGACGCCCCCGAGATTGCCCCGGGCGCAGATGTCGCGACGGATCCGGTCTGCGGAATGCAGGTCGAGATCAAGGAGGGCACCCGGAGCCGCGATTACGGGGAGGAGAAATTCTATTTCTGCTCCGAAGGGTGTCAGGAGAAATTCGATGCCGACCCCTATTTTTACGCGACCGGCAATGCCCGGAAACTGGAGCAGCAGGCGCAGCCCGGCGCGCAATACACCTGCCCGATGCACCCCGAGGTCGTCCGCGACGCGCCCGGCTCCTGCCCGATCTGTGGCATGGCGCTGGAGCCGATGGTGCCCTCGGACGAGCCGTCCGAGGAACTGACAGATTTCACGCGCCGGATGCGGATCAGTGCGGCGGCGGCGGTGCCGCTCATCATCATCACGATGGGCGAGCTGGTCGGGCTCGACGTACGCGGCTGGCTCGGTCACCAAATGTCCGTCTATGCCGAATTCGTGCTGGCGACACCGATCATCCTCTGGGCGGCGCTGCCGTTCTTCCGGCGCGGCATCGACTCGATCCGCAACGCCTCTCCCAACATGTGGACGCTGATTTCACTCGGCGTCGGGGCGGCCTATCTCTATTCTCTGGCGGCGACCTTTACGCCCGGGGTCTTTCCTGAACAGTACCGGACGGGCGATGGCGTCGGCACCTATTACGAGGCCGCTGTCGTCATCATCGCGCTGGTATTCGTAGGGCAGGTCCTGGAGCTGCGCGCGCGCGAGCGCACCGGCGATGCGATCCGCGCGCTGATCGACCTCGCCCCCAAGACAGCCCGACGAATCCTGCCCGATGGATCGGAATACGATGCACCGCTCGAAAACATCGCCGAGGGCGATATGTTGCGCGTGCAACCCGGCGACAGCGTGCCGGTGGACGGCGAGGTGACCGAGGGCCGCTCCTCTTTGGATGAGAGCATGATCACCGGCGAGTCGGTGCCCGTGGAAAAGACCGAGGGCGACGGCCTGACCGGCGGCACGATCAACAAGAACGGCACACTGGCCATGCGCGCGACCAGGATCGGTGCCGACACGGTGCTGTCGCAGATCGTGGACATGGTGGCTGGCGCGCGCATGTCGCGGGCGCCGATCCAGGGGTTGGCCGACAAGGTCGCCTCGGTCTTCGTGCCTTCGGTGGTGCTCGTGGCCGTGGCCGCCTTCGTCACCTGGCTCTCGGTCGGGCCCGATCCGGCACTGGCCTTTGCCATCACTTCGGCGGTTTCGGTTCTCATCATTGCGTGCCCTTGTGCCCTGGGTCTCGCGACACCGATCTCGATCACCACCGCCGCAGGCCGTGGCGCGCAGGCCGGCGTGCTGATCAAGGATGCGGAGGCGCTGGAACACATGGGGCGGGTCGATACCCTGATCGTCGACAAGACCGGGACACTGACCGAAGGCAATCCCCGGCTCACAGATGTAATCGCACTCGAGGGCGAGCAGGACGAGGTGCTCCGCCTTGCCGCCGCGCTCGAACGCGGGTCCGAGCATCCGCTGGCCGAGGCCATCGTCACCGGGGCGCAAGAGCGCGGGCAGAAACCGGAGCATGCCGAGGATTTCGAGGCAGTGACCGGCAAGGGCGTGCGCGGCACCGTTGCGGACCGCAAGGTCGCGCTCGGCAATCCGGCGATGATGCAGGAGATGGGGCTTGATGCGGGCGATGCGGAGGCGCAGGCCGACGCGCTGCGCGCCGAGGGCAAGACGGCGATGTTCGTCGCCGTGGACGGGGCGATTGCCGGGATCGTGGCCGTGGCCGATCCGGTCAAGGAAACGGCCGAGGCGGCGATCCGCGAATTGCATGGCCTGGGCCTGACGATCATCATGGCGACCGGCGACAATCAGCGCACCGCCGAGGCGGTGGCGTCGAAGCTGGGCATCGACGAGGTGCGCGCGGGCGTTCTGCCCGAGGACAAGCAGAAACTGGTCGAGGAACTGCGCGCCAAGGGTGCCTCGGTCGCGATGGCCGGCGACGGTGTCAACGACGCGCCCGCCCTCGCCGCCGCCGATGTCGGCCTCGCCATGAGCACCGGGGCGGATGTCGCGGTGGAAAGCGCCGGGATCACCCTGATCAAGGGCGATCTGTCGGGCCTCGTACGTGCCCGCAAAATGGCCAAGGCCACGCTCAGGAACATCAAGCAGAACCTGTTCTTCGCCTTCGCCTACAATGCCGCAGGCGTACCAATAGCCGCAGGCGTGCTCTATCCCTTTACCGGGCTGCTCCTGTCGCCGATGATCGCGGCCGCCGCGATGAGCCTGTCCTCCGTCTCGGTGATCTCCAATGCGCTGAGGCTGAGGCGCGCCAAGCTCTGATCCAAGTGTCGGTGGCGTATTGACTTACTGTTCAACTCCGAAAGGAAAACGAGATGACCCAAGATCCCCTCTCACGCCGCGGACTGCTGCTCGGTGGAACCACGCTTCTGGCGACATGGCCCTTTGGTTCACTTGCGGAAACCACGGGGTCGGAAATGCATGTGATGAAGGACCCCAATTGCGGCTGCTGTTCAGCCTGGATCGAAATCCTCGAACGCGACGGCTTCCACGTGACGACCGAGGCGAGCATGGGAACGGTGCTCATGCGCTACAAGTTCGATAACGGGATTCCCCAAACGATGGTGTCCTGTCATACCGGCCGCATCGACGGCTACATGATCGAAGGGCATGTGCCCGCCGCCGATATCCGTCGTCTGCTGGAGGAACGTCCTGACGCCGTCGGTCTCGCCGTCCCGGGCATGCCCTATGGCTCACCCGGCATGGGACCGGAAACCGAGCGCGACGCCTTTGACGTCTTCCTGATACACCATGATGGCCGCACGGATGTGTTCAATCACTACGAAAGCACCTGATACCCGTCCTCTCGCCATTCCGGCAGGCCGCCGTCCATGCCCGAACCAATGGCACCAACAAAGAACGACCCTATGAGAGGATACCGCGCTCCGGATACGACCGCTTCACCTCGCGGCGAAGCCGGCGCAGTTCTTCACGTTCCTCGCTTGCAGGACCATCCGGGCGCTCGCCGTCATCGGAAGCCGCCTGCCCGACCCATTCTTGGCTCGTCGTCGCGCCAGGCTCTCAAAACCGCGCCCGGCTGGCCCCGGCGCGACAATCTGCTCCCTGAATTCCGTCCGGTACGGGTTCCTCGTTCTCGGTACGAAAAACACTCTCCTGCATCAGTGAAAATTTTCCATCAAACCGGGGGAAATCCAACCACACCGCCCAACGAGATCCAGGCCTGGCTTCAGTGGCTCAGGGCTGCTGACGTGGAGCCCGCTTGGCTGCGCTCAAGGCTGGGTTCGGTGCCATCTGGGGAAGTCTGTTGCGGTGGGTGGAAACATAGCTTTTGATATGTATACTGTGGAGTCGAACAACAATGGACCCATAAACACAGGGAAGGTCTAAACATGAGAAAACTCTCTGCTATCCTCCTGTCGGCCGCGTTCTCGACGGCTGTCGCGACGGGCGTATCGGCGCAGGATCAGGTCAAGATCGGCATGATGCAGGGCTTTACCGGCCCGACCGAGTCGCTGGTCAAGCCGATGGCGCTGGGCGGCGAAATGGCGATCAAGGAGGTGTCGGACAGCGGCATTTTCCTCGGTGGTCGTGAGGTCGTCACGGTCCGCGGCGACAGCACCTGCATCGACGCGGCCGCCGCCACAGCCGCGGCGGACCGGCTGGTGACGTCCGAGGGTGTCCACGGCATCAACGGCGCGACCTGCTCGGGTGCCACGACCGCGGTACTCAACAACGTCGTGCGGGCGAACGGCATCGTCATGATCTCGCCGTCGGCGACCTCGCCGGCGCTGTCGACGATCGAGGACGGCGGCTTTTTCTTCCGCACGGCCCCGTCGGACGCGCGTCAGGGCCAGATCATCGCCGACATCCTGGAGCGTCGCGACATCGGTTCGGCCGCACTGACCTACACCAACAACGACTACGGCAAGGGCCTTGCCGATGCGATTCAGGCGGCCTTCGAGGCCACGGGCGGCGAGATCACCGCCGTCGCGGCGCATGAGGACGGCAAGGCCGATTATTCGGCCGAGGTCGGCACGCTGGCGTCGGCCGGCGGCGAAGTGCTGATCGTGGCCGGCTATCTCGACCAGGGTGGCAAGGGCATGATCCAGGCCTCGCTCGATACCGGAGCCTTCGACAAGTTCGTGCTGCCGGACGGCATGGTCGGCGAGGCGCTGACCGATCATTTCGGCACCGCGCTGGACGGCTCCATCGGCACCAATCCCGGCACCGACAGCCCGGGTGCCTCGATGCTGGCCGGGCTCGCCGAAGGCAAGGACTTCAAGGGCGACGACCCCTATGTGCCGGAGGCTTATGACGCCTCCGCGCTGATGCTGCTCGCCATGCAGGCGGCCGGATCGACCGACAGCGCCGTATACAAGGACAAGGTTTTCGACGTCGCCAACGCACCGGGCGAAAAGATCTATCCCGGCGAGCTTGCCAAGGGCCTGAAGATCCTGGCCGACGGCGGCGAGATCGACTATGTCGGCGGCACCGCGCTGGAGCTGATCGAGCCGGGCGAGTCAAGCGGCAGCTTCCGCGAGACGGAGGTCAAGGGCGGCAAGTTCGAAACGGTGATGTACCACTGAGGGCATCGCGGGACGAAGGCCTGCCTTCACGGGGAACGGTTGGGGAGCGTGATCCCTGGCCGTTCCTTCTTTACCGGCAACCGGGATTGATTGAATGATAACGGTCGAAAACGTCGCCAAGAATTTTGGCGGCATCCGCGCGGTCGATGGTGTCTCGCTCGCGATCGAGAAGGGCTCGATCACCGGGCTGATCGGCCCCAACGGTGCCGGCAAGACGACGCTGTTCAACATCATCGCGGGTGCCTTCCCGCCGTCCTCGGGCACCATCTGGCTGGATGGCGAGAATGTCACCGGCCTTGAGCCGCACGAGCTTTTCCACAAGGGTCTCCTGCGCACCTTCCAGATCGCGCATGAATTCTCGACGCTGACGGTGCTGGAGAACCTGATGGTCGTTCCCGGCGATCAGCCCGGCGAGCGCCTGCGCCACAGCTGGTTCAATTTCGGGCGGGTCAGGCAAATCGAGGCGGAGAACCTCAAACGGGCGCTGGAGGTGATCGAATTTCTGGAGATCGACCACCTGAAGGACGAGCTTGCCGGCAATCTCTCGGGCGGCCAGAAGAAGCTGCTGGAGCTGGGCCGCACGATGATGGTGGATGCCAAGATCGTTTTTCTCGACGAGGTGGGTGCCGGCGTGAACCGCACCCTGCTGAACACCATCGCCGCCTCGATCAAGCGCCTCAACGAGGAGCGCGGCTACACCTTCTGCCTGATCGAACACGACATGGATTTCATCGCGCGCCTTTGCGACCCGGTCATCGTCATGGCCGAGGGCAAGCTGCTGACCCAGGGCACGATCGAGGAGGTCAGGAACAACGAAGAGGTCATCGAGGCCTATCTCGGGACGGGCCGCAAGCACGAGCGAAAGGCACCGGCATGAGTTTCCTTAGCGCGACCGGCATGACCGGCGGATATGGCGGTGCCGACATCATCCACGATTGCACCATCACCGTCGAACAGGGCGAGATCGCCGTGGTCGTCGGCCCGAACGGCGCGGGCAAGTCGACGGCGATGAAGGCCGTATTCGGTATGCTCGACCTGCGTGAGGGCACGGTCACGCTGGATGGCAAGGACATCACCGACGTGGCTCCGCAGGACCGGGTCCCCGAGGGGATGGCTTTCGTGCCGCAGAACCGCAACGTGTTCGTCTCGCTGACGGTGGAAGAGAACCTCGAAATGGGGGCGTTCATCCGCGAGGACGACGAGATCGAGGACACCAAGGAACAGGTCTTCGGCCTGTTCCCTATCCTTGCGGAGAAACGCAGCCAGCCGGCGGGCGAGCTTTCCGGCGGGCAGCGCCAGCAGGTGGCCGTCGGCCGCGCGCTGATGACGCGGCCCGATCTCTTGATGCTCGACGAGCCGACCGCCGGCGTCTCGCCCATCGTGATGGACGAGCTCTTCGACAAGATCCTGGAGATCGCCAGGACCGGCGTCGCCATCCTGATGGTCGAGCAGAACGCGCGGCAGGCGCTGGAGATCGCCGACCACGGCTTTGTCATGGTTCAGGGCCGCAACCGATTCACCGACACCGGAGAAGCGCTTCTTGCCAACGAAGAAGTGCGCCGGTCCTTCCTGGGGGGCTGAATGGAGGTTCTCAACGCGCTCGCACTGTTCGCCAACTTCGTCGTCGTTCCGGCGACGGCCTATGGCGCGCAGCTCGCCCTGGGGGCGCTCGGCGTCACCATCATCTTCGGCATCCTGAAATTTGCCAACTTCTCGCATGGCGAGCTGATGTCGTTCGGCACCATGATCACGATCCTGGTTACATGGTTCCTTCAGGGTTTGGGCGTGGGCATCGCCCCGTTGCCGACGGCGCTGCTCGCCCTGCCGGTGGGCATATTGGCGGCCATCGGCATGGCGCTGCTGACCGACCGCATGGTGTTCCGCTTCTACCGTCGGCAGCGCTCCAACCCGATCGTCTTCGCCATCGTGTCGGTCGGCGTGATGTTCGTGCTGGCCGGGCTGATCCGCATCGTCATCGGGCCCGCTGACCAGAGTTTCGCCGACGGCCAGCGCTTTATCATCGGCGCGTTCGATTCGCGCAGGCTGCTCGGCCTCGACGAGGGCATCGCCATCAAGCAGACCCAGGTAATCACCGTCGTCGTCGCGCTCGTGGTCGTCGCCTGGCTGTTCTGGTTCCTGCAAAAGACGCGCTCGGGCAAGGCGATGCGCGCCTACTCGGACGACGAGGACCTGGCGCTGCTGTGCGGCATCAACCCCGAGCGCGTGGTCATGATCGCCTGGATCATCGCCGCAGCACTCGCGACCATCGCGGGTACGCTCTATGGCCTGGACAAGACCTACAAACCGTTCATCTTCCTGCAAATCCTGCTGCCGATCTTCGCCGCCACCATTCTCGGCGGCATCGGTCAGCCGATCGGCGCGATCCTCGGGGCCTTCATCGTCGCCTTCTCCGAGGTGATGGTGACCTACGCCTACAAGAAATTCCTCGCCTATCTCGGCCCGGAGGGCTGGGCACCGGACGGGCTCGTCCAGCTGTTGTCGACGGACTACAAGTTCGCGGTCTCCTTCATCATCCTGGTCGCGGTCCTGCTGATCCGGCCAACAGGCATCATCCGCGGGAAAGTGATATGACGCAGAGGGTAGCACTCCTGTACGGCCTCATGGGCCTGGTGCTGATCATGGTCGGCTTCTACCAGAGCTGGAACGTCGCCTTCGGCATCTTCAATCTCTGCGTCATCTCCGCGGTGATGGCGCTGGGCGTCAACATGCAGTGGGGCTATGCGGGCCTGTTCAATGTCGGTGTCATGGGCTTTACCGCGCTGGGCGGGCTGACGGCGGTGCTGGTCTCCATGCCGCCGGTGGCCGAGGCATGGGCCGTCGCCGGCGGCGACATCGCGCTCTCGGTCCTGAGCCTGATCGGCACGGTGGCCGCGATCATCTTCGCGCGGCGCGCGGTGCCGCCGGTGCTCAGGCTGCCGGTGACGCTGGTGCTGCTCTTGGCGGGATATTTCGTCATCGGGTATTTCTTTGATCCGGCGACCGATGCGATCGAGTCGATCGACCCCGCGCTGAGCGGGTATCTCGGCGGTGCCGGGCTGCCGGTGGTGCTGGCCTGGCCCATCGGCGGCCTGGTCGCGGCCGGGGCGGGCTGGTTCATCGGGCGCATCGCGCTGGGGCTGCGCGCCGATTACCTGGCCATCGCCACGCTGGGCATCGCCGAGATCATCATCGCGATCATCAAGTACGAGGAGTGGCTGTCGCGCGGCGTGAAGAACGTCACCGGCATCCCGCGCCCCGTCCCCTACGAGGTCGATCTGGTCGAGCGGGACTGGTTCATCGGGCTGGCCAACTTCTTCGGGGCCGCCGATCTCTCCAATGCCGCCAGCCTCTTCGTCAAGCTGTGCTACGCCGCGCTGTTCATCGCCGTTCTGGCGATCATCATGTGGTTCGCCGAGCGCGCGCTGCGCTCGCCTTGGGGGCGGATGATGCGCGCCATCCGCGACAACCGCGACGCCGCCGCCGCCATGGGCAAGAACGTCAAGGCGCGGCACCTGCAGACCTTCGTTCTGGGCTGCTTCACCTGCGGGGTCGCGGGTGCCATGCTGACCACGCTGGAAGGCCAGCTCACACCGACCAGCTACATCCCGCTTCGGTTCACCTTCCTCGTGTGGGTGATGGTGATCCTGGGCGGGTCCGGCAACAACTGGGGGGCCGTTCTGGGCGGGTTCATCATCTGGTTCCTGTGGGTCCAGGCCGAGCCGTTCGGCAACTGGTTCATGGCGACGGTGACGTGGCCGCTGGGCGAAGAGTCCGGCCTGGCGCAGCACTTGATCGACGGGGCGGCGTATATGCGCTATCTGATGATGGGCGCGATCCTGCTCGTCGTCATGAGGTTCGCGCCAAAGGGCCTGATACCCGAACGCTAGCGCCGGATCATCGGTCCGGCGGTCACGCATGGCCGCCCCGCTCCGTAGTTTCGCCGGCCAACCAGCTCTCGCAGGGGGCGCACCGATGCGATGGGTGGCGTCAAACGGGTGCTACATCCTGACCTCGGGGTGCGAGAAAGCCGGCCTTTGCCGCCATGACGGAGTCTCGGCGGCGCTGCACCGATGACGTTGGCCAACCAAGATCATAAGGCCGCACCGTCCATGACGCTCCTCGTGAAAGAGCTGCGGATCGAAGCGACATCAGGGCAGCGGACTTACGCCGAATACATATGGATGAAGCCACAGAAGCCCGGCATAGAGCACCAGTCCAGCGCCTGCACGCTGCAGCGCCTCGCCGCCAGAGGCAGGACGTAGCGGGGCCGCGCGGGTGGCGGCGTGCAGACGGCCCCAGTCCGCGCCCATCTCGCGCTGCCGTCGCCGGTCCACCATGCACATGCCCAGAACAGCGAACGCCGCGAAGGTGCCGAAGAGGATCGCATGCGCGAGGTCGCCATTGGCCAGCAGATGCGCCCCGGCCCAGAGGGCGAGCGCGAGAAGCAACGGATGGCGCGTCACGCGCACGATCCCGGCGCGCGCCGGATTGAAGCGGTCATTGCCCGCGCCGCCGAATGAGAACGGGTTGGGCCGCGCAATGGCCAGCGCGAGGATCAGGCAGACCGGCAGCATCACCGTCAGCACCACGTGGTTCTGCCACGGGGCCCAGGGCCAGATCGGCAGGTAGGGCGCGCGCCCCGCCGCTCCGATCAGCCAGGCCAGAACGCCGAGCGAGAGCGCCGAATAGCCGAGGGCGAAGCCCGCATGGCCCAGCCGCGCCACCAGCCAGGGCCGCACGGGCGGGCGGATCGGCACCGAATGCGTGAGGAAGAACGCCGCGAAGGCCAGCGCGTATTCGGCCCATTCCATGCGCCGACCCTCAAACCCGTTTAGCAGGGGCGGCGCGCAGCAATAGCCGCCCGTAGACCACTGCAAAGCCTCCGAACGCCGCGATCCACGCAAGGCCCGACAGGCCGTGCAGCCATATCGCGTGATCGGGCCAGACCCCCGCAGCGACCCGGGCCAGCACGGACAGCACGACGGCTGCATAGATCGCCACCGTGCCAGTCCCCGCGCTCAACGCCTGCCCGGTATGCCCCAGCGTCGCGCGTGTCATCACCGCCAGGGTCATCAGACCGATCGCGCCGGCCATCCACAGATGCTGCGCCCCCGCCATGCCGAGACCGCCGGGCGACAGGATTTCGGCACCGAGCGCCAGAGCGCCGAGGGGCAGAAAGGCATAGGCCACATGCAGCACCGTCACCAGCGGCTCTGCAAAGGTCCGCTCCCCGGTCCAGCGGGCGAGGCGGACCAAGTGAATGAGACCGGCAAGCAGCAAGGCGAGACCGCTCACAGCATGTGACGGGGCGATCACCCATGCCAGCAGCGCCGTCAGAAGCGCCAGTAAGGACAACTTGTCAAAGGTTTGCATCGGCGGCACCGGCAGCCGCCCCGACCGGTGCCGGACCAGCCAGTTGCGGGTAAAGGAGGGCACGATACGCCCGCCGATAACCGCGATCATCATGATGCCCGCGCCCAGGCCCAGCCGCAGGCCATACCCCTGCGCCGCGTAGCCCCCCTGCGCCGCCTCCCAGTGAAACAGCGCGTTGCCGAGCAGGAACAGGCTCAGTATCCCCAGCACCATCAGGTTGCGCCAGTTCCTGCCCGCCACGATCTCGCGCAGCAGGATCAGCGCGAAAGCCGCCGGAAAGGCCAGGTCGACCGCGGCGACAAGCAGCGGCGGCAGGCCCGCCGAGACCATCACCGCAACACGCCCGGCCAGCCAAAGCGCCGCCAGGGCACCGAGCGGCCAGCCCACGATCGGCAACCGTCCGGTCCAGTTCGGCACCGCCGTGAACAGGAACCCCGCCACCACCGCACCGAGGTAGCCATAGAGAAATTCGTGCGCGTGCCAGCTCACCGGGTCGAAACCCGTGGGCAGGCTCACATGCCCTGCCAGCATCGGCACCCAGAGCATCATGGCGAGCACGGCCCAGACCGCCGCCCCGAAGAAGAACGGGCGAAACCCGTAGGCCAGGATCGCGGGGCCGCGCCAGGCGCGCATCCGTTCAGCCGTGCTTGCCGTCATCTTGCACACTCCCTCGCGGCGTCAGGCGGGTGCCGCCATGGCGATCCGCCGATACCCCGCCGCGCCGTGATAGAACCCGTTGCTGAGGCCCGTGCCGTCGCACAGAGCGGCAAGGCGCGCATCCGCCTCGCCCGCGGACAGCGCCCCGTCGAGCACGGCACGGAATACCCCCGCCACCGCCGCCATGTCCACCACCTGCGGCATGAGCCGCAGATGCGTCACGCCATCGGCGACGAGGCGCGGCGTCTCGGGCAGCAGGTCGAGATAACTCTCCGATTGGGTCTGGATGCCGTTTACCCGCAGGATCGGCGCGTCGTCGCGGGTGCTAAGCGGCATCCCGTCGGCGTCCTGCTCGCAGACGAACTGGCAATTGTCCTTGGTCCGACCGTGCGCGCGGGCATGGTAGCAGCGCGCCGAGACCGCCAGCGAGGCGCGACCGAACACCTGCACTTCGACGCCCAGCCCCAGATCGCGCGCAGCGCGCGCCGCCACGGCGATCGCAGGACCGGGCAATTCGGCGGGCAGGCAGACATGGGTCGCTCCCTGCCCGGCCATCCACTGAATCGTGACCTCGTTATAGGCGTTCATGAACGGGCCGATGCGGTGCGGGCGCGCGCCCCGCGCATAGAGCCCCGCGGCGTTGTTCACCTCTATCTCGGGGGTCTCCATCGCCGCCAGATCGGCGGTTGCCTTGCGCTCGCGGGTCAGCATCACCTCGGCGAGCGTCGAGACGATCACGCGCTTGCCCGCGCGCTCCAGCCGGTCGATGGTCTCGGGCAGGTCGCTCTCGTGAAAGGGCGTGCGCTTTGAGCAGATCACCTCGCCCAGGTAGACCTCGTCCACCGGGGCCTCGTCGGCGATGCGCGCGTAGAAGTCGCGCCGCGTCCCGGCGGACCAGTGATAGGCGATGGGGCCAAGGGTCAGTTTCGTCATCTCTGTCACCGCCATTTCTTCGTCTCGAACGCGCCCTGCGTCTGTTTCTGCCCCTCGGTCAGGGCGACGAGATCGGCCATGTTCGCCTGCCGTCCTGCGCGGATATCATCCACCGCCGCGCGGAAGGCGCGCACCACGCCGCGCACGTAGGATTTCGAGCGCTGCCGCCCCTCGATCTTGAAGGCATGCACGCCCGCGTCGATCAGTTCCGGCAAGAGCCGCGAGAGGTTGAGGCTCACCGGCTCCTCGAAGGCATAATAGCCCTCGGGCCGGTGGGGCGCGGTGTAGCGACCCTTGCAGATGGTAGGATAGCCCGCCTTCTCCTCCGGCCCGAACCGGTCGATGGTAAAGCCCGCAAGCCGCGACGACATCGCGCCGTCCGCGTGCCTTGTATATTCGACATCCCCAGCGGGCGAGCACACGCCATCCATGTTCGTCGATTGCCCGGTGAGGTAATTGGTCAGGCTGCACCGCCCCTCGACCATCAGCCCGTGATTGCCGAAGATGAAGGTCTCGATCTCGCAGGGGATCTCGCGCTTGATCTGCCTGATTTCCGGGATCGTCAGTATGCGCGGCAGCACCACGCGGCGCACGCCGAAATGCTCGCAGTAATAACGGATCGCCTCGGGGGATGAGGCCGCCGCCTGCACCGACAGGTGCAGCCGCGCTTGTGGATGGGTCCGCGCGATGTAATCGGCCACGCCCATATCCGCGAGGATGAAGGCATCCACGCCCAGCCGCACGCCCAGATCCGCCGCCTGCCGCCACAGATCGACCTTGCCCGCCGGCGGATAGGTGTTGAGCGCCAGCAATACCTTGGTGCCGCGTGCATGGGCATAGACCACCGCCTCGGCCAGTTCGTCAGGGGTGAAGTTCAGCCCCGGGAAGTTGCGCGCGTTGGTCGCGTCCTGAAAGCCGCAATAGACCGCGTCGGCACCTACATCGACGGCGGTTCGGAGTGCTGCGGGGGTGCCCGCGGGGCAGATCAGTTCGGCAAGGCTCATGCGCCCTCCTGTCCGTTCATGTCATTGTAATAGCCACGCCGCAGCCGCGCGAGGATGGCGCGCCCTGGCGGACCGAACATCGCCGCCGTCTCCTCGGCGATGGAGCCCTCGACATCGTCAAGCGCATTGCGCAGCCGCACCACCGCCTCGGTATCGCCCGTCACCTCCAGATCTCGCGAGAAGAAGGCGGCGTCGCCGTCCTCTTCCGAATCCACCAGTTCCAGCAGCAACATGAAGCGGCCCCGGATCGTGGCCCCCGCCTCGGGCGCGGCATCGCGCGGCACCGCCCGAAAGACGAGCGCCTCCGGGTCCGGGCGCAGGTGCAGGGCAAAGGGCAGATCGACCGGGTCGATCAGGAAATCGGTGCCCTGATGCGCCCCGAGCCGGGCGAAAAGCGACGGGTGTCGCGCGGCGATGCGGCGCACGACGCGCGACAGAAGCGGCTGCACGGCACCGCAGGCCAGCCGCGAGACGAGGCCGCTGCCGGGAAGACGGGCGGGATAGGCGATATGGCTGCCGTCTGTCATGGCGTCGCCGTCCTCTCGGTGGACACGCCCGCCTCGGTCACGATGAGATCGA
>Ga0209943_1000862_pt1 | contig 19851 bp, 17 predicted proteins | sample SalPonR1_B_D2_MG_FD_185698 | JGI IMG/M metagenome (GOLD analysis project Ga0209943, IMG submission 185698) | Salt pond soil microbial communities from South San Francisco under conditions of wetland restoration - Salt Pond MetaG R1_B_D2_MG... ... | reverse complement strand
GGCTATACGCCGGATGTCTTCGCCTATCCGCTGGCCGGCTGGTTCCTCGACAGCTTCGGCGCTGCCGAGGGTTACCGGCTGTACTTCGGCGTGCTCGGCGGCGCCGCGCTCGCCGGCCTCCTGATGACCGGGGCGCTGGCCTGGTTGAACCGGTCGCGGGGACAGGACCGCCCCGGGCTGGCCACCGCCTGAGCGGAACGGGAGGGCGGCCCGCCGGGTGGGCCCGGATGAACCGAGGCCTGCCCGCCTTTCTAGGCGCGTTTGCGGCCCCGGGGCTGGGTATTCTGCCGCCGCGGCCCGTTGCGACGCGGCTGCGGGCGCTGCTTGCGTGCCGTCTGCAGCGGTTCCGGGCGGATGCGCGGGTCCGGTTCGTAGCCCGGCACCACTTCCTTCTCGATGCGCTGGTTCAGCAGCCGCTCGATGTCGCGCAGCAGCTTGTCTTCGTCCACGCAGACCAGCGAGATCGCATGGCCGTCCAGCCCCGCACGGGCGGTGCGGCCGATGCGGTGCACGTAGTCCTCGGGGACATGGGGCAGCTCGTAGTTGACCACGTGAGGCAGGCTGTCGATGTCGAGGCCGCGGGCCGCGATGTCGGTGGCCACCAGCACCCGGACCCGGCCGGACTTGAAGTCTGCGAGCGCCTTGGTCCGCGCACCCTGGGACTTGTTGCCGTGGATCGCTGCCGCGTCCAGGCCGTCGGCGCAGAGCTGCTTCGCAAGCCGGTTGGCGCCGTGCTTGGTGCGGGTGAACACCAGCACCTGGCGCCAGTTCTCCGCGCCGATGCGGTGCGAGAGCAGCTCGCGCTTGCGCGTCTTGTCCACCGGATGGACGAGCTGGACGACCCGGTCCGCCGTGGTCTTGCGCGGTGCCACCGCGATCTCCACCGGCGAGTGCAGGAAGCTCGCGGCGAGGCCGCGGATCTCCTTCGAGAACGTGGCGGAGAACAGCAGGTTCTGCCGCTCGGCGGGCAGCAGGTTCAGGATCTTCCTGATGTCGCGGATGAAGCCCATGTCGAGCATGCGGTCGGCCTCGTCCAGAACGAGCATCTCGACGCCCGAGAGGTCGACGGTGCGCTGCTGTACGTGGTCGAGCAGCCGACCGGGGGTGGCGACGACGATGTCCACGCCTTCCCGCAGCCGCTTGATCTGCGGGCGGATGCTGACGCCGCCGTAGATCTGCACCGAGCGCAGCGGCAGATGGCAGCCGTAATTTCGCACGCTCTCGCTGACCTGGGCGGCGAGTTCCCGCGTGGGCACGAGTATCAGGGCGCGCACGCGGCGCGTGCCGCCGGGCCGCGACGCCATGAGCCGCTGCAGCAGCGGCAGCGTGAAGCCGGCGGTCTTGCCGGTGCCCGTCTGGGCGCTGGCCAGGATGTCACGGCCGGCGAGGATGGGCGGTATGGCTTCGCGCTGGACGGGGGTCGCCTCGCGGTAACCCTGTTTTTCGACAGCACTCAGCAATTCGGCCGCGAGGCCGAGTTCGGAAAAAAGCATGGATGGTTACTCCGGTTCGTCTGACCCGCAGCGCGACGGAGTCGTGCACGGTTCGGCCCAGACTGGATTCTTTGGGTGTGGCTCCGGGAGCACGGGGTGCGCTCAGGAGTGATTGGCGCAGACCGAGGTGCGCCAGGGTGCGCGCACTCTAACAGATATCCGCATAAAAGACAGTTTTCCGTTCGATGCCCCGCGCTGGCAATGCTCCGGTTACGTCTTCCTGAACTTCCCCTTACAAAACCTTCATCGCCGCTTCATCGGACCGTCGCCGGCCTTTAACGTCCAGAACTCAATCTCTTCCCCCGGAACGAAAATCGTCGATCAATCCTTCGGAGAAGAATGATGAAGAACGGCAAGGTGCTGTTGCGGCTTTGCGTTGCGGCCGGTCTGGTCCTGTTCTCGGTTTTCGGCTCGCCCGTCGTGGCGCAGGAGCCGGACGACGAGGTCATCGAGGAGATCACGGTGTACGGGCAGGCACTGTCGATGGAGCGGGCGCTGGACGTGAAGCGCAACTCCAACGAGATTGTGGACGCCATCGCCCAGGACGACATCGGCCGCCTGCCGGACCTGAACACCGCCCAGGCCGTGCTGCGGGTGCCCGGGGTGGCGGTGCAGAACGACCAGGGCGAGGCGCGCTTCCCGGTGATCCGGGGTCTGAACGCCACCTACAACCGTACCACCGTCGACGGCGCCATCATCGCCTCGCCGGAGCGGGGCAGCATCGCCCGTGCGGTACCCCTGGACCTGATTCCCGCCTTTCTGCTGTCGCGTATCGAGGTGCGCAAATCGATCACGCCGGACCTGGACCACAACGCCATCGGCGGCACCATCAACCTGGTGACGCGCTCGGCGTTCGAGTCCGACGAGCCCTTTCTGTTCGGGGGCCTGTTCGCCGGTCGGCACGAGCAGTCCGGCGACGGCACCACGCTGAACGACGGCGAGGACGTATTCCCCTGGCGGGGCAATTTCGCCGCCGGCACCACCTTCGGCGCCGACGACCAGTTCGGCGCGGTGCTCGGCATCGATTACTCCATCCGCAACTTCGAGATTCCCCAGGTGGAGGTGGACGACGCGGACTACACCGAGTTCGACGCCGCCGGCAACAACGCGGGGCTGGGCAACGGCAACGGTTTCGTGGTCCCGACCAACCAGCGCATCTTCTTCTACAACAACGTGCGTGAGCGCATCGGTGTGACCGGCCGGCTCGAGTGGCAGCCCAGCGATGCGGTCTACGCCGACGTCGCGGTGTATTACAACGAGTACAACGACGACGAGCGGCGGGACGAGGAGCGCTACGAACTCGGTACCAGCGGCAGCTCCGCGCAGCCGGCGGTGATCCGGGAGCAGACCTCCACCACCGGTATCACCGATACCGGCTTCAATATCGTCGGCATCGGCCGCTTCACACTGGACCGGGATATCACGCTGGTGCGCACCGGCCTCGACTGGGACCTCACCCCCGGCCTGCTGCTCGAGGCCGGCGCCGCCTTCACCCAGGCCGAGCTGTTCAACCCGGAGGTGACCGATGCCTTCCAGACCGGCACGGACCTCGGCGCCCTCTACGACACCTCCCAGTTCTACAACACGGTGACGCCGCTGGATCCGTCGGAGTTCAACGATCTGACGAACTACGGCCACGTGAATCGCGGCATCCTGGACCGGTTCACCGACGAGGACACCGTGGAACTCACGGTGGATCTCGGCTGGGACGAGACGCCGGTGGAGGGCCTCTCCTTCCAGACGGGCGCGCTGCTGCGCGACCTCGACAAGTCGGAGGGCTTCAACTTCCGCCGCCTGGTCGCCGGCGACGGTGTCGGCTACACGCTGGCGGACGTGGCCGATCAGGGTCTCGCGGACGTCACCTGGCAGGGCGGCTACCGGTTCGAGAACCGTATCGATCTTCAGGCATCGGACGCGTTCGTGGCCAGCAACGCCTTCGACGAGGTGCTGAACCTGGACCGAGGCTCCGATGCCACCGAGACCGTGACCGCCGCCTACGCGATGGGCACCTGGGAGGCAGGGCCCTGGACGGTGGTGGGCGGGCTGCGCTACGAGCAGACGGACTGGGACGGCCGGCCTCTGGACGGTGAGACCGTGGAGGGGGACTACTCCGACGTGCTGCCCTCGGTAAACGTACGCTACATGCTGGCGGAGGACCTGGTGCTCCGTGCCGCCGCCTCCCGGACCCTCGGCCGGCCCAACATCTCGGATCTCACCCGGGGCGTCAGTATCAACCTGACCGACAACACCATCAGTCGCTCGAACCCGGAACTGGAGCCCCGTGTGTCTACCAACTTCGACCTGAGCCTGGAGTGGTACATCCCGAACGGCATCCTGGCCGCCGGCGTGTTCTGGAAGGACATCGAGGACGAGATCTTCTTCCTCACCACCGACGGGCCGGTGACCGTCGACGGCGTCACCTACGACGCCGTCTCCCAGCCGGAGAATGCGGCCAGCGCCGAGATTCTGGGCTTCGAGGCCCAGTACCAGCAGACGCTCTCCTTCCTGCCGGCGCCCTTCGACGGCTTCGGCATCCTGGCGAATGCCACCGTGCTGGATACCACCTTCGAGGTGCCCCTCGGCGACGGCAGCACCCGTGAGACGAACTTCTTCCAGCAGCCGGACCTGACCGGCAACCTCACCGTGTTCTATGCGACACGGAACCTGGAGATTCGCGCCTCGTACAACTATACGGACGAGTTCCTGGATTCGCTGAATGCCGGCGACCCGAACCGGGACGAGTACTGGGATGGACGCTCCCAGGTGGACATGCAGGCCCGCTTCAATGTGACGGACAGCATCACGGTCATTGGGGAGGTGCAGAATCTCACCGACGAAGGGCGCCGCGAGCTGACCGGGCCGGGAGCGCGGTTCCTCCAGGAGGACGCGGTGTTCGGGCGCACCTGGTGGCTCGGGTTCACCTGGACCGCGGATTGACACGGATGCGTCTCGTTTTCGCGGGTATGGCGGGTTGGGTGCTGATTCCTCTGCTCGCACCGCTGATGCCAATGCTGGCGGCACCGGCACCGGATCTCCGCTCCGTGCCGGGGTACCAGCCGCCGCAACCGGCCATGCTCGAGGCGGTCCCCCTGGAGCGCTTCACTGCCTCCGAAGCGCTCCAGGGGGTGGCTGTGGACGAGACGCACTTCTATGCCGTGTTCAACTTCGCCATCGGCAAGTACGAACGCGAGACGGGTGAGCGCGTCGGCGGCTGGGTGGGACGGCGCGGCGGCCTCATCGGTCACCTGAACAGCTGCTATGCGGAACACGGACGACTCTGGTGCGCCAACTCCAACCACCCCGAGGTGCCGATGGCGAGTTCGGTGGAGGTCTTCGACACCGAGACGATGACCCATGTGGATTCCCGCTCCCTCGGGCTCATGGACGAGGGCTCGCTCACCTGGTTCGTGCCCTATGCGCATGACGGCGAGCCGGGCTGGATGGCGGGTTTCGCCCACTATAGCGACGAGACCGGCGAGCCGTACAAGTCCAACGCCTATGCCGGCGTGCACACGTTCGACTCACGATGGCGTCGTACCGGCGGCTGGCGTCTGCCGCCGGCGCTGATCGGACGCATGGCACCCCAGGCGGCCTCGGGCGGCGCCCTCGGCCCGGACGGTCTGCTGTACGTCTTCGGTCACCACGCGCCGGAACTCTACGTGCTGGCGATCCCCGACCGGGGCCCGACACTGCTGCACGTAGCCACCGTCGCCATCGATGCCGAGGGGCAGGCATTCGCCTTCGATCCCCGGCGCGAACGCGTCGTGTGGACCATCAGCCGGCCGAGCCGGGAGGTGCGCTCGTTCCGGCTGCCCGGGATACCCGCTCCCGGTCTCCCCGTCTCACCTTCCCCGGAGTCCAGCCGGTGATCTTCCGGAACGCCTTGCGGAAAGACATCTCGGAGCCGTAGCCCACACTCGCGGCGACCGCCGCGACGGATGCGTCCGTGGCGCGGAGCATCTCGGCGGCCTCCTGCATGCGCCATTCGGCCAGATAGCGCATCGGCGGCTTGCCGACCCGATCGGCGAAGCGCTCCGCCAGTACGGAGCGGCTGGTGCCGACGGCCCGCGCAAGCTCCGCCACGCTCCAGTCGCGGCGGAAGTCCTCGTGGATGAGATTCAGCGCATGGCCCACCTGACGGTCGGCCATGGCGGCCAGGAGCCCTGTGCTGGTGCCCGCTTCGATGCGGGTTCGCAGGATATCGATGAACAGCAGATAGGCAAGCTGATTCAAGGCCGCCGCCCGGCCGGGCTGGTCGGACTCGATCTCCGCGCTCATCATCTGCACCAGCGGGAAGGTGGCGCGGTGGCGTCCGCCCTCACGCAGGTCGAGAACGATGACCTCCGGCAGGCTGTCGAGCAGCGGCCAGGCATGGCGGTTGCGGAATTCGAAGAAGCCGCAGAGCAGGCTGGTGAGGCGGCCGGTGCGCTCCTCGGGCAGCCGGTTGATCACCTCCGGCGCCGGCGCCTCGGGGCCGCTCGCGAGGCAGTGCGCGGCATCGTGGGGGAAGACGACGAAATCGCCGGCGCCCAGGCGGCGCGGCGAGTCGGGGCCGGCGGTATGGAGCCAGGCCGCGCCCTGCTCCACCAGGTGAAACGGCACCTTGCGGTGGCCCGAGGTGTCCATGGCCCAGGTGCCGCACAGTTCGGCATGCAGGAAGATCTCTGCCCGGAGGCCGAGGCGGTGCAGGATAGCGCTGAGCCCGTCTCCCGATCGTTTCGGACGATTGGATATATTATCGATACGTTCAGGCATAGATTCGCCGCCTCCCCGGACGTAGGGTAACAGGCGTTGAATTCAGACGCACACCGAGGAGGACACCATGAGACGATCGATCCTGAACGCCGCCGCCCTGGCCCTGACCGCCGCGTCGCTGCCGGTCGGCGCCGCGCTCCCCGACCCGGGGATGGAGATAGACGCCGGCAACACGGCGCTGGTGATCACCGATCCGCAGAACGATTTCCTGAGCCCGGACGGCGTCGCCTGGGGCGTGGTCGGTGACAGCGTCAAGGACAACGGCACCGTCGCCAACATCGAGGCCCTGCTCGAGGCGGCGAAGGAGCAAGGCTACGAGGTCTTCGTCTCACCCCACTACTATTATCCCCACGATCACGAGTGGCAATTCGGGGGCGCGCTGGAGGTGCTGATGCACAACATCGGCATGTTCGACCGCCCGGGGGCACTCACCACGAAGGGCTTCGAGGGCTCCGGCGCCGACTGGCTGGAACGCTACAAGCCCTACATCGAGGACGGTGAGACCGTCGTCACCAGCCCGCACAAGGTCTACGGGCCCGAGAGCAACGACCTGGTGCTGCAACTGAGAAAGCGCGGTATCGACCGGGTGGTGCTGGCCGGCATGTCGGCGAATCTCTGCACGGAGTCCCACATGCGCGAGCTGCTGGAGCAGGGCTTCGAGGTGGCGGTGGTCAGTGACGGCACGGCCGCCGCGAAAGTGCCGGAGGGCAACGGCTACGAGGCTGCCCTGGTGAACTTCCGCTTCATGGCCAACGACGTCATCACGACGGAGAAGGCCGTGGCCGCGTTCGAGGCGGGGCGATGAGCGCCCTAGCTGCGCCGCTGCCGCCGGTGCAGGGAGGCCGCCGCCAGCGCCATCGCCACTGACGCCGCCAGGCAATAGAAGCCGATCCAGATCATCTGCCGGGGCACCGGGATGCCCCGGTCGATGAGGGTGGCCGTGACCCCCGGCCCGGCGGCGGTGGCGAAGACCATCACCGAGACGGTGACCGAACGGATGGCGCCGAGGTGCAGGGTGCCGTATACCTCGGGCCAGAGCGATCCGAACAGGGTGGAGGACAGCCCGTAGGCCATGCCGAGCAGCAGCATGACGACGAACAGCAGCCAGGCCGGGCCGTCGATGCCGAGCACGAAGCAGGAGCCCGCCAGCGGCAGCAGGAAGAAGGGCAGGATGGCGGGGGCGCGGAAGCGGTCTATGAGGGCGCCGCAGACCAGGGCGAAGACGACAGTCGTGGCGGCGGCCACCGACAGCGACAAGGCGTAGAACTGCGGCGGCCAGCCGCGCAGTTCCGTGAGGTAGTCCTGGTGATAGAAGATGGTCGTGCCGATGAACGGCGGGCCCAGGACGCCGGTGAGCAGTACCCAGAACAGGGGATCAGCCAGCACCTCGCGCCGCGTCCAGTGGCGGACGGGGAACGGGCCGGACCCGGTGCCGGCAGGCTCGTGCTGCGGAGTCCTCGGCACCCGGTAGGCCCACCAGGCGAAGGGCAGGCCGACCGCGAGCAGGACGATGGCGCCGGCCACCCAGCCGGCCTGGTAACCGTAGGCCAGGGCGAGGGCCGCGAAGGCGAGCGGCAGGGTGGCCTCGCCGCCCTGGTGGCCGAGTACGACCAGGGAGACGGCACGGCCGCGCTGGGCGGCGAACGAGCGACCGGTCGCCGTCAGCGCGGTGTGGGTCATCATGCCCTGGCCGAACAGGCGCAGCAGGAAGATGGCGAGCACGAGGACGGCCACCGACGGCGCGTAGGCGGCGATGAGGCTCGCGGCGGCGAGCACCGGCACGACGACCAGGATGACCCGCCGCTCGGGCAGGACGTCGACGAGCCGCCCCACCCACGGCAGGCACAGCGCGCTTGCCAGCGTCGCCAGCATGTACAGCCGCCCGATCTCGCCGTGGCTGAGGCCGAAGGCGGCCCGCCACTCGGAGATGGAGGCCGAGATGAAGAAGGTCTGGCCGAAGCTCGAGAAGTAGGTGAGCAGAAAGCCGCCCGCGATCCAGCGGAAGTTCTGTTTCAGGAACGCGAGCATTGTTGAAAACCCTGCAGGAGGGCCTTCAGGCCCGATCCCTTGGCCCTACCAGGATTCCTGCATGGGCCGGAGGTCCATCTCGAAGCTCCACGCGCTGGACGGCTGCTGCGTGAGGTAGTACGCGGCGCCGGCGACGTGCCGTGGATCCAGCCGTTCGGCGTCCCGGGTCTCCTCGCTGTCGGGCTCTCCCACCACGCCGTCGATGATGAGCACGGAGACGTGGATACCGTGGGGCTGCAGGTGTTTCGCCATGGACTGGGCGAGGATGCGCTGGGCTGCCTTGGCCGGCGCGAAGCCGGCGGTCTTCGGGATGCCCCGCAGCGACGCCGTGGCGCCGACGAAGATGATGTTGCCCGCGCCTTTCTGCTTCATGTCCGGGATCACCTGCTGCGCGGTGACGAGCGCGCCCAGCGCATTCACGCGCCAGCCGCTGTCGAAGTCCGCGGCGCTCAGTTCCTCCACGGTCTTCCAGCTGCCGCTGCCCGCGTTGTAGACCAGAACGTCGACGGGGCCGAGGTCCTCGCGGACCTGACGGAACGTGGTTTCGACGGCCTCCGGGTCCGTGGCGTCGCAGGCGTAGGCGCGGGCGTCGTCGAGTTCGCCGGCGAGTCGGCCGGAGAGGTCCGTCGAGCGCGACAGCAGCGCCAGCGCGTAACCGTGGGCGTCGAAAGTACGGGCGAAGGCTTCGCCGTTGCCGGGGCCGATGCCGACGACGGCGCAGACGGGTTTGGCCATGGTGATGCTCCCTCGTATCGATCGATGCCGCCCCGTCCCCAATGCTAGAGCATGAGGGGCCCGGATGGCGAGGAGCCTCGTTCGGTCGGCCCGCGACTCCGGCGACGGTTGACTCGACGGTCGATTCGGATGACCGTGCCGGGACCGGCTACGCAAGGAGCGAATCATGACCACACTGAACGAAAAGCAGGAAGCGATGTGCGAGCAGAGCACCTGGGACTTCTCGGACCTGAAGGCGCTGTTCATCAACTGCACGCTGAAGCCCTCGCCGCAGCTCTCCCACACCCGGGGACTGATCGACATCTCGAAGGCCATCATGGAGAAGAACGGCGTGACCGTGGAGGTGATCCGCGCCGTCGACCACGACATCGCCTACGGCGTGTGGCCGGACATGACGGAACACGGCTGGGAGCGCGACGAGTGGCCGGCGATCCTCGCGAAGGTCATGGCCGCCGATATCCTGGTGCTGACCTCGCCCATCTGGCTGGGCGACAAGTCCTCCATCTGCACCAAGGTGATCGAGCGCCTGTATGCGGCCTCCGGCGAGCTGAACGACGCCGGCCAGTACGCCTACTACGGCCGCGTGGGCGGTTGCCTCATCACCGGCAACGAGGACGGCGCCAAGCACTGCGCGATGAACCTGCTGTACTCGCTGCAGCACCTGGGCTACGTGATCCCGCCCCAGGCGGATGCGGCCTGGGTCGGCGAGGCGGGGCCGGGGCCTTCCTATCGCGACGAGGACTCGGGTGGCCCGGAGAACGACTTCACCAACCGCAACACCACCTTCATGACCTGGAACCTGCTGCACCTCGCACGCATGATCAGGGATGCCGGCGGCATCCCGGCCCACGGCAACCAGCGCTCGGAGTGGGAGGCGGGCTGCCGCTACGACTTCCCCAACCCGGACTACCGGTAGGAGGGGATTCATCCCCGATAGCGACGATGAAGATCTGGATAGACGCCGACGCCTGTCCCGTGGTGGTGCGGGAGATCCTGTTCCGCGCCGCGAAGCGCACGGGGGTCGAGGTGACGCTGGTGGCGAACCAGCCGGTGGCGACGCCGAAGCTGGCGAACGTCACCGCACTGCAGGTGTCCCGCGGCTTCGACGTGGCGGACGACGAGATCGTGAAGCGGGCCGCGCCCGGCGACCTGGTGATCACCAGCGACATCCCGCTGGCGGCGGAGGTCATCGCCAAGGGCGCCCATGCGCTGAGCCCCCGCGGCGAGCTGCACACCACCGAGAACATCCGCGCGCGGCTCAACATGCGCGACTTCATGGATACCATGCGCTCGAGCGGCGTGGAGACGGGCGGCGGCCCGGCGGCCTTCGGCCAGCGGGACAAGCAGGCGTTCGCCAATCAGCTGGACCGCCTGCTGACGAAACACGTACCAGGGTAGGAGGGCCTTCAGGCCCGATTCGGATAGGGAATCGGGGATGAATCCCTCCTGCATTTAGAATAAGCGTATGAACCATCCTCATCCCCCCACCGGCTACGACCTCATCGGCGACATCCACGGCTATGCCGACCCGCTGGTCCGCCTCCTCGACGAGCTGGGCTACGCCGAATGCGACGGCGTCTGGCGCCATCCCGCCCGCGAGGCCATCTTCCTCGGCGATTTCATCGACCGGGGTCCCCACCAGCGGCAGGTCATCGACATCGTCCGGCCCATGATCGAGGCAGGCGCCGCGCTGGCCGTGATGGGCAACCACGAGTTCAACGCGCTGGGCTTCCACACGCCGCACCCGGACACCGGCGAGCCGCTCCGGCCCTGGTCGAAGAAGAACCGGGATCAGCACGACGCCTTCGTCAGGGCCTACGCCGGCCGGGACGACGAGATGCGCGAGGTGCTCGACTGGTTCCGCGGCCTGCCGCTGTGGCTGGACCTGGGCGCGCTGCGGGTGATCCACGCCTGCTGGGATCCGCACCTCATCGCCGAGGTGCGCGCGGAGCTGGACGGAGCGCGGCTGAGCGGGGAGTTCCTGGTGGCGGGGCACGAGACGGGCACCTGGCAGCGCGAGGCCGTCGACGCTCTGCTGAAGGGCAAGGAACTCGCGCTGCCCGCCGGCCGGTCGTTCCCCGACCACGGCGGTGGCGGCCGGCGCCACCGCATCCGGGTACGCTGGTGGGACTCCCATGCCACCACCTACCGGGAGGCCCACTTCGGCCCCGAGTCGGTGGAAACCCACATCCCGGACGACCCGGTCGAGGGCGACCACCTCGTGGAATACTCCCACGACGACCCGCCCTGCTTCGTGGGGCACTACTGGCTGGAGGGCGACCCGTCACCGCTGGCGCCCAACATTGCCTGCCTCGACTACAGCGTGGCGAAGGAGGGCGGCAAGCTGGTGGCCTACCGCTGGGACGACGGCGACGTGCAGCTGAGCCGCGAGCGTTTCGTGGCGGTGAACCGCATGTAGGAGGGGATTTATCCCCGATCTTTGCCCCGATCGGGCTTGAAGGCCCTCCTACATGGGTGATTCAGCTCGCCTCCGGCAGCGGCCGCGCCGGCGACGGCGGCGCCTCCCGCGGCCGCCGGTCGGTGAGGAACGGGATCAGCAGGATCGGCACGGCGACCAGCGCCGCGTCCAGGTAGAACATCGTGCTGTAGTCCCAGGTATCGACGGCGACGCCCTGCCACGCATTCGTGTAGGAGATGGTCAGGTTCTGCAGCGCCATGAAACCGGTGAACTGGGTGGCGGCGACGGCCGGGTTCGTGAGTCCCATGAAGATGGCCGCCCCCACGCCGTAGTGCAGACCCATGCACAGAGCGAACGAGATGGCCACGGCGAAGTACTGATTGATGGTGACGCCTTCGACGCCCGCGCCGCCGCCCAGCGCGGCGGCCAGCCAGAGGGTGGGCAGCGTGGTCAGCGCGTAGAACAGCGCCAGCATCCTGCGCTTGCCGAGCCGGTCGGCGAGCCAGCCGCCGGCGACGCAGCCGAAACCCGACGAGAGCATGGCGTAGATGTTCAGCTGGCCGATCTGGTTGTCGCTCATGCCGAGGTCCACCTGCAGCGCCGTGGACACGGCACCCGACAGGCCCATGGCGCCGATGGGCGTGAGTGCGAAGACGACGCCGATCAGCGGACCCCGGCCGGAGCGGAACAGGCCCACGCCGAGCTCCCGCGCGAAGCCGGCAACCGATTCCCGGAACGCCCGCCAGACGCCGTGTAACCGTTCGCCGACCACTGTGCCGACCGCCGGATCCCGGACGAAGAAGACCACGAAGGTGAGCACCAGGCAGAGCAGCAGCGCCACATAGAGGAAGGAGACGTCGAAGCCGTACAGGCCGGCCACGAACATCGCGCCGCCGCCGCCCAGGCCCTGCCCGATGTAGGCGCCCGCGAACATGAAGCCGTTGCCCTGGGCGCGTTCCTCCTCGCGCAGGCTGTTCACCGCGAGGGAGTCGATGGCCACGTCGCAGGTGGCGGCGAACACGTTGTGGATGATCACCATCGTGATCAGCAGGTCGAAGTGCCGGGTGTAGTCGAGCTGGGCGACGAAATACAGCGTCACGATCATCAGCACCTGGCACAGCACGATCCACGCCTTGCGCCCGCCGAAACGGTTCAGAGTGACCAGGTCCACCAGCGGCGCCCAGGCCCACTTGAAGGCCCAGGGCAGGTAGAAGGAGGCCACGAAGGCGCCCACCTGGGCCACGTCGACGCCCTCCCGGCGCATGTAGGTGGCGATGGCCACGGCGGCGAAGCCGAGCGGGATACCCTCGCAGATATACAGGATGCCGAAAGTGGTCAGCCGACCCTTCCGGGTATCGAGCATGTTTTTGCCGGACAAGTCGTGCCCCCGCCTGAGCCCGCCGGCAGTGTAACCCGTTTTCGGCCAGTCGATTGACCCATGGTCGATTGACCCATGGTCTGGCCGACGGGAAATGCCCGCCGGCCGCGGCGGTGCTAAGCTCGTCGGAACGGTCGTTCTTGAGCGGGGGGATCATGGGGAACCACTACGTCCTCATCGACTACGAGCACGTGCAGCCGGACGGCCTGGCGCCGCTGCATTCCCGGCCCGTCCGCGTCTACCTGTTCGTCGGCGACCCGGAGGCGAGTCTGCCCTTCGATCTGGTCTCCTCCGTGCAGGCTTTCGGGGACCGGGCCACCTACGTGCCCGTGACCGACGACGGCCGCCGCGCGCTGGAGCTCCACGTCGCCTGTTATCTCGGACGGCTGGCCGAGCGGGACCCGCAGGGCCACCTGCATATCGTCTCGCCCGACGACGGATTCGACGCGTTCATCGCGCAACTGCGGGCGGAGGGCGTGTCCGTGCGGCGGGCACGGAGCCTGGCGGAGCTGCCGTTCCTCGGCGCGGCCGCGGCGAGCTCACGGGAGGACCGGGTGGCCGAGGTGATCCGCAACCTGCATTCGCGCGGGCTGGCGCGGCCCCGCCGCCGCCGTACCCTGATGCGCCTCATCCATGCCCATTTCGGCCGGGAACTCGACTTCGCCGAAGTGCAGGCGCTCGTGGACGCGCTGGTGGAGCAGGGCTGCGTGCGCTTCGAGGGGGAGACGGTGCACTACGCGCGGCCGATCACAAGAAGGTAGGAGGGCCTTGAGGCCCGATCTTTCGTTGCATCGGGCCTCAAGGCCCTCCCACGACAGAGCCTGCGCTATCATGCCGCCATGACCAGGACACTGCACCTGCCGGCTCTCGCCGGCGCCATCCTCCTGCTGACAGGCTGCGCCACCATGACCGAACCCGAGCTCGACCTCACCGAAGACGGCCGGCTGCCGCCGTGCCCGTCCACGCCCAACTGCGTCTCCAGCGACGCCGATCCCGCGGACGACACGCACTATATCGAGCCGCTGCAGATCGACGGCGACCCGCGGGCCGCCTGGCAGCGGCTGATCGAGTACCTGGAGAGCGAGTCGCCGTACACCATCGTCGAGCAGCGCGAGGATTATCTGCGCGCCGAGGCCCGAACGAAGATTCTGCGCTTCGTCGACGACGTGACCTTCCACCTGCGGCCGCAGGAAGGCGTGATCGCGATGCGCTCGTCGTCCCGGCTGGGTTACTCGGACCTGGGCAAGAACCGCAGCCGCCTGGAGACGGTCCGCGAAGCTCTGACCCCCTGACCCCGGGCGGGCGGCTGCAGGCCGCCGCCCTGCGCAAAAATTGCGGAATCTCAATGCGGGCGCCCCCCGCTCCCCTCTAGCGTCGGCCCACGAGTTCGCGCAGAGGAGCGCATGGCCCCGGTAATCGAATCGGTGACTGCAGCGGCGTACCGCATCCCGACGGACGCTCCGGAATCGGACGGAACCCTGGCATGGAATTCCACCACGCTGGTCGTCTGCAGGCTGACTGCGGGCGGGATCAGCGGTGTCGGCTATACCTATGCCGATGCGTCCGTCGCGCCGCTCGTCGAGGGTGTGCTGGCGCCGAGCGTCGAGGGGAGGGACGCCCTGGCGGTGACCGCGGCCTGGGATGCAATGGTGGCCGCCATCCGCAATCTCGGCCGCCCGGGCCTGTGCTCCCATGCTATCGCTGCCGTGGACACGGCGGCGTGGGACCTGAAGGCCCGTTTGCTCGGTGTGCCGCTGGTCGTCCTCATGGGTGCCCGGCGGGAAGCCGTTCCCGTGTACGGCAGCGGCGGTTTCACCTCCTATGACGAGGAACGCCTGCGCGGTCAGCTCGGCGGCTGGGTCGCCGGCGGCATTCCGCGCGTCAAGATGAAGGTGGGGCGCGATGCGGATAGCGATGCCGAGCGTGTCGCTGCCGCCCGCGACGCCATCGGCGCCACCGCCGGGCTGATGGTGGATGCAAACGGCGCCTACTCCCGGAAACAGGCACTGGCGATGGCGGAACGCTTCGCGCAATACGGGGTGACGTGGTTCGAGGAACCTGTCTCCTCGGACGACCTGGAAGGCCTGCGCCTGCTGCGCGACCGGGCGCCGGCGGGCATGGAGATCACTGCCGGGGAGTATGGCTACGACGCGTTCTATTTCCGCCGCATGCTCGAGGCCGGGGCCGTGGACGTGCTGCAGGCGGACGCTACGCGCTGCGCCGGCTACACCGGCCTCGCGCGGGTGGCCGAACTCACCGCCGCCCATGGAATCGGCCTGTCGACGCACACCGCGCCGGCGCTGCATGCGCCGGCTTGCTGCGCGCTGCCCGGCATCCGGCATGTGGAGTATTTCCACGACCATGTACGTATCGAAGAGACTCTGCTGCACGGTGCGCCGGCTCCGGTGCAAGGCCAGCTGCGACCGGATCTCTCGCGTAGCGGCACGGGCCTCGACTTCGACGATGACGCGGCGCAGGAATTCCTCGTGCCGCCGGAGGCAGTTTGAGAAGAGAGACGACGATACCGGACGAAAGCAGCAGGGACCGTATCGCCCGGGAGATCGCCGGGCGCATCTCGGGCGAAGTGCGCTTCGATACCGCTGCCAGGGCCATGTACGCCACCGATGCTTCCAACTACCGCCAGGTGCCGGTCGGCGTGGTGCTGCCGCGTTGCGCCGAGGACATCATGGCGGCGGTCGATAGCTGCAGCCGCCACGGCCTGCCCCTCACCATGCGTGGCGGCGGCACCAGCGTGGCGGGTCAGACCTGCAATAACGCCGTAGTGCTCGATGCCTCCAAGTACTACAACCGTGTTCTCGAGATCGACCCGGACTCCCGGACGGCACTGGTCGAGCCCGGCTGCGTGCTGGACGACCTCAGGGATGCGGCGGAGGAGCACGGCCTGACGTTCGGGCCGGACCCCTCCACCCACGACCGCTGCTCACTCGGCGGTATGCTCGGCAACAACTCCTGCGGCGTACATTCCGTGATGGCAGGCCGGACCGCCGACAACGTCGAGGCGCTGGAGGTGCTGACCTACGACGGGGCGAGATTCTGGACCGGTACCACCGGCGAGCAGGAGCTCGCGACCATTATCGAGGAGGGCGGCCGCCGCGGCGAAATCTACGCGGGCCTGCGTGACCTTCGCGACCGCTATGCCGACGCGGTGCGCGAGCGCTATCCCGAGCTGCCCCGCCGGGTTTCGGGTTACAACCTGCCCCAGCTGCTGCCGGAGCACGATTTCCACGTGGCGCGCGCCCTGGTGGGAACCGAGAGTACCTGTGCGGTGATCCTGCAGGCGAAGCTGAAACTCGTGCCGAGCCCGCCGGCGCGCGTCCTGCTGGTGCTGGGGTTCGAAGACGTATTCGCGGCCGCCGACCGCACGCCCGAGGTGCGCGACGCCGGTCCGGTCGGCCTGGAGGGCATGGACCAGTTCCTCATCGACAACATGCGCACCAAGTGTTTGGCCATCGAACAGCTGCAGGAGCTGCCGCCGGGCAGCGGGTGGCTGCTGGCGGAGTTCGGCGGCGATACGCCGGAAGCGGCCGCCGACCAGGCCCGTGCGCTGATGGCCGAACTCGACGAGGACGAAGTTGCCATGAAGCTCGTTACCGAGCCGGCGGCCCAGCGCCACCTGTGGGAGGTGCGCGAGTCGGGCCTGGGCGCCACGGCCTTCGTGCCGGGCCAGAGCGATACCTGGGAGGGTTGGGAGGACTCCGCCGTACCGGTGGAGAATCTCGGCGGCTACCTCCGCGGCCTGCGTCGGCTCTACGACCGCTACGGTTACCAGGGCGCCCTCTACGGGCATTTCGGCGACGGCTGCGTGCATACACGGGTTGACTTCGACCTGCGCTCCGAGGAGGGCATTCGGACCTGGCGGGCGTTCATGGAGGACGCCGCCGAGCTGGTGCTCGCTCACGGCGGCTCCCTCTCGGGCGAGCACGGCGACGGTCAGGCCCGGGCCGCGCTGCTCGTTCGTATGTACGGCGAGGAGCTGACCGAGGCATTCCGCCAGTTCAAGTATCTCTGGGACCCCGACGGCAGGATGAATCCCGGCAAAGTCGTCGATCCTTTCCCGATCACCTCCAATCTGCGCCTGGGTCCGGACTACGCCCCGGCCGATCCGCAGACCTGGTTCGCGTTCGCCGACGACGGCGGCAGCTTTGCGCGCGCCACGCTGCGCTGTGTCGGTGTGGGCAAATGCCGGGACACGAAAGACGGCGTCATGTGTCCGAGTTACATGGCCACACGGGAGGAGCAGCACGCTACGCGGGGGCGCGCCAGGCTGCTCTTCGAGATGCTCAACGGTGACGTGGTCTCCGATGGCTGGCGCAGCCGGGAGGTCCACGACGCGCTCGACCTGTGTCTGGCCTGCAAGGGCTGCAAGCGCGACTGCCCGGTGAACGTGGACATGGCCACTTACAAGGCGGAGTTCAACGCCCATTACTACCGCCGGCGGCTGCGGCCACGGGCTGCCTACTCACTCGGACTGGTGCACTGGTGGGCGCGTGCGGCCGGCCGGGCGCCCGGCCTGGTCAATGCCGTCACCCGGTCTCCCGGTCTTGCACGCATCGCCAAGGCGGTGGCCGGGGTGGCGCGCGAGCGCAGCCTGCCCGCGTTTCGCCGTCCTTTCACCGCGGGCAGGCCCACGCCGGCCGCGCGCCCGGGGGGGCGGCGGGTCCTGCTGTTCCCGGACACGTTCAACAACCATTTCCGCCCCGAGACCGCGGCGGCGGCGGCCGACGTACTGACCGACGCCGGCTACGAGGTGATGCTGCCGGAGCGGCCCGTGTGCTGCGGCCGGCCGCTGTATGCCTGGGGGATGCTCGGCCTCGCCCGCCGACAGCTCTCCCGGCTGCTCGATACGCTGGCACCGCAACTCGAAGCGGGCGTGCCCGTCGTCGGGCTGGAGCCGGCGTGCATGACGACCTTCCGGGACGAGTTACTGAATCTGCTGCCGGGAGACCCCCGCGCCGAAGCGCTGCGCGACGGCAGCTTCATGCTGAGCGAATTCCTCGCGCGCGAGGGTTACGAACCGCCGCCACTGGAGGCGGATGCGCTCGTGCACGCCCATTGCAACCACTATGCAGTGATCGGGCTGGAAGACGAGCGGGCCATGCTCGACGCAATGGGCCTCGACTACGAAATGCCCGATTCGGGCTGCTGCGGCATGGCGGGGTCCTTCGGCCTCGAGTCCGAGCACTACGACGTGGCGATGAGGATCGGTGAGCGGGTGCTGCTGCCGGCAGTGCGCGAATCCGCACCGGAGCGGCTGCTGATTGCCGACGGCTATGCCTGCCGCGAGCAGGTCGAGCAGTCGACCGGGCGCCCCACCCTGCACCTGGCGGAGGTGATGCGCATGGCGCAGCGAGGCGGGCAATGACTACGGGAGACTGACAATGCAGGCAATCGGAAAAACACGCTGGGCCATCGCCGAGGGCTACATTCCCGCCGGCAGCCATGGGCCGGCTCCGCAGATGGAGAGCCACGAGACCGCGTGCCTGCTGAATACGGGGGACGCGATGGCGACGGTGACCATCACCGTGTTGTTCGCCGACCGCGAACCGGCCGGACCCTACACCGTCGAGGTGCCGGCCCGTCGTACGCGGCATCTGCGATTCAACGAGCTCGCGGAACCGGAGCCGGTCCCGCGCGATACGGACTTCGCGACCCTGATCGAGTCAGACGTGCCCATTGTGGTGCAACACACCCGCCTCGATTCCCGGCAGGCGGAACTCGCGCTGCTCTCCACCGTCGCCTGGTCCGAATGAAACCGCGCAAGGAGGCGAAAGACGCGCATGAGTAACGAATTGTCAGGGCTGAACGTGATCGTTACCGGTGCTTCATCGGGCATCGGCCGGGCCTGTGCGCTGGAGTTCGGCGGCGCCGGCAGCAACGTGCTGGTGAATTGCTTCGACGAGCAGGAGCAAGCCGAGCATATCGCCGCTGCCGTGCGCGAGGCGGGGGGCGATGCACTGGCCCTCTGTGCGGATGTCGCCGATGAGGAGCAGGTGATGGATCTGTTCCGCCGCATGACGGAGGAGTTCGGCACGGTGGATCTGCTGGTGAACAACGCCGGCATCCAGAAGGACGTGGACTTCGTCGACATGTCCCTGGACGACTGGAACGCGGTACTCGGCGTGAACCTCACCGGCCAGTTCCTGTGTGCACGCGAGGCGGCGCGGGAGTTCCTGCGCGAGGACCGGCCCCGCCCCGCTACCCGCTGCCTCGGCAACATCATCAACATGAGTTCCGTGCACGAGGCGATACCTTGGGCCGGCCATGTCAACTATGCGACCGCCAAGGGCGGTTCCGCGATGCTCACCCGCACCCTGGCCCAGGAGCTCGCCCCGCGGGGCGTTCGCGTGAACGCCGTGGCGCCCGGCGCGATCAAGACCGCGATCAACGAAGAGGTCTGGTCGGACGAAGAGGGCCGGCGCAAGATGCTGGAACTCATCCCCTACGACCGCATCGGCGAGGTCGAGGACGTGGCAGCCGTCGTACGCTGGCTTGCCTCGGATGCCTCCGACTATGTCATCGGCACGACTCTCTTCGTCGACGGCGGGATGATGCTCTATCCCGGTTTCCGGGAGGGAGGCTGAGATGGAGGCCGAAAGCGCGGATCTCCTCGTCATCGGCAGCGGTCAGGGCGCCGTACCGCTGGCAAGCGATTATGCCGACGCCGGCAGGCGCGTGGTGCTGTTCGAGCGCGAGCGCCTGGGCGGCAGCTGCGTCAATTTCGGGTGCACGCCCACGAAGGCTTTCCTGGCCGCGGCGCATGCGGCGGGGCGCGCCCGCTTGGCCGGCGAGCTGGGCATCGAGTGCGAGCCCCATGTGGATTTCCCCCGGTTGATGGAGCGGGTGCGGCGCATCCGCGACACCGGTAGCCGGGGTGTCGAGCGCACGCTGAGCGAAAAGGGTGTACAGATCGTGCGGGCGGAAGCCTCTTTCACCGAGACCGGGGCAGTGACGGCGGATGGCCGCAGCTGGAGCGCGCCGGTCGTCGTCATCGACACCGGCAGCCGTGCTGCCGTGCCGCCCAT
>Ga0209943_1000860_pt1 | contig 19855 bp, 12 predicted proteins | sample SalPonR1_B_D2_MG_FD_185698 | JGI IMG/M metagenome (GOLD analysis project Ga0209943, IMG submission 185698) | Salt pond soil microbial communities from South San Francisco under conditions of wetland restoration - Salt Pond MetaG R1_B_D2_MG... ... | reverse complement strand
TGGCGCTGGCGTCGCTCGGCGGCCTGGGGACATTGCATGCCGAGACCGACGGGGACGAGGCCAAAGCGGCGCTCCAGCCGGGAGAGACCACGGTCTCGCCGGGCTGCGTGGACTGCCACAACGGCGAGATGGCCGCCACCATCGGCACACTGCTGGACGGCCTCGGGCATATGCCGGTGGACGACATGGTCGAGACGGTGCCCGACGACTGCATGGAATGCCACGGCGAGGCGGGCGGCGCCTGGATGATGAGCGAGATGGCCCATGTGCTGCATTTCGAGGACCCGACCAGCAACGCCTTCGTGATCGATCACGGCGGCAACTGCCTGAGCTGTCACGTAATGGATGTCGAGACCGGCGAAGTGAAGGTCAAGTCCGGGCCGCGGAACTGGTAGCGAGCGGCGGCCGGAACCACTTGAGCCGGAGCGCGTTGCTGACCACGCACAGGCTGGAAAGCGCCATGGCCAGCGCCGCCAGCATGGGCGAGAGCAGCAGGCCCGCGGCGGGATACAGCACGCCCGCCGCGACCGGGACCAGGCTGGCGTTGTAGGCGAAGGCCCAGAAGAGGTTCTGGCGGATGTTGCGCAGCGTCACGGCAGACAGGGCGACGGCATTCGGCAGCTTGCGCAGGTCGCCCGACATCAGCACCAGCTCGGCGCTGTCGATGGCGATGTCCGTGCCGGTGCCGATGGCGATGCCGACATCCGCCTGCGCGAGTGCGGGCGCGTCGTTGATGCCGTCGCCGACGAAGGCGACCTTCGCGCCGCCGCGCTGCAGTTCCTTCAGCTGTGTCACCTTGTCCTCGGGCATCAACTCCGCGCGCACTTCGTCGATGCCGGCCTGACTCGCGATGGCGGCGGCGGTGCGCCGGTCGTCGCCGGTGAGCATGACCACTTGCCGGCCCATCGCGCGCAGTTCGGCGACCGCCTCGCGCGCGTCGTCCTTGAGCGGGTCCGCGACACCGATCAGTGCCGCGAGGCGGCCATCCAGCGCGGCATAAAGCGGTGTGCCGCCAGCCTCGGCGATCCCCGCCGCCTGCGCGGCGAAAGGCGTCGCATCCACTTCCAGTTGTGCCATGAAGCGCAGGGCGCCGACCGCCAGCTGCCGGCCATCGACGCTCGCCCTGGCGCCGAGGCCCGCTACCGCCTCGAATTCCTGCGCTTCGCGCAATTCGACGCCGCGCTCGCGGGCGCCCGCTACGATCGCCGCCGCGACGGGGTGCTCCGAGTGTTGCTCGAGCGAGGCGACCATGGCGAGCAGTTCCTGCTCGTCGAGTCCCGGCGCGGGGCTGAACACGGTCAGGGTGGGTTCGCCCCGAGTCAGCGTGCCGGTCTTGTCCAGGGCGACCACCCTGGTCTCCTGCAGCGACTGCAGCGCGTCGCCCTTGCGGAATAGCAGTCCAAGCTCGGCGCCCTTGCCGGTGCCCACCATGATCGACACCGGGGTGGCCAGCCCCATGGCACAGGGGCAGGCGATGATCAGCACCGCCACGGCGTTCACCAGCGCAAAGCTGAGCGCGGGCGGCGGGCCGAACATCAGCCAGGCCACGAACGTGAGCAGCGCGACGGCGATGACCACGGGCACAAATACCAGCGTGACCTTGTCGACCAGCGCCTGTATGGGCAGCTTGGCGGCCTGCGCCTGTTCCACCATGCGCACGATGCGTGCCAGCACCGTCTCGGCGCCGACCCGCGTGGCGCGGAAGCTGAAGGCGCCGCTGCCGTTGATAGTACCGCCGACGACCTCGTCCTGAGGACCTTTTTGCACGGGCAAAGGCTCGCCGCTGATCATCGACTCGTCCAGCCAGGAAGCGCCTGCCACGATCTCCCCGTCCACCGGCACCTGTTCGCCGGGCCGCACCAGCACGAGGTCGCCGCGCTGGACGTGCTCGGCTGGCAGCTCGAGCGTCCCGCCGTTACGGTCGATGCGCGCAGTGCGGGGCTGCAGCGAGACCAGTCGGCGGATGGCGTCGCTGGCGCGACCGCGCGCGCGGGCCTCCAGGTAGCGGCCGCCCAGGATCAGCGTGATGATCACTGCTGAGGCCTCGAAATAGACGTTGGCAGTGCCTTCCGGCAGTACTCCGGCGAAGAACACCGCTACCACCGAGTAACCCCAGGCCGCAGTGCTGCCGAGCATGACCAGCGAGTCCATATCCGGCGCGCCGCGCACGAGTGACGGCCAGCCGCTGCGGTAGAAGCGCAGGCCGGGCCCGAACTGCACGGCCGTCGCCAGCACGAAGAACAGCAGGTGGAGATTGCGCGTGCCAATGCTGTCGGCCAGCGTTTGCGCCATTCCGGGGAGCAGGTGTCCGCCCATCTCCAGCACGAAAATGGGCAGCGCCAGCAGGGCCGAGACCAGGAACGCGCGGCGGAGCTCGCGGCTCTCGTCGCGGCGCGCCTCGGCTTCGCGATCCGCCTGCTCGGCCGAGTCCGCCAGCGGCTCGGCCTCGAAGCCGGCGTCGCGCACGGCGCGGGCGAGCGCATCCGGCGTCACGGCCGGATCTTCCAGCCGCACGAAGGCGCGTCCCGATGCCAGGTTCACCGCGGCGCCGTCCACGCCGGGCGTGGCTTCGATGGCTTTTTCAACCCGGCCCACGCAGGAGGCGCAGTGCATGCCGCTGATGCTGAGCACGAGTTCCGCGGGCCGACCCGCGGCACCCCTTTGATTGCCCGGTGCGTTGCCAGCTTGGTTGGCGAGGTCGTTCGCAGAGGGATTCATGACCCCATTATCCGCCGAAGTGCCCCCATATGCTCAACAGGCCTGCTCAAAGGACCTGTTCAGGGGGCGCGCGCCTCAAGCGAAGCCGATGTGCTGCGGGCGCTGTGCGCGCAGCCGGTCCCAGGCCTTTTCGTGGAAGAAATAGGCCACCGTGTTGAGCACGGGCTCGACCATCGCGATGGCACCGCCGATGGCGAGGCTGCCGGTCAGTGCGTAGGCCACGCTGAAAGCGACGGCGAAATGCACGACTGCGAAGCTGAGTGTCTTGGTCATCGGGCGAGGCCTCTGCGGTATGACTGCGGATCTCAGCCTATGCCAGGGCCCGTCATGTGTGAAATGAATTGTTTCTCTCGGTTCGATAGGGAAAGCCTATGGCAGAACTCGTCTCAGCGACCCTGCCCCAGTGCCCCTACCGTAACGCATAGAAAAGCGCGGCCAGCAGGAAGACGAGCAGGACGGCTGCGCACACTCGTTTCAGGGTTCGGGTGCTCATGCGGACGCCTCACGCATACTGGAAATGTTCCGCGACGATCTGCCGGGCCGGGACGCCAAGGGCGCGCAGGCCGTGCTCGACGCTATTCATCATCGGCGGCGGCCCGCAGACGAAATATTGCCAGTGCGCGCGCCGCGGGGCGTCGAGCAGATCGGCAAGCACGTCCGGCGTCAGCTGGCCAACGGCCCCGCGCCAGTCCGGCGGCGGTTCGGCGAGCACGAAGCGCAGCTCGAGCGGGATTTCTCTTGCCATCGCTTCCAGCTCCTCGCGATAAAGGATCTGCGTTTCCACGCGATTGCCGTAGACCAGGGTCACCGGGTCGGCGTACGACTCGGCACGAAGCTGGCGCAGGATACTGATCACTGGTGCGAAACCGACGCCGCCGGCGATGAAGACGAGTCGCTCGTGGCGCCCGGGCGGCACGACGAAGTGGCCGTGCGGGCCGTCCAGCCATGCCAGGGTGCCGATCGGGACGGTGCCGATGCGGTTGGTGAAATCACCGCTCTGCTTGATGGTGAAGCCGATTTCCGGGCTTTCGGCGGGCGCCGAACTGATGGAGAAGGGATGCTCGGTCAGGCTGAAAGGGGAGTGGCCCAGATTCAGCCAGGCGAACTGGCCGGCCAGGAAGCGGATCTGCCGGTCATGCTGCGGACTGAGCCGAACCTCCCAGGTGCGCTCCGCGACCTGCCGGTTCGCGATGACGTGGTAAGGACGCTGCAGTTGCAGCAGGGGCTTGAGGACATACACGAACAACAGCGTGGCGAGCGCCATTGCGGCCAGCGTGATCCAGAAACCGGCCAGCAAGGCCGTGTCGTGACGAACGACCGTGAGCGCGTGATGCAGGCCGAAGCCGGCTACGAGCGCGGCGCCGACACCGTGCGTGGCGCGCCATGCCTCGTAGCCGAAGGGCAGCCGCTTGCGCAGCCAGGCCACCGGCACGAGCACCAGCAGCAGGAGCCACGCGATCACGCCGGAACGGTTCCATTCGGCCGTGAACATGCGCTCGAGCATGGTCAGCGCACGTGCCGGATCGGCGCCCAGGCGCGGCGCCACGTACAGCAGGGGATGGAGCAGCAGGAACAGCAACAGGCCCCATGCGGCGAACTGGTGAACGCGCATGGTGACGTCGATGCCCACCTTGCCCGACACGCCGCGGAAACGGCCGGAAAGAGGAAACTCCAGCAGCAGCATGGCGTAGCCGGTCATCGCCAGGCCGCTGGCGAACTCATGCCAAAATCCACCCGGCGCTCTCCCCGACAGGAGGGCGAGCCCCATGGGCGTGAGCGCCAGCGCGCTGTAGAGCGCCAGCAGGAGCGGTCCGTTCAGGCCCGGCAGCAGCGGCTGCGCCCGGGCCGTGGCGGCTTCGGAAGGCGGCATGGTTTTTCCCGCGAACGACTGGTGTCACAGTGCATACGCCGCTCGGCGTGCGTCAATCGGCGCTTTCCCTCATGCGTCATGGACTCGAGCGCCATGCCGAGCGCCGATGTAATCTAGCGCCATGAGATTTCCGTGGGATCGGCGGTCAGCCGTGTTCGTCACCGGGGCCGGTTGCAGGCGGGCATGGCCGTGGCCAGTGCTGCTGGTCGTGCTGCTTGGGACGAACTGCGCAGTCGCGGCCGACGTGGTAGCACACCTGGCGGTCGATCGTTGCGACATCCCCGATGAGCGCCTGGAAGCGGAAGGCGCGCGAATTCGCGAGATCACGGTCGACAACCTGAACATCTTCGACCTCGATGACCCGAAAGAGGACAAGGGCCTGTTCCGGCTCATGAACGGCCTGCACGCGCGCACCCGGCCCTGGGTCATCGAGCGCCAGCTGCTGTTCGAGGAGGGTGATCTTTTCGACCGTCGCCAGCTGCAGGAGACGGAGCGCATTCTCCGCGGCACCAATTACCTCTATGACGCGCGCGTCGTGCTTTCCTCCTGCGACGAAAATGGCGTGCACGTGCTGGTGCGCACGCGCGACGTGTGGACGCTGCAGCCGGGCATCTCGGTGTCTCGCAGCGGCGGCGAAAGCCGGGTGGGGCTGGATATCCAGGAAGAGAATTTCCTGGGTCGCGGCGGCAGCGTCCGCTTTGCGCGCAAGATCGACGAGGAACGCAGGACCACGCAGCTCGGCTACAGCGACGAGAACCTGGCGGGGCGCTGGATCGCCATCGACGCAACCGTCGCCGACAACAGCGACGGCCACGAGTTTGACCTGGCCCTGGCGCGGCCTTTTTATGCGCTGGACACGCGCTGGGCGCTCGGCGGCCGGGTGCTGGATGCGAAGCGAGAGGACGCCGTTTATTCGCTCGGCGAGGACATCGGCGAGTTCCGCCAGGACATCGAGCACATCGACGTGTACCGGGGCTGGTCAAGCGGCTTGTCCGAGGGCTCGGTTCATCGCTGGTTTGCGGGACTGGTCTACGACCAGCGGCTTTTCAGCAAGCAGGAAGCCCTGCCCCCGGGCGCGCCGCTGCCGGAAGACCGTCGCCATGTCTATCCTTACCTGGCATACCAGTTTCTCGAGGATCGTTTCCGCAGGGCCGAGAATCTCGACCAGATCTACAGGACCGAGGATGTTTCCCTGGGCGCGCGGGTCGACCTGCGCCTGGGCCTGCTGAGTGAGGCCCTGGGCAGCACTCGCGACGGCGTGATTTTTTCAGGGGGCGCCAGTCGCGGCTACGGCGATCCGGCGCGGGCGCTGTGGAACTTCTCGGTCCGGATCAGCGGCCGCATCGAGGACGGTGACCTTAGAAATGCCGTTTCCGGCGGCGCCGCGCGCTGGTACCTGCGCCAGTCGGAGCGCCGCCTGCTGTTCGCGTCCTTGAGCGCAGAAATCACGAGCGCGCTGGACCTGGACAACCCGCTCGAGATCGGCGGCGACAGCGGCATACGCGGTTATCCGCTGCGCTACCAGCGCGGCGACGGGCGGGCCCGCTTCACCATCGAGCAGCGTTATTTCACCGATTATTACCTCTGGCGGCTGTTCCGCGTGGGCGGCGCCGTGTTCTTCGACGCCGGCCGCGTCTGGGGAGACAACCCCTACGGCGGCGCGAACCTGGGCCTGCTGCGCGACGTGGGTTTCGGCCTGCGCCTGGCCAGCACGCGCTCCAGCATCGGCAAGATGATCCACCTGGACTTCGCATTCCCGCTGGATGGCGATCCCTCCATCAAGAGCTTCCAGGTGCTGCTGGAGGGCAAGCGCAGTTTCTGACGCGCGCCTGCCGCCGGACCTCAGTCGCGCTCGAAGGTATAGAAGAGATCCGTTTCCACCTCTTCGCCGGAGGTGGCTTCCAGCGAGAGGCGATTGTTCACCTGGTAACGCAAGCGCAAGGTGTTGATGGTGTCGAACAGGCCGAGGCCGTAACTGACGTAAAGGCCCCCGCCGAGATATTTGCTGACCACCAGCGCAGCCCCTTCGGTGCCCCCTTCCGCGGTGACGTCGACATCGTCTAAGCCGAGCCGCCGACCCAGGTCCCGGGCGATCAGTCCGCCGCCGGACAGCGCGAGCGAGTTGGCGGCCTGGTTGACGGTGGTCTGCTCGCCGGACTGCAGTTCATCCAGGCTCTTGCCCAGCGTGAGATAGGAAAGCGCCTCGGCGCGCGGCATCGGCGGGTCCGAGTAGACAGAGATCTCGGGGGCCTTCAGGGTCCCGCGCACCGCTGCCCCGGCGGTGACCTGGTCTACCTTGCGCACCGCCCTGATGTCGAGGCCGGGATTTTCCAGCGGGCCGCCCGTGTAGATCAGGCGACCGGTCTCGATCTGCAAGCGCTGGCCGAAGGCGCCGAAGGTGCCGTCCACGACGCGCAACTCGCCGCGTCCCCAGGGCAGCATCTGCGGTTCGGTGATGGCCAGCAAGTCGCCTTCGATGCGGCCCCGCAGGCCGGCTGCCTGTACCTGCACGTCGGGTCCAACGCTCACCCTGATGCGGCTGGTCACGGCGATCCCGTCTTCCTGTGCCTGGCTGCGCGGCCCCACGATGACCTCGTCCGGGCTCGTCCGTACTGCGCTCGGCCCTCCGAAGCCGCTGATACGTCCCCAGGGGATCTCGACGGTGCCGCCTAGCCCGATAGCCCGGCCCGCGTAATGCAGCCTCAGGTCGGGGCTGGCCGTGATGCGCAGCTCCGGCAGCGCCGCCATCAGCAGGTCTTCGCCTGCCAGCACGGCCCGCCCCGAGACCCCCGCCGCCGACAGGTCGAAACGGCCATGACTGTCGAAGCGCCCGTCACCGGAGCGGCCGGTCGCACGGTAACGGAGCTCCCCCTTTGCCAGTTCCGCGACCAGGTTGATGTCATCGGGTTCCAGTCCGAGTTCAGGGATGGTCGCGGCCCCTTCGAGCCATTCAAAGCGCCCGTCGACCACGGGGGCGCCCAGTGTGCCCGCGAGCTTGGCCTGTGCGCTGAGCCGGCCTTCGAGCCGGGCGAGCTCGGGCAGGAACTCGCTGATGATCTGCAATTGTCCCAGCTCGGCCACCAGGCGCCCGTCAAGCGGCGGGTCCGCCTCGTTCCATCCCGCGACCAGGCGACCCTCGGCGCGATCGCCTTCGGCCAGGGAAAAGCTGAGCTCGGCGCGCGCCTCTTCCTGGTCTCCATCCAGTTCAAGCAGGCCGCCCTGCCAGGCGAGCAACGCAGCGCCTTCCTGCTCGACCAGGCGGAGTGCGCCCGCGGTCGCCTCCAGGCGGCCGTCGAGCGCCCGGAAACCCTGGGCGCCGCCCTCCACGAGAACGGTGCCCGTGACCTCGCCACTGGCGTTGATTCCGGTGCCCAGCCACCGCGCGAGCCGGGCCAGCTCCAGTTCTTCCAGGGCGGCCTCAGCGTGCCAGCCGCCTTCTTGCTGCCTCGCCCCGGCCAGGCAAAGTCGGCCCAGCGTGCCGTCCATGCAGGCACGTTCCAATTCGGCGGCGCCGGCTTTGGCCCGTATGCCGGCCGGCGCCTGCAGGCGCCAGATCTCCTGTTGCGCATCCGCCAGCACCAGCCGGGCCAGCTGCCCTTGCCAGCCGGCATCGGCGAGGCGGCCGTCGAGTGCCAGCTCGAGGCGCCCGGCAGGGCGGCGCCGGTCGAGCTCGAGCCGCAGCTGGTGGTCCGCGGGTGTGCCGTCGCCCTCCAGGCGGATATTCACGGCGCGACCCGGCGCCGCGGCCACGCCTTTCGCCTCGGCCAGCACGGTGGACGCCTGTGCGCCGGAAAGGTCTACTGTCGCGCTCAGATCGAGCGTCCTGATCCCTTGTCCTTGCCAGCGCAGACCGCGACCTTCTGCCTGCAAATCCAGCCGCGGCCGGGTGCGCGCGCCTGCCACCCGGGCGCTCGCGCTGAGCTGCCCGTTTGCCCGTGCGTCCAGCCGTTCCATGTCCGGCACTTCCAGCGAGGCTTCGAGTGAGATCCGTTGCTCTCCGAGGCGACCGCTCCCTTCCAGGGAGGCGTCTCCGATGCGCAGCATTGCGGCCCCCACGGTCACGGCATCGTCGTCCGCCGTCAGGCGGGCATGGCCGGTCACCGGCAGGGATTTCAATTCGCCCTGCAGCGATTCCAGCGTCACTGCGAGCCCGTCGCCCGCAGCGGGGAAGCCTTGCAGCGAAAGCGTGCCCGCAAGCCGCCCCGGCCAGCCGGGTGTGGCGAGGGCAGGGTCCAGGCCCTCGAACTCCAGATTGAACGCGCTGTCGGGGACGCCTGCCCAGCGCAGCCAGCCGGCGCCTTCCGCCCGGCCGTCCAGCAATTGTGCGTCCAGCGTCTCGAGGCGCAGGCCCTCCGCGTCGCCCGCGCCGGAGAACTGCATGTCCACCGGAAAAAGGTCGGGCAGCTCGAGTTGCGCGTTGCCCGTCAAGCGGTAGTCCAGGCGCCCCCCGGCGGTGTCCAGCGCGCCCTGCAGTACCGCCTGCAGCGCTCCGTCGGCGGAGTCCAGCGCCAGCCGCTCGGCAACCAGCCGGCTGCCGTCCCATTCGAGCACCGCTTCGACGGCCGTTTCCGGCAAGCCGCCGCGACGCGCGATCCCCTCGGCCGCGACGCGCCACGACCTGCCCGCGCCGCTGCCCCGCAGGCTGAATTCATCGAAGGACACGGCGGGCTCTTGGGCGTCCAGCGGCCAGCCGATGGCGCGGCCGCGCACCGAGAATTCTCCTGCCGGGGCGCCCGCCGGCTCGAACCGGCCGTCGGCGACCAGTTGCCCGCCATCCGGGAGCTGCAGCCTGAGTTCCTCCAGCTGCACTGGGCCTTCTTCCCAGCCGAGCGCAGCCTCGGTCTCTATCTTGCCGCCCACCAGGGCCGGCATTTCGAAATGACCAGCCAATGTGCTGCGCGCGAGTTTGCCCTCCAGTCTCAGTCGGGCGGCGGCGCCGTGGAGAAGCGCCGGCCAGTCATCGTCCTGAGCCAGGGGTGCCACCTGCAGCTCCATATCCCACGTCGGTGCCCGTGGCAGCCCGCGCAGCACGCCTTCGGCGCGGGCGGACAGCGGCATGGTGAGCTCTTGCGTGAAGTCGAGCCGGTCGACCGGCCCGGAGATGCGGCTTCGCCCTGCAAGTTGCTGGGGCTCCAGCGTCACCTGCCACTCCAGGTCCACGTCCCACGGCTGATCGGCCGCCAGCGAAGCCCGCAGGTGTCCGTTCACGCTTCCCCGGCTGCTGTCCAGCCACAAGTGTTCCAGGCTTAACTGCTGCCCAGAGGCGCGGCCCGCGAGTTCCAGTTGCAAGTCGTCCAGCAGTATCTCGCCGTCGTGCGTAAGTCGGCCGTCATTAAGCGCAAGCTCCTTGACGATGACCGACACCGGCAACGAAAAGGACAGCGGGTCGAAGTCCGCCCGGTCCGCGGTCGTCGTGGTTTCACTCGATTCAAGCGTGACGCCTGGCGACTCGAGGCGCAGGCTGACCACCTCGACGGTGCGCGTGAACAGGGCCACAGGCCGCCAGTCGAACTCGATGCGCACGATGCTGGCCGAGAAGCCGGCGCCTTCCACGTCCACGCCCGAAAGACTCAGCGGACCGAGCAGCCGACCCTCGATCCCGGCAGCTTCCACCGCGACGGGCAGCCTCGGCAGGGCGTGCGCAGCAATGAACCTCAGGCCGCTGGTCGTGCCCACCAGCCAGGCCAGCGCCGCAAGCAGGGCGATCAGGACCGCGACCAGGGCGATTCGCTTGCGGTACCTCACAGGTCAGGCCTGATGCTGAGATGGAAGCGCAACCCGCGGCTTTCAGTCACCGAGCGCGCCACGTTGACGCGCAGCGTGCCGATCGGCGTGTGCACGTTCACGCCCAGGCCCACCGAGACCTCCACGCCATCCTTGAAGCTCTCCATGGCGTTGCCGGCGTCGACGAAGGCGGCCAGGGCCACCGGGCCGCGGATGCGGCGCTCTGCTTCCAGGCTGCCGAACAGCAAGTGGCGGCCGCCGATCACATTGCCCTCGGCATCCCTGGGGCCCAGGCCATTGAAGCTGTAGCCGCGCACGCTCTGGTCGCCGCCGGAGAAGAAGCGCTGCGAGGCCGGCAAGGTGTCGAAGCCGTCGACCAGCCCGACGCCGATGGTTCCTCGAGTAAAAAAACGCCAGCGTTCGCCCCAGGCATCGACGCGGTTGGCCGTGGCCTCGAAGCGCAGGAAATTCCCCACCGTCGCCAGGATTTCGTGCGAGCCCCGCAGGTCGCCGCGCAGGCGGTAACCCTGTTTGGGGAGGAGAATGTCGTCGGCAACGAGCTTTTCCATGCTGATGCCCGGCACCAGCAGGGTGTCCCTGAACTCCGGTTCGCCGGGGATGCGGGTCTGCTCTTGAATCAGGTCGATGTAGAGGCTGCGCTGCCAGTCGCCACCGCGCATGGTCAGGTGGCTGACGCCCAGCGTGGTCCGATCGCTCTCCAGGTCGGCGAGATCTTCCCGCGTGTAGTCACCGCGGAACAACAGGCGTTCCTCGAGCGGGTCGCCGATCGGGATCCGGTAGCGGCCGCCGATCCGGCTGCGCGTCTGCGCCAGGCGCAACTCGAAGCCCGCCGAATGTCCCGCCTCATTCACATAGCGCCAGTCGCTTTCGACGCTGGCGCGCAGCCGCGTGTCCGTGGCGTAGCCGGCGCCCAGCCGTATGCGCTGGCGGGGAGCGGCACTGCTTTCTATCCGGATCGGCACGGTCCGCGTCTCTTCGTCCGGCGCCTCCGTCTCGACGAAGACGTTTGCGAAATAAAGGCTGTCTGTCATCCGGTACTGGGTTTCCAGCACGCGACTGCTGTCGTAGGGCTCGCCCTCGCGAATCACCAGGATGCGGTCGAGCAACGATGCATTGATGACGTCTTGCTCGATGTGCACCTTGCCGAAGCGGTAGCGCGGCCCCGTGTGCAGGTGCAGTTTTACGCGCGCGCTGCGCTCCGCGGGGTTGACCTCCAGGCGCCGCGCCTCGAATCGCATCTCGAAGTAGCCGAGTGCGGTGGCCCTGGCTTGCAGGTTGTTACGCAGCCGATCGTATTCCTGGTGGCGAAGCTGGCGACCGACGCCCACCGGGCTTTGCTCGACGATCTGGCGCAGCTCGGCCGACTCGCTGCCCGGTCCGGAGATGCGCACGTCCACCTCTTCGATCACCACCGGCTCACCCGGCTCGATCTGCAGGCTGGCGAGCCACTGGCCGTTCGTTTTCTCCAGCGCGCCCTGGACGCGCGGCCGGTAATAGCCGAAGGGTCGCAGCGCCTCGCGCACTTGCCCGCGCGCCCGCGCATAGAGGCGCCGCACGGCCGCTTCCGAGAGGTCTTCGCGGCTGCCGTGCCGCACGAGGTCGAGGGAGGCGCGGATGTTCGCCGCCAGCGGCGCCTCTACCCCGGTGATCTCCACCCGCACCTCGCCCAGGGCGGCGTGCCAGGGCAGCAACAGGCACGACAGGCACAACAGGCATGAGAAGGCCATGGACAAGCGCGTTGCGCTTGCCTGTCCGTCATGCCGGGGGCCGCGCCGGAAACCGCGCAGGGGATGTCGAGGCACTGCTGAAACCGCCGAATGGCTTGCATCCAGCCATGATTCTAGTCTTTTCGCTTGCCGGCCGCGTCAGCGGGCGAGGGCGCGCCAGCCAATGTCGCGCCGGTAGAAGACGCCTTCCCAGCGAATCTTGTCGGCGAGCTCGTAGGCCTTGCGTTGCGCGTCGGCAATCGTCTCGCCGAGCGCGACGGCGCACAGCACGCGCCCGCCGCTGGTCAACACCTGGCCGTTGTCCCGACGGGTGCCGGCGTGGAAGATCTTCAGGTCTTCGCGGCCCGCATCCGCGTCCAGGCCCTGGATGGCGTCTCCCTTCCGATACGCGTCCGGATAGCCCTCGGCCGCGAGAACCACCCCGAGAGCGGGACGGGCGTCCCAGGCGCACACGGTCTTGTCCAGCCGGCCCTCGAGGGCTGTCAGGCACAGGGCGACCAGGTCGGACTGCATGCGGAAGAGGAGGGGCTGGGTCTCAGGATCGCCGAAGCGGCAATTGAACTCCAGCACGCGCGGGCTGCCGTCGGCCGCCACCATGATGCCGGCATAGAGGAAGCCCGTATAGGGCGTGCCGTCGGCGGCCAGCCCATTCACCGTGGGCTCCACCACCTCCTGCATGATGCGCGCGTGCAAGGCGTTGTCGATCACCGGGGCGGGCGAATAGGCGCCCATGCCGCCGGTGTTCGGTCCGCGGTCGCCGTCGTCGCGCGCCTTGTGGTCCTGTGAAGAGGCCAGCGGCAGGATGTTCGCGCCGTCCACCATGGCGATGAAGCTGGCTTCCTCGCCGGCCAGGAACTCCTCGACCACCACGCGAGCGCCGGCGTCGCCGTAGCGATTGTCGGCCAGCATCGAGCGCGCCGCCGCTTCGGCCTCCTCGACCGTCCCGGCGACCACCACGCCCTTGCCCGCGGCCAGCCCGTCCGCCTTGACCACGATGGGCGCTCCCTGCTGCCGGATGTATGCGCAGGCCGCCTCCAGTTCGCTGAACTCGCCCCAGGCGGCGGTCGGGATGCCGTGCCGGTCGCAGAAATCCTTGGAGAACGCCTTGGAGCCTTCCAGTCGTGCGCAGGCTGCGGTGGGTCCGAAGCATTTCAGTCCGCGGCGCGTGAACGCGTCGACGATACCGGCCACCAGCGGCACCTCGGGACCCACGATGGTCAGCCCGATTTCTTGCCGGGTCGCGAAATCCGCAAGCGCCGCTATGTCCGCGGCATCGATGGCGACGTTCTCGCAACCCGATTCGGCCGCGGTGCCGGCGTTGCCCGGCGCCACGAAAACCTTTTCCGCAAGCGGCGAGCGCGCCGCCTTCCAGGCGATCGCATGTTCGCGGCCGCCGCCGCCTACCACCAGTATTTTCACCTTGCTGCCTCCCGGGCGAGGGGTCAGTGACGGAAGTGGCGCATGCCCGTGAATACCATCGACAGGCCGTGCTCGTCCGCCGCGCGAATGACTTCCTCGTCGCGCATCGAGCCGCCCGGCTGGATGATCGCGGTGACGCCCATCTCGGCTGCCGTGTCGACGTTGTCGCGGAACGGGAAAAAGGCATCCGAGGCCATCACCGAGCCCTTGATCGCCAGCCCGGCATCGGCGGCCTTGATGGCGGCGATGCGCGTGCTGTAGATGCGACTCATCTGGCCGGCCCCCACGCCGATGGTGGCGGCGTCCTTGCAGAACACGATGGCGTTGGACTTGACGAAGCGCACCACCTTCCAGGCGAACAGCAGATCGTCCAGTTCGTGCTGCGACGGGCGGCGCTGCGACACCACGCGGTGTTGCGCGGGATCGGGTGCCGCGTCATCGGCGTCTTGCACGAGCAGCGCACCCGCGATGCTGCGCAACTGGATGGTGCCCAGGGGCGATTGCGACCAGCGACCGCTGGCCAGCGCCCGCACGTTGGGTTTGCGGCTGAGCGCTTCTTTTGCGTCCGGCTCCAGCGAGGGGGCGATCAGCACTTCGACGAACTGCCGCTTGAGGATCGCTTCCGCGGTGGCGCCGTCCAGCGGCCGGTTGAAGGCGATGATGCCGCCGAAGGCGGACACCGGGTCGGTCGTGTAAGCGCGCCGGTAGGCGTCCAGTATGTTGTCGGCCGTGGCCACGCCGCAGGGGTTGGCGTGCTTGACGATCACGCAGGCGGGCTCGTCGAAGTACTTGACGCACTCCAGCGCCGTGTCGCCGTCAAGCAGGTTGTTGTATGAGAGGGCCTTGCCCTGGAGCTGTTTTGCCGCGCCCATGGTGCCCTTGCGCGGCATGCCCGGCGTGTAGACCGCCGCGCGTTGCTGGGGGTTCTCGCCGTAGCGCAGGTTCATGATCTTGCGGGTGGGCAGCACCAGGTCGTCGGGCATTTCCGCGCCTTCCATCTCGGAGCGCCAGCCCAGCCAGTGGGCGATCGCCGAGTCGTAGCTCGCCACGTGGGCGAAGGCCTTGGAGGCCAGCTTGACGCGCGCCTCGTAGGGCACCTCGCCGGCGGCGCGCAGCGCCATCAGCACCAGCGGGTAGTCGGAGGACTCCACCAGCACGGTGACGGCGTCGTGGTTCTTGGCGCCGGCCCGCAGCATGGCGGGGCCGCCGATGTCGATCTGTTCGACCGCATGTTGGGGCGTGCATTCCGGATCGGCAACCGTTTCACGGAAGGGGTAGAGATTCACCACGAGCAGGTCGATGGGCTCGATGCCGTGCTCGGTCATGACCGCTTCGTCGATGCCGCGACGCCCGAGCAGCCCGCCGTGCACGCCCGGGTGGAGGGTCTTGATCCGCCCGTCCATGATTTCCGGGAAGCCGGTGAGATCGGCGACCTCGCGCACCTCGATGCCGGCCTTGCGCAGCAGTGCCGCGGTGCCGCCCGTGGAGACGATCTCGATGCCGAGCTCGGCCAGGCCGCGGGCGAGCTCGGTGACGCCGCTCTTGTCGGATACGCTGATGAGCGCGCGCTTTGTCTGCGCCATGTTCTTGTCCGCGGTTTTTCGGGCCACTCAGTCGAGCAGGCCGTGGAGACGCAGCTTCTTGCGCAGCGTGCCCCGATTAATGCCTAGTATGTTCGCGGCCATGCTCTGGTTGCCGCTGGTGTAGTCCAGCACGGCCCTGAAAAGCGGTTTCTCCACTTCCCCGATGACCAGGTCGTAAAGGGCCTCGGGCTTGTGCCCGTCGAGGGTGTGGAAATATCGATCCAGGGCTTCCCGGGCCATGCTGCCGAGCGCCCCGTCGCCCGAGTGCGCATGCCCATTGATCCCCGCCGCCGGTTGCTTCTTGTTGCTGGACACTGTGTCTATCCCCGTCACGCTGCGAGCCCTTTATCCAGGGCTTCTTCGAAATATCTTTGTATTGCCGTCAGCTGCGCATCCGCGCTCTCGATCCGGACAAAGCTCCGCCGGAAATTCTCGCCGTCCGGCCGCCCGGCAAGATACCAGCCGAGATGCTTCCGCGCCGTCCTGACCCCGCGCGTTTCGCCGTAGAAGCGGTGCACGGCGTCGAGGTGGCCGAGGATGATATCACGGAGCTCGGCGCCATCAGGCGGGGGCAGGAGATCGCCGGTGGTGAGCAGGTGGCGCACCTCACGGAACACCCAGGGCCGCCCCTGGGCCGCCCGCCCGATCATCAAGCCGTCCGCGCCGGTCAAGGCCAGGACCCGGCGCGCGTCCTGCGGCGTGCGGACGTCGCCGTTCGCGATCACCGGGATGCTCACCGACTGCTTGATGGCGCGGATCGTCTCGTACTCCGCCTGGCCGCCGTAGCCGCAGGCGCGCGTCCGGCCGTGCACGGCAATGGCGGCGATGCCGGCTTCTTCTGCCAGGCGGGCGACCTGCAGGGCGTTGCGCCGGTCCGGGCTCCAGCCGGTACGCGTCTTCAGCGTGACCGGGATGCCTTGCGGCGCCACGGCTTCCACGGCCGCCGCCAGGATTTCCGCCACCAGCGCCTCGTCGCGCAGCAGCGCGGACCCCGCGGCCCGGTTGCAGACTTTTTTCGCCGGGCAGCCCATGTTGATGTCGATCACCTGCGCGCCCAGTGCCACGTTGGCGCGCGCGGCCGCCGCGACCATCGCCGGATCGCCGCCCGCGATCTGCACGATGACGGGGTCCCCCTCGCCGGCATGGTCGAGCCGGTAGCGGCTTTTGGGTGTGTGCCACAGCCGCTGGTCGGCGCTGACCATTTCGGTGGCGGCGAAACTCGCGCCGAGGCGGCGGCACAGCGCGCGGAACGGGCGGTCGGTGACCCCCGCCATGGGTGCGAGCGCCACCACGGGCGCGTCGAAGCGGTAGCTGCCTATCTGCACGGCTAGCGGAAAAGCTCGGGGCCGCACACGAGCCCCCGCGCTCGCGTCTGCAGGCAAAAATCGATGCGGAAGCCTTCCGCGCGACCTTCCCGGTCCGGCACTTCGACCGTGGTCTGCACCCGTCCTCCCGCCGGCAGGCGCCGGCCCCGCGAATAACTTTCCAGGTAGTCGGCCGGGGTGAAATCGTGGCGTCCCGCGGGCCGCCCGAAGCGGTCCTGCAGGGCGACGCGGATGATGGGGTAAGGCTGGGCATAGGAGGCGTCGTTGACGAAGGCGACGGCGACGACCAGTTGTCCCGGCTGGTCCGGATCGGCCACTGCTTCCCACTTCAGCGCGCGAAACTCCGCCGGGTTCCACTCCGGCGCCGCGTCCATGCCGAGCAATGAGTAGACGGGGGCCAGGATGGCCTCGCCGGCAGGGTGGCGCATCAGCTTGCCGCGCTGGCTGTGCGCCCAGGTGCCGGTCAGCAGCAGCACGGCGACCAGCGCCAACAGCAGCGGCAGCCACATGCGGCGCGTGTAGGCGCCGGGAGCGTCGCGCGCGAACTCGGGCAGACCATCGCCTTCCTCCGGCTCCATTTCCCAGCGCGGCTCCGAGCCGCGTTCGGATCCTGGCGCGTCCGCCGTCGGCCCGTCGCGCTGGCGATCCTCGTCGAGCGGCCGGGTATCCTCCATGTCCCGCTCGTCCGGCACCTGGCGCGTGTCCACGTTCCATTCCGCGTCGTCTTCGGTCGCCACGTCGTCACTCACGAAGGGCTCGTCATCTTCCGGCTCGCCGTCTTCCGTGAAGTCCTCCACGCGAAACACGGCGTCGGGATCCGGGAAGTCCTCGTCGGCGAACGCTTCTTCGCGGAAGTCCGCTTCGGAAAAGTCGTCCTCGGCCGAGGCATGCGCTTCGGCGACGGCCGGCTCGGCGTCGTGTTCCTCGGCGGACAGGGGCGCGTCGCCCGGCGGTGTTTCCGCCGCTTCGTCGGGGGCTTCTCCGGCAGCCTCGGCCCTGTCGTCTTCCGGAGCATGATTCGGCGTTTCTTGCGGGGCCTCTTCCTCGGGCAGCCATTCCTCGTCCTCGCCCTCGGTGCCGATCAGCGCTTCCAGTTCCTCCAGGAAGGCGTCCTCGTCGCGCAACGGCTCGCCATCATCCGTCTCGAGCTGATCCGGATCCTCGGTTTCCGCGTCCTCGGCCGGACTCTCGGCCGGACTCTCCGCGGGGCGCGTCTCGCTGAGCGACTCGAGCGCGTCGAAGGTCACGCCGCAGGCGCCGCAGACGACGGTGCCTGCCGCGGCGCGCAGTTCCGCGGCGGAGACGTGGAAAACCGTTCGGCATTCGGGGCAGCGAGTAAACATCAGCGTGCGTTTTTCCTGTGGCCCGCAAGTCTCGTCCAGCCGTCGCTGGACACGGGCGCCTCCAGCCTGAACCAGGGTTCTGCCGCGGCCGTCAGGGCCGCGGCCTGGTCCTCGAGAATACCCGACAGTGCGATGGCGCCGCCGGCGGCCAGCCGATCGGCGAATTCCGGCATCAGCGCCTGCAGCGGGCCCGCGAGGATGTTGGCGACCAGAATATCCGCTTTTTGCTCTCCGAGCACGGTCGCGAGTTCGGCCGGCGGGCAGGTCGTGAGCCGGTCGCCCACGCCGTTGGCGGCGGCGTTGTCGCGTGTCGCCAGCAGTGCTTGCGGGTCGAGGTCCACTGCCACGGCGGTCGATGCGCCCAGGCGCAGTGCCGCGATGGCGAGGATACCGGAGCCACAGCCGTAATCCAGCACGCATGCGCCCTCGATCGGCGCGGTTCCCGCGCCTTGCGGCGCCGGCCTGGCCAGGCTGTCCAGCCACTGGAGGCAGAGCGCCGTGGTCGGATGGGTGCCGGTGCCGAAGGCCAGGCCGGGGTCGAGGCGCACCACCACCGCGTCCGCGGGCGCTTCCTGGCCGTGCGGCACCACGGCGAGACGCTCGCCGAAGCGCAGCGGCTTGAAGTCGCGCAGCCATTCCCGGGCCCAGGCGCGGTCCGCCAGCGCCGCGCTGTGCCATTCCACGCCCGGTGCGGCGGCGTGCAGTTCGGCGAGCAGCGCCAGGGGGTCGCGGTCGGCCGCGAACAGGCCGGTCACGCTCAGCTGCGGCCAGAGCGGCGTTTCCCCGGGCGCCGGCTCGAGCACGGGGGCGTCTGCGGCGTCCTGCAGCGTCACGGCCAGCGCGCCGGCCGCCAGCAGCCGCTCTTCCACCGGCGCGAGCTGCTCCGGGCGCAGCACTGCGGAGATCTGCAGCCAGCCGCGGCTTTTTCCGGTCTCGGCCATGGCGCCGTGCAGTGGTCCGGGCGCGCCGCAGGCGCTAAAGGCCCAGCCTTTTTTCCAGGTAATGGATGTCGGTGCCGCCCGCCTTGAAGGCATTGTGACTGAAGATCTCCTGGTGCAGCGGGATGTTGCTGCGGATGCCCTCGATCACGATTTCCGTCAGCGCCGTCTGCATCCGCGCGATGGCGGACTGGCGGTTGGGGCCGTGCGCGATCAGCTTGCCGATCATGCTGTCGTAAAAAGGCGGCACCTGGTAACCGCTGTAGACATGGCTGTCGACGCGGATGCCCGGCCCGCCCGGCGCATGCCACTGGGTGACCGGTCCAGGGCTGGGCATGAAGGTCTTGGGATCCTCGGCGTTGATGCGGCACTCGATCGCGTGACCCCGCGGCACGATATCCTCCTGGCGGAGCCGCAAGGGCTTGCCGGCCGCGATGTAGAACTGCTCCTGCACGATGACCACGCCGGTGATCATCTCGGTCACCGGGTGCTCGACCTGCACGCGGGTGTTCATCTCGATGAAGTAGAACTCGTCGTCCTGGTAAAGAAACTCGAAAGTGCCGGCGCCCCGATAGCCGATGGCCAGGCAGGCCTCCACGCAACGCCGCCCGATGAAGTCGCGCTGTTCCGGCGTGATGCCCGGCGCGGGCGCTTCCTCGATGACCTTCTGGTGACGGCGCTGCATGGAACAATCGCGCTCGCCCAGGTGCACCGCCTTGCCCTGGCCGTCCGCCAGCACCTGGAACTCGATGTGGCGCGGCTTCTCGAGAAATTTTTCCAGGTAGACCATTTCGTTGCTGAAGGCCGCCAGCGCCTCGCCGCGCGTGAGCGTGATCGCGTTGAGCAGCGTGGCGTCCGAATGCACCACCCGCATGCCGCGACCGCCGCCGCCGCCGGCCGCCTTGATCAGCACCGGGTAACCGATGCGGCGCGCGATGCCCAGGTTGGTCTCGGGATCGTCGCCCAGCGGCCCGTCGGAGCCGGGCACGCATGGGATGCCCGCCTCTCGCATCGCGCGGATCGCGGAGACCTTGTCGCCCATCAGGCGGATCGTCTCCGGACGCGGGCCGATGAACACGAAGCCGCTTTTCTCGACGCGCTCGGCGAAGTCGGCGTTCTCCGACAGGAAGCCGTAGCCGGGATGGATCGCCACCGCGTCGGTGACCTCGGCGGCGCTGATAATGGCC
>Ga0209943_1000855_pt1 | contig 19935 bp, 18 predicted proteins | sample SalPonR1_B_D2_MG_FD_185698 | JGI IMG/M metagenome (GOLD analysis project Ga0209943, IMG submission 185698) | Salt pond soil microbial communities from South San Francisco under conditions of wetland restoration - Salt Pond MetaG R1_B_D2_MG... ... | reverse complement strand
CGGCGGCGCGCTCCAGCGCCGCCTCGGTGCGCGTCAACGCTTCGACGTGGCGCTCGTGGGTGATCCACAGCTCCGTTCCCGCCGCATCGCCCAGCAGGCGCGCGCCGATCGCGTCGCGAAGCTCCGCCAGGCCGTCCCCGCGAGACGCGCTGACGACGATCGCTCCCGACGGCGCCGCCAAGGCGCTGGCCTCGCTCCATGCGGCGGGAAGATCGGCCTTGCTGGCGACGAGGAGGGTCCGGTGCGGCGCCAGGCGCTCGATCAGATCGTGATCCGAGCGCTCCAGCGGCACCGACCGGTCCAGCAGGCAGAGGACCAGGTCGGCCTGATCGGCCAGCTCCAGCGCCCGCTGCACGCCCGACGCCTCCACGGCGTTCTCCGTCGCCCGCACGCCGGCGGTGTCGACCGCCGTCAGCGGCACGCCTCCGAGCTCCAGCGGCGCCTCGAGGTAGTCGCGCGTGGTGCCCGGCACGTCGGACACGATCGAGCGCTCGTACCCCAGCAGCGCGTTCAGGAGGCTGGACTTGCCGGCGTTCGGGCGACCCACGATCGCGAGCTTGGCGCCGCGCTGGACCAGCGAGCCGGCGTCCGCCGTGGCCAGAAGCTCCGCGATGCGACGCCGGACCGCGGCCAGCGTCGGTCGCACGTCCCTCAGCTCGACGCCCTCTTCTGGGTAGTCCAGAACGGCCGTCAGGTCGCCGTACGCCTCGGTCAGCGCGTCCTGCAGCCCATCGAGCTCGTCGGAGAGGCGGCGGGTGAGGCCGTGCGCCGCGCTCCGGCGCGCACGCTCGCTGCGCGCCTGCACGATGCCGAGCACGCTCTCGGCCTGCACCAGGTCCATCTTCCCGGCCAGGTAAGCGCGCAGCGTGAACTCGCCGGGACCCGCCGACCGCGCTCCGTGCGCGAGGCAGGCCGCGAGCACGCGCCGGAGCACGGCCGGTCCGCCGTGCGTCTGGATCTCGATCGCGTCCTGCCCGGTGTAGCTGCGCGGCGCACGGAACACCAGCAGCAGCCCCTCGTCGACGATGCCGCCGGCGTCCTCGACGCGACCGACCACGATCTCGTGGCCCGGCCGCTGCGAAGGGGGGAGACCGGCGAGCGGCCGGAACACCGCGTCGGCGACGTCCAGCGCCTCCGGTCCGGCGACGCGAACGACCCCGATCGCGCCCTCGCCGGGCGCCGTGGCGATCGCGGCGATGGTGTCTCCGGGCGGGGGGAGCGGCACCTCAGCCGGCCGCCTCCACGAACGACTCGGCGGCCGCCTCGACGATGCGCTCGATGTCGGCCTCGCTCAGGGCGTAGGAGAGGAACGCCGCCTCGAACGCGCTGGCCGGCCAGTACACGCCGCGCTGCAGCATGCCGTGGAACCAGCGGCCGAACGTCTTCGTGTCCGTCGTTCCCGCCGTGACGTCGTCGCGCACGGCCACGTCGGTGAAGAACGGCGTGAGCATCGAGCCGACCCGGTTCACGACGAGCGGGACGCCGGCGGCGTGGGCGCCCGCCTCGAGTCCGGCCTGGAGCTGCGCCCCGCGGGCCTCGAGCGTGGCGTACAGGTCTGGGAGCGCGTCCATCGCTTGGAAGGTCGCCAAGCCCGCCGCCATCGCCAGCGGGTTTCCCGACAGCGTCCCCGCCTGGTACACGCGGCCGATCGGCGAGACGTGGTCCATGATCTCGGCCGGGCCGCCGTACGCGCCGACCGGCAGCCCGCCGCCGACGATCTTGCCCCAGCACACCAGGTCGGGCTCGAGTCCCAGCCGCTCCGTCGCTCCGCCGCGCGCCAGGCGGAAGCCGGTCATCACCTCGTCGGCGATCAGGAGCGCGCCGTGCTCGCGGGTCAGCTCGCGCAGGGCGTCCAGGAACGCCGGCTCGGGCTCGACCACCCCCATGTTGCCGACGACGGGCTCGAAGATCACCGCGGCGACGTCGTCGCCCTCCCGCTCGAACAGCGCTCGCAGACCGTCCACGTCGTTGTAGCGAGCGACGGAGGTGAGCCCGGCGATCGCGTCGGGCACGCCGGCGCTGGAGGGGACGCCCGTCGTGAGGGCGCCCGACCCGGCCGCGACGAGCAGCCCGTCGGCGTGACCGTGGTAGTTGCCGGCGAACTTCACGATCCGGTCCCGGCCGGTCGCGCCACGGGCGACACGGAGCGCGCTCATCGTCGCCTCGGTGCCGCTGTTCACGAACCGGATCCGGTCCACGCCGGGGTAGCGCCCCAGCACCGTCTCCGCGAGGTCGACCTCGCGCCGCGTGGGCGCGCCGAAGCTGGTGCCGTCGCGGGCAGCCTCCGCCACCGCCTCGACGACCCCTGGGTGGGCGTGCCCCAGGATCATCGGCCCCCACGATCCCACCGCGTCCAGGTAGGCGTTGCCGTCCTCGTCCCAGACGGTCGCTCCCTGCGCGCGGGCCAGGAACGGAGGCGTGCCGCCGACGCTGCCGAAGGCGCGAACGGGCGAGTTGACTCCCCCGGGAATGAGGCGTTGCGCGCGGGCGAACAGGTCCTTCGATCGGCTCGTATCCATACGCTGCATGTTCGCACGCGTTCGCAGCGCGCCCGGTGTCCGCGCCTGCCTGTCCGTCGGACCGTCCGGCGCCGGGCGGCGCCCGACGACGACGGACGGCGGCGCCGTGCGCCTTGGTATCGTCCGCCGTGGCCCGCCGTTCGAGGCCCGGGAGGTGCGCGTGGAGATCATCGTCGCCCTGCAAACGGTCGGGAACCCGTTCCTGGACGCCGTCGCGCTGGCCCTGACGAACCTGGGCTCGGAGCAGGCGTACGTCGCCCTGCTGGTGGTCGGCTACCTAGCGGTCGACGCCCGCGCGACCCGGATCGTCGGCCTGGGGCTGCTGGGCGGGTACTACGTCAACCAGCTGCTGAAGGAGGCGTTCGACACCGCGCGCCCCTACCTGGAGCACCCCGAGCTGCTGAGGAGCGAAGCGGCGGGCCTGACCGCGCCGGGGCCCGCGTTTCCCAGCGGACACGCGCAGAGCGCTGCGACGTTCTGGGGGCTGGTAGCGGCCGTGGCGCGCCGTGGCTGGGTGACCTGGACGGCGTTGGCGCTGATCTTCGTGATCGGCGCGACGCGCGTGTACCTCGGCGTCCACTGGCCGGTCGACGTGGTGGGCGGCTGGGCGTTGGGGGCGGCGACCGTGGCGGTGGTCGTCCTCATCGTCCGGTGGCGGCCGGGCCTGAGCACCATCGCGACGGTGATCGCGTTCGTCGTCGTCCCCGTGGGCGTGCACCTGGCGCTCACCACGCCCGAGAGCGGCCTGATCGCGGGCGCGTTCGCGGGCTTCGGCACGGCGCCGCTGCTGCATCGTCACGAGGTCCGCGGCGGGCTCGCCCGCCGCATGGGCCTCGCGCTCCTCGGCCTGGCGCTGGTGTTCGCGTGGCTGATCGGGACCAGCGTGCTGCTTCCCGAAGCCGTGAAGGGGCACGCCCTGGTCGCGCCGGCGCGCTACCTGCTGCTGGCGTGGGCGGGGCTCGTGGCCGCCCCTTGGCTCGGGGCGCGCCTGGGCGTGGTGCCGCGTACCGAGCGCACGTGAGCGACGGCGAGGTCCGGCGGGTCGCGCTGACCGTCGAGTTCGACGGCACCGCGTTCAAGGGCTGGCAGTGGCAGCCGACCGGCGAGCGCACCGTCCAGGGTGCGCTCCAGGACGCCTTCGCGGCCCTGCCGGGACGCCACGGTGCGGTGCACGCCGCCGGCCGCACCGATGCCGGCGTGCACGCGCTCGCGATGGTCGCGCACTGCGACACGACCAGCCCGATCCCGGACGAGAAGCTGCGCCTGGCGCTGAACGCCCACCTTCCGCGCGATGTGGCGGCGCTGGCGGTCGGAACGGTCGGGCCCGACTTCGAGGCGCAGTTCTCCTGCCGCTACCGCCGCTACCTGTACCGGATGCGCATCGTGCGCGGCCGGCCGCGCGGCTTGGCGCTGGACCGGTCGCGCGTGTTGATGATCCACCGCGATCTGGACGTCGACGCCATGCTCCGCGCCGCGCCGAGGTTCGAGGGGCGTCACGACTTCTCGAGCCTCGCGACGCAGGAGACGCGGAGCCGCGTACGCACCGTGCACCTGTGCGAGCTCCGGCCCGAGCTGGGCGAGCTGCGCCTCCACGTCGCCGCGGACGGCTTCCTTCGCGGCATGGTGCGCGCCATCGCCGGAACGCTGATCCGGGTCGGCATGCGCAGCGAGACGCCCGACGTCGTCGACGACCTTCTCGCGGCCAGGGACCGGCGTCGGGCCGGCCCGGCGTCGCCCCCGCACGCGCTCTACTTCGCCGAGGCCGGATACGAGCCGTGGAGCCCCGTGCGCAGCGAGGTTCGCCTGGCCGAGCGTCTGGACCTGCCGAGGTAGGCTCGGCTCATGGCGAGCACCCACTTTCGTGAAGGCCGTCCCCTCATGGTCGACGTCGGCGACAAGGCGCCCAGCACGCGAGAGGCGGTCGCCGAGGCGATCGTCGTCCTGCCGCCCGCAGCGGTGGCGGAGCTGGACGGCGACGCGCGCAAGGGCGATCCGCTGCGCGTCGCCGAGCTCGCCGGGATCATGGGGTCGAAGCGCACGTCGGAGCTCATCCCGCTCTGCCATCCGCTGCCGCTCGACGCGACGGAGGTCGCCGCGGTGCGCGAGGGCGACACGGTACGCATCACCGCGCGCTGCCGCACGCACGCCCGCACGGGGGTCGAGATGGAGGCGCTGACCGCGGCCAGCGTGGCCGCGCTGACCGTCTACGACATGCTCAAGGGACGCAGCAAGGGGATCGTCATCGAGTCGATCCGTCTGCTCTCGAAGGAGGGCGGGGTGAGCGGATCGTGGTCCGCGTGAGGCCGTTGGAGCTCGGCGACCTCGAGCGCGTGCAGGCCGTGGACGCCGCCTCCGCTCGGGCCACGCGTCGACCGCCGGTGGCGACGCGCGGAGCGCTGTCGTTCTACGCCCGGACCGGACACGCGTTCGTCGCCGAGGACGACAGCGGCGCACGCGGCTTCGCGCTGGCGCAAGCCGTCTGGGACGGAACCCGGCCGACGGTGCGGCTCCGGACGCTGGCGGTCGCCGAGCCCTCGGACGCCGAGGCGCGCGCCGCGCTGCTCGAGGCCGTCACGAAGAGCGGCTACGACGCCGCCGTCTACGACCTGATCTGCGAGCTTCCCGAAGGCGACGACGACGCCCGCCACCTGCTGAGCGCCTCGGGCTGGAGCCTCGAGCCGGTCCGCCTGTACGGCCGGACGCTCGGCTCGCGAGGCGCGCCGTGACCCGCCCGGACCGGGGAACCGAGGGGGTCCGCATCCTGCTGGGGGTGCGCGGGCTGGACGACGAGAACGACCGCGAGCGCGTGCACCGGGAGCTGGCCACCCTCCCGGGCGTGCTCCACGTGGGCGCGGGCGACGCCGGCCAGGTCGAGGTCCGCTACGACGACACCGAGACGACGGTGATGGAGATGATCCGCGCCCTGCGCCGTCTCGGCTACCTGGCCGGCATGGAATGACGGAGGCGACCGGCGGCGTCTGGGTCGGCGTGCTCACCTTCGTCGTGACCACCCCCGGCGCGCGGTCGCTGAAGGACAAGCGCGGGCTGATCACGCCGATCGTCGAGCGGCTTCGGCGGAGATTCCCCGTGTCCGTCGCGCGGCTCTCCGACCTCGACCGGCTGGACCGCGAGCGTCTGGGCGTGGTCATCGTCAGCGCCGACCCGGAGGTGTGCCGGAAGGTGCTCGAGCGGGCGTTGGGCTTCTCGGAGGGGTTCGGCCTGCGCCTCGAGGCGACGCGACTGGACGTCGACCGCTGGGACTGAGCGACGCCTCGGACGTCCGTCGTCACCGCTTGGGCGGCGGCCGCGCGCCCGGGTAGACTGACGCCAACGACGCGACCGGTGCCGTTCGTTCCGGCGGGATTGCGATGCGCTCCCGCCCACGTCCAAGGCGCCTTGCGAGGAGGCCCGAGATGACGAAGCAGCCTTCGCCCGAGACGCCGGGCGACGAGAAGCCAGGCAGCCAACGCGTGGCGAGCGAGAAGCCGGCGCAGTCCCGCGGGAGACGCTCCGCGTCCAAGCCCGCCGGCGACGCGACGAACGTCGCCGACGGCGCGCTGTCCACCCTGATCGGACTGGCCGCGCACGAGGTTCCCGGCGTCGTCGGCATGGCCCCGACCAGCTTGGGCGAGGGGATCCGCCGCATTCTGGGCGTGTCGCAGGCGGACGAAGGGGTCGAGATCGAACGCTCCGACGAAGCGCCCGACCGTCCCGACGTGGTCCTCCACGTCGTCGTCGCGTACGGGGTGAACATCCCCGTCGTCGCCGAGTCGGTCATGGAGCGGGTCCGCTACGCGGCGCGGCACTACGGCGGCGTCGACGTGCGCGAGGTGAAGGTGCACGTCGCCGGGGTGTCCCGTGGCTGAGGTCGCAGACGCCGCCCCGGACGTCCTGACCGCCTCCGACCTGGCCGATGCGTTCGCGTTCGCGACCGACTGGCTGGGCGTGTACATCGAAGAGGTCAACGCGCTGAACGTCTACCCGGTACCGGACGGGGATACCGGCACGAACATGCACCTGACGATGCAGAGCGTCCGTCGTCAGCTGATCGACGAGGAGCCGCGGTCGATGGACCGCTTGGCGCACGCGCTGTCGTACGGATCGTTGCTGGGCGCCCGTGGCAACTCGGGCGTGATCTTGAGCCAGATCCTCAAGGGGTTCGCCGAGTCGATCCGGAAGCGTCGCAGCCTCGACGCGGCCGGCGTGCGCGACGCGCTGTCGCGAGCGACGGAAACCGCCTACGCGGCGGTGATGAAGCCGGTCGAGGGAACCATCCTCACGGTCTGCAGGGCGATGAGCGAGCACGCCGAGGAGCGCAGCGGGCCGTCGCGTCCGCTGGAGCTGCTCACCACCACCCTTGCCGCGGGACACGAGGCGCTCGAGAAGACGCCCGACCAGCTTCCGATGCTGAAGCAGGCCGGCGTCGTCGACGCCGGAGGGCTTGGCCTGCTGCGCATCCTGGACGGGCTTCTGGCGCATTTCGAGGGCCGGGACCTGCCGCCGCCGCCGAAGGTCGAGCACCGTGCGCAGGAGCAGTTCGAGGAGGAGGCGTTCGGGTTCTGCACCGAGTTCCTGCTCGCCGACGTGACGGTCCCGACGAAGCAGATCCAGGACCTGGTCGAGCCGTACGGCGACTCGCTTCTCGTCGTGGGCGCCGAGGGCTACGTCAAGGGTCACATCCACACCGAGGAGCCCGAGCGTCTGCTGGCGGAAGTCGGGCAGTACGGTCGGATGGTCCGCTCCAAGGTCGAGGACATGAGCGAGCAGCACAGCGAGATCCTCGCGAACGTCGACATGACCGAAGCCGAGGCGCCCACCGTCGCGCTCGTCGCCGTCAGCGACGGCTACGGCGTGACGAACGTGTTCCGCAGCCTGGGCGCGCGCGTGGTCGGCGGCGGGCAGACGAACAACCCCTCGGTGCAGGACATCGCCGACGCCGTCCGCTCGGTCGGAGCCCAGACCGTGATCGTGATGCCGAACAACAAGAACATCGTCATGGCCGCCGACCGCGTGGTGGAGATCGTTCCCGAGCGCGACGTCCGGGTGTTGCCCACCAGGACGCTGGGCCAAGGCCTGGCCGCCGCGGTGCTGTTCCGGGACGACGCCGATCCCGACGCGTTGATCGAGGAGATGAGGGAGGCGGCCGAGTCGGCCGTCACCCTCGAGGTGACCACCGCCAGCCGCGACGCCACCATCGACGAGGTCAGCGTGGAGGAGGGGCAGTTCATCGGCCTGGCCGAGGGCAAGCTGCGCACCAGCGGCGACGATCCGGGGCAGGTGCTTCGCACCCTGGTCGAGCAGGTCGGCCAGGACGCCGAGATCGGAACGCTGTTCCATTCGGCCACCGTCGAGGCCGCCCGTGCCCGCGAGCTCGCCGAGGCGCTGATGGAGGAGAACGACGAGCTCGAGATCGAGGTACATGCCGGAGCTCCGGACCTGTATCCGTTCCTGATGGTGCTCGAGTAGCGGCGCTCTCGGGCTCGCGAGATGAACGCCCGGTGAACGCGGACGTCGGGCCGACTCACGTGACCGCGTCGATTCCCGTTATGCTCGACGGCAAGGAGGTCGTTCTCATGACCAGATTCCTCTACCTTCTCTCGGCCGCCGCGGTCGCGATCGTCCTCAGCGCTTGCACCGTGACCATCTCGGTCGTCGACTCCGTGGACGAGACGGTTTCGGCCGGCACCTTCACGGGTGGAGACCTCTTGGCGGCGTCCTCGGTCGACGACGTGACGCTGGGCGGCGGCGAAGACATCGTCTACCGCGTGAACGTCCCCAGCACGTCCCGCGACGCGCTGTACCTCTACCTGGACACCGAGCTCGACCTGTACGTCTACCGCGACTCGGGCACGCTCTACGCGACCAGCGCCAGCGAGGACTTCTTCGCCGGCGGCACGGCCGGTCTCGACGTGAGCGCGGCTGGAAGCGCGCTCTCGCCCGCGGACGTGTCGGCGAACCTCGCTTGCCCTGGTAGCTGCGTCCTTCTCCCCAGCGGCGCTAGCGATCCGATCTACGTTCGGATTCGGAACACCTCCTCGTTCGACCAGAGCGTCTCGTTCTACGCCGTGCTGCGCGACTTCGAGGACACCTCGGAGGCGACCGCCGGGCTCGACGACCTCCCTGTGGGTACGACCACGGGCGCTCTCGAGACGCTGGGCGACGTCGACGCCTACGAAGTCCAGACCGCCGGCACCCTCTTCTTCGACGGCACCGTCGTCTCCGGCATCACCTTCGAGGCCGAGATCCGGGATCCGCTGTCGCCCGGCAGCTCGGCGCGCACCCTCTCGAGCGGCGACTCCGACCAGGTCCTGGCGTTCGAGGAGGTTCGCGTCTACGCCGTGAACGACCGGGCCGCCGTGGCCGGCAAGAGCCTGTACTTCCTCGAGCTCCAGTAGGCCCGCTCGTCGTGCACAGCTCGACCGCCGGCGCCACCGCTTCCTCGCGGTGGCGCTGCGCTCGACGGACGCTCGGTCGCGGGCTGACGGCCGGCCTCGTGGCGCTCTTCGCGTCGGCGGCGACGGTGGCGTGGGCGTGCACCCTGCCTCTCCAGCCCAGCCTGACCGACGCGCTGATCGCCATCGAGGGCCGCTTGCCGGCGCTCCCGGAGCTGGCCGTCTCCGAGGCGGCGCGGCGGCTCCTGCAGCGTCCGCTCGACCGCGGCGAGGGATCGAGCGCCGACCTGGCGATCGCCGCGAGCGAGGTGTACGGCGTGCCGTGGCCCGCTACGGTCGGCCAGGAGGCGCAGGGCGACGCCGCAGCGGCGGCGGACGTCGCCGACTGGGTGCGGTCCGCGTCCGGGTCGGTGAGCGCCTACGGCGTGTTCGTGCGGGATCGCTCGCTCGGGGCGATCGTCGCAGCCGGCACGTACTGGACGAGCCCGCTTCTCGATCGGCTGGAGGTCAGGAGGCTGGAGGGACCCTGGCCCGGCTCCATGCCGAACACGCGCCTGCTGGCGTCAGCGGGGTCGTGCCAGGTGCGAGCTCGCACCTGGCTGGAGCTGCCGATCGAGCTGGTGGAGGAGATGACGACGGCCGACGAACGCGCGGACGACGAGGCATACGTCTACCTCGTGGCGAACGTGCCCGGCGGCGAGCCGGCGCGTCGCTGGATCGGCGTCGACGAGCTCGTCGCCGCCGTCACCTTCGACCACCCCGCTACGCGCGACGCCGTCTCGTTCCATGCCTGGTTCGCGGGGCCGACCATCGACCCGGTCGCGCTGGCACGCGCGCTTCCGCGCGTGCGCAGCAACCTGGGCCCACGTGCCCTGTGGGGACTGGTCCAAGATCTGCGGTGAGAAGCTCCCTGCGATCGCGGCCCGGAGAAATGGGCGGCCGAAGCCGGAGCCCGCGAGGACGGGGCCGGGTCAGCGCGCCGGTCCTTCGCTGGCGATCGCCGCTCGAATCGCGTCCCGCATCCCCTTCGCCGCAGCCGCCGCCTCGCGTGGCGGATCGTCGCCGTCGAGGTAGGTGAGGCTCCGACTGGCGGAGACGACCGCTCCGAGGCCGTCCGCGTCGAACGCGGCGCGCACGCCCTCGGCGTCCGCGCCCTGCGCGCCGTAGCCCGGGACCAGCAGAACCGAGTGGGGAAGACGGCGCCGCAACGACGCCAGGCGCTCCGGGACGGTGCCGCCCACGACCGCGCCCAGAGGTCCGTAGCCGCGGGCGTCCACCCCGAGCTCGCGCGCGCGCTCCGTCAGCAGGTCGGCCAGTCGATCCGCGACGGTCGTGGCGCCCGTGCCGGTGTCGGCCAGCGCCAGGTCCTGAAGATCGGCGCCGCCGGGGTTGCTGGTGCGTACCAGGACGAAGAGGCCGCGGTGCTCGCGTTGGGCGGCCCGAACGAACGGCTCGATCGCGTCCATGCCCAGGTACGGCTGGACCGTCAGCGCGTCCGCGGCGAACACGCCGCCGCCGAGGTAGGCGTCGGCGTACGCCTCCGCGGTGGAGCCCACGTCGCCGCGCTTGGCGTCGAGGATCGCGGGAATGTCGCGCTCGCGAGCGTCCGCGAGCAGCTGCGCCATGCCGATCAGTCCGGGGACGCCCATGCGCTCGAAGAACGCGCTCTGGAGCTTCACGCACGCCAGGTGCTCGGCGGCGGCGTCGATCAGGTCGCGGAAGTACACGACCACGGCCTTGGCGATCTTGGCGGGATCGCCCGCGTGGCTCTGCGGGTGCGTCGAGGGGTGCCGGTCCGGGCGCGGATCGATGCCCATGCAGACGCGCGTGTCGAGCGCCTCCATGCGGTCGTGGAGGCGCTGGGCGAAGGGAACCGACGGTGGCGCGCCACCGCCGTCGTGCTGACCGTCCTCCTCGCGACCACGGGCGAGGTGCGCGGCCGTGTGGCCCGCCGCGTGGTCCACCTCAGGCGGCCACGCGGCCGTGGCAGTGCTTGTACTTCTTGCCGCTGCCGCACGGGCACGGATCGTTGCGGCCGACCTTCTCGCCCACCTCGATCGGCGCCGTCTTGGCCTGCGCTCGGGCGGCCCCGCCGGCGGCCGAGCCGCCCGCGGCGGCCGCGATGCCGGTCGGCACGCCGGAGCCGTCGTCGTAGCTCACCTGCGTCTGACGCTCGCGGCGATGGAGCGGCTGCTCGGTCCGCACCTGCACGCGGAACAGCAGCTTCGCGACGTTCAGGCGGATGTTCGCCTTCATCTCCTCGAACAGGTTGAAGCCCTCGAACGCGTACTCCTGAAGCGGGTTGCGCTGGCCGTAGCCGCGAAGCCCGATGCCCTGGCGCAGCACGTCCATGTTGTGGAGGTGCTCCTTCCAGTGCTGATCGACCACCTGCAGCACGATGTAGCGCTCGAGCTGCCGCATCAGGTCCGATCCGAACTCCTGCTCCCGAGCGGCGTACGCCTCCTCGATCGCGGGAACCAGCGTCTGGGTCGCGTCGTCGGGGTCCTGGCCGCGCAGCGCCTCGAAGTCGAACCCCTCGAGCGCCGGGACGGCGTCCAGGATCGCGGTGCGCAGATCCCCGATCTCCTGCTCCTCGGGCTCGAGCTGCAGGTTCAGCGCGGACTGCACCTGCGCGTCGACGTACTCGGCGATCATGTCCTGCACGTCGTCGCTGATGTCGTTGCCGAGCAGGATGTCGCGGCGCTGCGCGTAGATGACCTCGCGCTGCTTGCTCATGACGTTGTCGTACTCGAGCAGCTGCTTGCGGATCCCCAGGTTGCGGTCCTCGACGCGCTTCTGGGCGCGCTCGATGGCGCCGGTGACCATCTTCGCCTCGATCGGCTGGCTGTCGTCCATGCCCAGCCGGTCCATCATGCCCAGCACCCGCTCGTTCGCGAACAGGCGCATCAGGTCGTCCTCGAAGCTGACGTAGAAGCGGCTGCTGCCCGGGTCGCCCTGGCGTCCGGAGCGGCCACGCAGCTGATTGTCGATACGGCGCGCCTCGTGGCGCTCCGTTCCGATGATGTGCAGGCCGCCGACGTCGATCACCTTCTGGTGGTCGGCCGCAGCCTCGTCGCGCAGCCGCTCGAGCTTGCCCAGCACGTCCGGAGGCAGCCCCTCCATGCGGCGAGCGATCTCGCGCGCCTGGTCCATCTGCTTCCGAATGACCGACTTGATCAGCAGCTCGGTATCGCTGTCGTAGCGCTCGAACCCCTCGCGCACCAGCAGCTGCCTGCCCAGCGCCTCGGGGTTGCCGCCCAGCACGATGTCCGTGCCGCGGCCGGCCATGTTCGTGCTGATCGTGACGGCGCCGCTGCGACCGGCCTGCGCCACGATGTCCGCCTCGCGCCCGTGGTACTTCGCGTTCAGGACCTCGTGCGGGACGCCCCTACGCTTCAGCATGCGCGAGAGGCGCTCCGAGGCGTCGATCGTGACGGTCCCGACCAGGATCGGCTGACCGTTGGCGTGGATCTCGACGATCTCCTCCACGACCGCGGTGTACTTGCCCTCCTCGGTGCGGTAGACGACGTCCTCGCCGTCCTCGCGGATCACCGGCATGTTCGTCGGGATCACCAGCACGTCCGAGGCGTAGATCTCCTGGAACTCCTTCTCGTCCGTCTTCGCGGTCCCCGTCATACCGGCGATCTTGTCGTACAGCTTGAAGAAGTTCTGGTACGTGACGGTCGCGAGCGTCTGGTTCTCGCGCTCGATCTTCACGCCCTCCTTCGCCTCGATCGCCTGGTGGAGGCCCTCGCCGAAGCGCCGGCCGGGCATCAGCCGGCCCGTGAACTCGTCGACGATGACGATGCCGCCGCCCTCGTCCTTCACGTACTGCTTGTCGACGTGGTAATGCTCCTTGGCGCGCAGCGCCTGCCGCACCATGTGGCCGAGCTCCATGTTCTCGTGGCTGAAGATGTCGTCGATCTTCAGCAGCTTCTCGGCCTTCGCGATGCCCTGCTCGGTGAGGTGGATGTCCTTCGTCTTGCCGTCCGCCGTGTAGTCGCCGGTCGGGGGCACGTTCTCGCCCTCGCCCGGCTCGCCGCGCTCGAGCTTGCGAGCGATGTCCGCCATCACGAAGTACTTGTCGGTGGCGACCTCGGCCGGGCCGGAGATGATCAGGGGCGTACGCGCCTCGTCGATCAGGATCGAGTCGACCTCGTCGATGATGGCGTAATGGAGCGGGTTCTGCTCGCGCAGCACCAGCTGATCGGGGCGGAACGCCATGTTGTCGCGCAGGTAGTCGAAGCCCAGCTCCGAGTTCGTGATGTACGTGACGTCCTTGCGGTACATCTCGCGCCGCTGGGCGTTGTCGTGACCGTGCTCGATCACGCCCACGTCGAGGCCCAGGCCGCGGTAGACCGGACCCATCCACTCCGCGCCCGTCCGTGCGAGGTAGTCGTTCGTCGTGACCAGGTGGCTGCCCTCGCCGTCCAGCGCGTTGAGCACCAGCGCCAGCGTCGCGACCAGCGTCTTGCCCTCGCCGGTCTTCATCTCCGCGATCCGGCCGTAGTGGAGCGCCGCGGCGCCGACGAGCTGGACGTCGTAGTGCCTCAGGCCCAGGTAGCGCTTGGCGGACTCGCGCGTCAGCGCGAACGCCTCGGGGAGCAGCTCCTCGAGGGTCTCGCCGGCCTCGCGCCGCTCGCGCAGCGCGGCGTACGCCGCGGCCAGGTCGCCGACCTGCTCCATCTGGTCCTCGAGCGCGTTGACGGCGCCGACGACTTCCTTGTCGAGCTTCGCGACCTCACGGTCGTTGCTGTCGAAGAACTTCTGGATGAATCCGAGCATGGTTGGGGTGAATCTCCCTCCGCGGGGCGGCGGCCGCGAGGGGTCGCCTGCGGCCCGCATCGGCCGTCGTGGCCGCGTCGTCGCAATAGGAAGAGTCTAGCACCGGCACGGCGACGTTCCGTCAGCCACAGGACCGCGCCGACACTCCGATCCTGGTCAGGGCGTTGGAGCCGTAGCGACGCACCGTCGGCGCGGTCTCCAGACGCGCCTCCGCAGGCAGGCCGGCCAGCGCGGCCGCCACGTCCAGCTTGGCCGGGTGTTGGAACACGTAGGCGCCGCCGGGCCGGGCGGGACCGCCGCGGACGATCTCGGCGAAGATCGCGGCGAGATCCAGCGGGTAGGGCGGCGCGGCGAAGACCACCTCGTAGGTTCCCGGGCGCTCGCGGGCGACCGCCAGCGCGTCGCGCTGGACGATCTCGGCCCGGACGCCCAGCCGGCGGGCGTTGCGGCGCAGCACCTCGGCCGCGGCCCTGTCCAGCTCGACCAGCGTGGCGGGGAACCCGCGACTGGCCGCCTCGAGCCCCACCGCGCCGGAGCCGGCGTAGAGGTCGAGGAACGGGCCTCGCTCGCGGAACTGCAGGGCGTCGAACAACGCTTCGCGCAGCCGCGAGGGGCTGGGACGCGTGCCACGGGCCGGCGTGTCCAGCGGCATGCCCTTGGCGCTGCCTCCGAGGATGCGCGGCTTCGACATGCCGGCATCGTCGCACGAAGCCGACGCGGTAGAGTGCCGCTCGTGATTCGCGCCCTGGCCCCCGACGAGCTCGTGTGGTTCCTCGCGCGGGCGCTGGCGTTCCAGGGTCACGGCGATCCGATGGGGCTGGCGCAGCGCCTGGCGCCCAGCCTGAAGCACGCCCGGCGCGACGGCCGACGGACGTTCGTGTGGCTGGACGGCGGCGGGCCGCCTCGCGCCGGGGCGCACTTCCGCGCGCCCGAGCCGGACGACGACGCGCGCACCGCGCGTCTGGGTCCGCTCTGGCACGAGGGGGACGAGGAGGAGGGCAGGGCGTTCGTGCGCGAGTTGCTCGCCAGCGCCCCGCACGACGCGGTCGAGGTGCGCTTGGACGGCGTGCCGGAAACGGCTCGCGCGCGGCTGACGAGCTGGCTGGCCCCACTGGGGTTCGAGCCGACCGAGCGGATCCGGATGCGCTTCCCGCTGGCGGACACCCCACCGCTGGGCAGGCCGCTGTCGCTGGACGCCTGGACGCCCGAGACGGACCTGGCGTTCCGCGAGCTCTACCGGGCCGCGGAGCGAGCCGGCGCGGGCGAGGCCCACTGGTCGTGGCTGAAGCGCCAGGGCGGGCGTTTCCGTCCCGACCTCTGGTTCGTCGCCCGACCGGCGCCCGATCAGGAGCCGATCGGCTACGCGTTCTGCCACGGCGACGACGCGCTCGACGCTCGCTACCGGCTCGTCGCCGTGGGCGTCCTGCCGGCGCATCGCGGCTCGACGGAGATGGTCCGCCGGCTCGTGCTGACGACGCTCCTGGAGCTGGCGGCCCGCAGTCCGTTCGGCTCGGTCGACGTGCAGGCGGACGCGCACGACCCCAAGCTGGTTCGGATCCTGCAGTCGCTGGGCTTCGACGACCTGGGCCGCGAGCCGCGTCTGGAACGCCGGCCTGCCTGACCCTCCAGGCGCGAAGGCGGCTCCGCCGTTCGTCGGAGGACGGCGTGCGAGCGGCTTGCTACGCTCTGTCCATGAACCTACTGATTCGCTGGGCGCTCAACGCGTTGGCCCTCTGGCTCACCGTGCAGCTCGACATCGGCGTCTCGATGGCCTCGCCGGGCCTCGGGCCGCTACTGATCTCGGCCCTGGTGCTCGGACTCGTGAACGCGGTCGTGCGACCGATCATGGTGCTGCTCACCCTGCCGCTCACCGTGCTGACGCTGGGCCTGTTCCTGCTGGTCGTGAACGCGCTGGCGCTGGGCGTCGTGGCCGCCTTGACGCCCGTCCAGCTCTCCGGCTTCGGCGGCGCCGTCCTGGGTGCCCTGGTGCTGACGATCATCAGCGCCCTGCTCTCGCGGCTGTTCGGCGACGACCGTAAGGGCGGCGCCCGGCGCTGACCGCCCCTTGCGGGCGCGCCCGAGGGGCGCGCCGCATCGCCCCGGTGCGCGCCCTCAGGCGCGCGCGCCGGGGCGCTCGTCCGCCTCGCCCGCGGGTGGCGGGTAGGCCGACTCGGGCGAGGGGAGAAGCATCACCGCGAGCACCTCGGAGAACGAGCTGACCGGCGTGACGTCGAGCTCGCTCAGAACGGCCTCGGGCACGTCCTCGAGGTTGGCCCGGTTGTCCTCGGGCAGCAGGACGCGGTGGATGCCGGCCTGGTGCGCGGCGAGCAGCTTCTCCTTCACGCCGCCGATCGCCAGGACGCGTCCGCGGAGGGTGATCTCGCCCGTCATCGCGACGTCGCCCCGGACCTTCCGGCCCGTCAGGGCCGAGACGACGGCGGTCGCGATCGCGATGCCCGCCGACGGTCCGTCCTTGGGCGTCGCGCCCTCGAGCACGTGCACGTGCAGGTCGCGGCTCTCGTGGAAGCCTTCGGGAAGCGCGAACTCCTCCGCGTGGTTGCGGAGGTAGGTGATCGCCGCGTGCGCGGACTCCTTCATCACGTCGCCCAGCTGCCCCGTCAGCGCCACCTTGCCGGTGCCCGGAACCGCGACCGCCTCGATGTCGAGCGTCACGCCGCCCACGGAGGTCCACGCCAGCCCGTGGCTGAGGCCGATCTGAGGCTCCTTGTCCGCCTGCTCGTCGCGGAACGGCGGGACGCCGAGGAGCTCGCGCGCCTCGTCCTCGCTCAGCACGTGCCCGCCCTCCCAGGCGTCGGCCAGGTAGCGCTTGGCGCTCTTCCGGGCCAGCTTGGCGATGAGCCGGTCGAGGTTGCGGACCCCCGCTTCGCGGGTGTATTCGGTCACGACCCTGCGGAGCGCGCCCTCGTCGATCTGGAGCTTGTCGGAGAGACCGTGGTCGGTGATCTGCCGCGGAACGCGGTAGCGCTTGGCGATCTCGAGCTTCTCCTGCAGCGTGTAGCCGGGGATCTGGATGACCTCCATGCGGTCCAGAAGCGGCTTGGGCACGGTCGAGAGGGTGTTGGCGGTGGTGATGAACATGACCTTGGACAGGTCGTACGGAATCTCGAGGTAGTGATCGGCGAACGTGTCGTTCTGCTCCGGATCGAGCACCTCGAGCAGGGCGGAGGAGGGGTCGCCGCGGAAGTCCGCGGTCATCTTGTCCACCTCGTCGAGCAGGAACACCGGGTTCGTGCTTCCCGCCGTCTTCATGCCCTGGATGATGCGGCCGGGCATCGAGCCGATGTAGGTGCGCCGGTGCCCGCGGATCTCGGCCTCGTCCCGCACGCCGCCGAGGCTCATCCGGACGAACGAGCGGTCCATGCTCCGTGCGATCGACTTCCCCAGGCTGGTCTTGCCGACGCCGGGAGGACCGACCAGGCAGAGGATCGGCGACTTGTACTCGGCGTCCGGCGCGTCCTTCGTGAGCTGCCGCACCGCGAGGAACTCGAGGATGCGCTCCTTGGGCTCCTGCAGCGCGTAGTGGTCCTCGTCCAAGATCTCGGCCGTGTGGGCCACGTCCAGCCGTTCCTCGTCCATCTCCGACCAGGGCAGCTCCAGCAGGGTGTCGAGGTAGGTGCGCACGACCGTGGCCTCGGGGCTGCCTCCCGGCATCTTCTCGAGCCGGTCGACCTCCTTGAGGGCGCGCTCGTTCGCGGCCTCGGGAAGCTTCTTCTCCGCGATCTTCGTCCGCAGCGCCTCGATCTCGTCCGTCTCGTCCTGCCCGAGCTCCTTCTGGATCGCCTTCATCTGCTCGCGCAGGTAGTACTCGCGCTGGTTCGAGTCCATCTGCTGCTTCACCCGCGCGCTGATCTGCTTCTCGGTGTCGAACCGCTCGAGATCGCGCGACAGGAAGCCGAACACCATCTCGAGCCGCGCGTGCGCGTCCGGCTCCTCGAGCACCGCCTGCTTGTCCGCGACCTCCCACGTCGCGTACTTGGCTACGACGTCCGAGAGCGGCCCGGCGTCCTTGAGCCCCCGGAGGTTCTCGAGGTGGAACGAGTCCAGGCGCAGCCCCTTGTTCTGTTGCGCGTAGTCCTGGAACGCTGACTTCGTCTGCTCGACCAGCGACTCCGCGGACGCGTCGGTGGGGGCCACGCGCTCCTCGAGCGTCGTGACCTGGGCGCGCAGCGTCGGTCCGGGGACGAACGCGTCGATGGAGGCGCGCTCGCGACCTTCGACGAGCACCTGCAAGGTGTCGTCGGGCAGGCGGATCACCTGTTTGACGACGCACAACGTTCCCACGGCGTACAGATCGTCCCCGCCGGGATCGTCGACGCGCGCTTCGCGCTGGACCACCAGAAGGACGCGGTTGTCCGCGGCCTGAGCCTCTTCGAGGGCTCGCTTCGACTTCGGACGCCCGACGTCGACGTTCTCGAGGGTGCGCGGAAGCACGACCTGATTCCTGAGTGCGATGACGGGCAGTTCCCAATCCATGCCCGAGTAGACACCGGGCGCCCCGGGCCATCGGTAAGCCGGCTGACGTCGCCTGGGAGACGCAGTGCCGTCGGGGACGGGCGTCCCGAAGCTCGCGTCAGCTGCGGACAAGTGCGTGGTCAGCCGTCCAGGCGTCGCTCCAGCCGTGCCGTGTCGGCGTGCAGACCCGCATCTCGCAACGCCTGCAGCAGCGCGTGCGAGCGCGCGACCTCCGCGCCGGTCGGCGTCCGGCTCGCGGAATCGGCCGCGAGGTCGGACGCGAGCAGCAGCGCGTGCAGCCGCGCCCGCAGGGCGAGCGGCCGGTGCGGCGCGGCGTCGGCCGCCTCCGCCGCAGCGTCCAGCCGCGCCACGTCGCCCTCGGCCGTGCCCAGCGCCAGCAGCGCCCGCGCCCGACCGCCCGGATCGCCCACGCGCTCCGCGCGGCGCAGGGCGCGAACGGCCAGCGGCGCCGCCTTCGCGGGCGCGCGCCAGCCCAGGTGCGCCAGGGCGAGCCCCGCGAGCGGATGCACGGAGACCGCTTCGGAGGTCGAGAACTCGCTCACGCCCAACGCCTCGCCGAACGCCTCGACCGCGTCCCTGGAGCGACCGAGGGCCAGGGCGACCTCGCCCCGGACGCACAGCGCGCCGATCTGGAGCGGTCCGTCCCGGTGACGCCGCGCCAGGTCGGAGGCGCGCGCCGCGCGTCGCTCGCCCTCCGCCAACGCGTCCGCGTCGCCTCGCCACACCAGCGCCGAGGCGATCTGCAGCTCCACGTAGCCGTCCTCGGCACGGGCGGGCGCTTCGTACAGCACGTCCAGCGCATCGTCGATCCGGCCCAGGAAGATGCGGAGCTGACCCAGGCGCGCGTGCAGGCGCGAACGCGCCGCCGGGCCCAGCGCCGGCGACCCGGCGATCTCGGCGGCGAGGCGCGCCTCGGCAGCGACCGGATCGGCGTTCCAGATCTCGGCGACCTCGCGGAGCAGAAGGGCGGCGCGGGCGTCGTCGGTGGCCATGCGCGTCACGATAGCGGGCCTCGCCCCGAAGCGGTAGCGTGGACGGGTGCGACGCATCGTCCATCTCGACGCCGACGCGTTCTACGCCGCGGTCGAGCAGCGCGACCGGCCCCAGCTGCGCGGCCGACCGATCGCGGTGGGGAGCGGCGCGCGCCGCGGCGTGGTGATGACGGCCAGCTACGAGGCCCGGCGGTTCGGCGTGCGGAGCGCCATGCCGTCGGCCGAGGCGGCGAGGCTCTGCCCCGAGCTGCAGTTCGTGCCGCCGCGGATGGAGGCCTACGCGGAGGCGGGACGCGCGCTGCTCGATCTGTACCGCTCGTATACCGACCTGGTGGAGCCGCTGGCGCTGGACGAGGCGTACCTCGACGTGACCGATCCGAAACGGGGTCCGGCCAGCGGAACGCGGATCGCCCAGGCGATCCGGCGCGAGGCGCGCGAGGCGACCGGACTGATCGTCTCGGCGGGCGTCTCGTACTGCAAGCTTCTGGCCAAGCTGGCCAGCGACGAGGCGAAGCCGGACGGGCTGCTCGTCGTGCCGCCCGGCGAGGCGACCGCGTTCATGACCGGCCTCCCGGTCCGGCGGATCCACGGGGTCGGTCCTCGCACGGCCGCGCGTCTCGCCAGCCTGGGGATCGACACAGCCGGGCGTCTACGCGAGCAGGACCCCGCGGAGCTCGAGGCGCGCTTCGGCAAGCTGGGCCGGCACCTGTGGCACATGGCGCGCGGCGAGGACGACCGGCCGGTACGGCCCGA
>Ga0209943_1000852_pt1 | contig 19962 bp, 17 predicted proteins | sample SalPonR1_B_D2_MG_FD_185698 | JGI IMG/M metagenome (GOLD analysis project Ga0209943, IMG submission 185698) | Salt pond soil microbial communities from South San Francisco under conditions of wetland restoration - Salt Pond MetaG R1_B_D2_MG... ... | reverse complement strand
ATTTTTTATTATTCCCGTAATATCAACAAACTGCATTCTGATAAACTTCACATTATTTTCCTCAGCAATTCTTAAAATATCTTTTTTACTATATTTACTCAATAATAACCCTCCTTTTGGTATAATTATAATGCTTCATGAATATTATTACACATTATAGCACACTCCAAAATTGCTGTCAAAACAAATTATTTTCTAAATTTTATGTATATTTTATTAAATTAAAGTATTATATCTAGTAGTATGAAAACATCCTACAAAATCCTTTTCTCTAGGCCAATTAGCAACTATTTTTTCACCTTTCTGTTTATTTTTAACTATAGCGAAAACACTTGGTCCACTACCTGACATTAAAATAAGCTCTGGTGAAAATTTAGATAAAATTTCTTTTATAGTTATTATATCACTAACCTTTTTTTCTGTTACTTTTTCAAGAACATTTCCAAAAGGGGCTGACCAGTCAATTTTTTTGTTTTCTCTAAATTCATTTAATAATTTTTGGGTAGGAATTTCTATATCTGGATTCATCATGTCATATAAATTATAGACAGCAGGAGTGCTTATTTCTCCAGGAGGTTTAACTAATACAAGCCAGGTTTTAGAAATATCAGGCAATTGTTTTAATTTATCTCCTCTATCATAAGCAAAAGCAGTTCCACCATAAATACAAAAAGGAACATCTGCTCCAATTTTACTTCCCAAATTATATAATTCTTTTTTTTCTAAATTCAAATTATATAAGTATGAAATAGCTTTTAAAACAGCAGCAGCATCAGTGCTTCCCCCGGCTAATCCGGCAGCAACAGGAATATTCTTTTTTATATTTATTTTTACTCCTTTAGCTATATTATATTTATTTAATATTAAATCTGCAGCTTTATATGCCAAATTTTTTTCATCTAAAGGTATTTTATTGTTATTACTAGATAATTTTATACCTTTTTCTATTTTTTCAATTGTAAGTAAATCATGAAGTGAAATTGATTGCATTACCATTTCTAACTCATGATAACCATCATTTAATATTGAATTGATATTTAAAAATAAATTTATCTTAGCTGGAGCTGCTAACTTTATTTTATTCATTTCCTTACCTCCATTACCTTATAGGTTATTAATCAAATAATCCCTGTAGTTAAAATTTAACCACAGGGATTAGCTATTATTATTAGTTAACTCTTATATTAAATCCATTTCTTTTCCTACTTTTTCAAATTTAGAGAGGGCAAATTCTAAATCATCTTCACTATGAGTAGCAGAAATCATAACCCTGATTCTAGCTTTACCTTTAGGTACAGTAGGATAACCAATAGATTGAGCAAATACACCTTCAGAAAATAATTTTGAACTCATTTCAGAGGCATCTTTTGCTTCACCAATCATTACTGGAGTAATAGGAGTTTCACTATGACCTACATCAAACCCAGCTTCTTTCATTTTTTCTTTAAAAATATCACCATTATCCCATAATTTGCGGACAAGAGTATCATCTTTTTCTAATATTTCTATAGACTTAATAGTTGCTGCTACATCTGGAGGAGTTACAGCAGAACTAAATAGGAAAGGTCTTCCCTGTTGTTTTAAATATTCAATTAATGTTTTACTACCTGCTGCACAACCACCTACAGTACCTATTGCTTTTGAAAAAGTACCTATTTCTACATCTACTTCACCATGTAGATCAAAATGATCTACAATCCCACGACCATGAGTACCTAATACACCTTCACCATGGGCATCATCAACCATAACTAAAGCATTATATTTTTTAGCTAATTCTACAATTTCAGGTAAAGGAGCAATATCACCATCCATACTAAATACCCCATCTGTTACAATTAATTTTCTTCCCTGTAAATCAGATTTAAGTACACTTTCAAGTGATTCCATATCAGCATGATCATATACTTTAACATCAGCACCAGTGAGTCTAATACCATCAATTATACTAGCATGGTTTAATTCATCACTAATAACCGTGTCACCTTTGCCCACAATAGCAGGAATGACTGCTAGATTAGCAGTAAATCCAGATTGAAAGGTGACTGCAGCTTCAACTTTTTTAAAATCAGCTAATTTTTTTTCAAGCTCATTATGCAAAGTCATTGTCCCGGCAATACTTCTAACTGCTCCAGGACCAATACCATATTTATCAAGTGCTTTTTTAGCAGCTTCTACAGTCTCTTCATGATTTGCAAGACCTAAGTAATTATTCGAACTAAAATTTAATACTTCTTTCCCATTAATTTCAACCCAGGCTCCCTGAGGACTTTCTAAAGTTCTTATATTATTATATAATCCCTCATCTTTTAAATTACCTAATTCTTTTTTTAAATCCTTTTCAAATTCTTCATTCATAATTAAAACCTCCCTTAAGGTTTCAAAATAATTTTACCACAATTACCGCTTTCCATAAGTTCCATACCTTTTTCAAATTCTTCTAAAGAAAATGTGTGGGTTATTAATGGATCAAGATCAATTCTTTCTTCTTTTAAAAGACGACTGGCAGTATACCAGGTATTAAACATTTTTCTACCTGTTACTCCAACCAGAGTAATACCTTTAAAAATCACATCATTGGTGAGATCAAGACTTACATTGTCATCAGGTAATCCCAGTAATCCCATTTTTCCACCAGCAGTAATTAAGTCAAGCGCTTCATTTAAAGCATGTTCATTACCAGACATTTCAGCGACAAAATCTACTCCGATACCATCTGTTCTATCATATACTATACTTGCTAAATCCTCTTCTAAAGGATTTACTACTTTATCTGCTCCCATTTCTAAAGCTATTTTTCTTCTATAATCATTAGGTTCACTTACTATTACTTGAGTTGCTCCAAAAGCTCTTGCTACAGAAACAGAAATTAATCCAGCAGGTCCTGCTCCAGTAATTAAAACATTTTTTCCTGCTACATCACCAGCCAAAATAGTGTCTATTGCATTTCCCATTGGTTCCTGTAGAGAAGCATATTCAGCTGGAATAGTAGGATCATTTTTCCAAACATCAACTGCATCAATAACTGCATATTCTGCAAATACTCCATCTTTATGAACACCTAAAATTCTCATATTATTACAAATATGTTGATTACCTGTTTTACATTGATAACAATGACCACAGGGTATATGAGTTTCAGCAGAAATAAAATCTCCTTCTTCAATATTTTCAACTCTATCTCCTACTTCAACAACTTTTCCTGCTACTTCATGTCCCATTATTTGTGGAACTGATATATTCTTTTGGGCCCACTTATTCCATTCATAAATATGAAGATCAGTACCACAAATAGAAGTACTCTCTACCTTAATCAAAACCTGTTCAGGGCCATAATCCGGAATAGAAACCTCCTTGATTTCTGCCCCTTTAGCTTCTTTCGTTTTAACAATAGCTTTCATTTTACCATTCACAATTATTACCCCCTTATCCAAATTAAAACCACAAATCTATTAAAAATATATTGCTACTCTACTACTTAATAGTCTATATTATTTATTCATTAATTAATCAAATTTTCCTGCTTTAAATTAAATAAATATTTTTAAGATTATAGAAAAATAAAAACTTTTAATTAATAATAACTTATGTTATACTTTTTACGATTTATTATATATCATATTTTATAGATTATATTAAAAGGAGGAAAATAGTGAAATTAAAAACAATGACTCGCATAAGTATTATGGCAGCTTTAACTGCAGTAGGAGCTTTTATCATAATTCCCCTCCCTGGAAGTCCTGTACCGGTTACACTTCAACTTTTATTTACTTTTTTAGCCGGAGGATTATTAGGAGCCAAAGGTGGATTTTACAGTCAGGTAATTTATGTACTTTTAGGATCAGCAGGTTTACCTGTATTTGCTGGAGGTACTGGTGGAATTGGTGCTCTTTTTGGTCCAACAGCTGGTTATATATATGGATTTTTAATTGCAGGTTATATAGCTGGATTAGGAAAAAGAAATATCAAAACTAAATTTTTCTATAATTTGGCTGGTTTAGGAGTAGTTTATATTTTAGGAGCAATTGGTTTGATGATATACACCGGTTTAGCTTTACCTAAAGCTTTAATGTCAGGAGTTGTTCCTTTTATTCCAGGAGACATTTTAAAAGTAATTTTAGCAGCCTATTTGACTGCTAAAATCCCAATAGAAAAATTATAATTTTACTTGTCTTTTATTAAAATTCCCAAACCAAGGCCTATAATTAATATAGGCCAAATTCTCCCCCAATAAAAATGAGGTATCCAGATATCAACTAAAAAAATACCACCCATAGCAATAAGAATTACTCCAAGCAATTTGCTGTTTTCTGTACTCTTTCTTTTTTTAGTACTGTCTTTTTTAGTTTTTTTTTCATCTTCTTTGTTACCCTCATTATTTTCGTTCTTTTTTTCTTTTTCTTCTGTCTCAAATTCAGATTCATCTTTATCAAAATTAGATTTATTTGTAGATTCTTCCTCAATATGAGCAGGTTTTTGGGGTATAACAACCCAGGCAATAATATAAGCTAAAAGACCTGCCCCCCGGGCCAACACTATAAAAAGAAAAGCCAATCTTACCAGAGTTGGGTCAATATCAAAATATTCTGCAATTCCAGCACATACTCCCCCAATCATACTTTTTTCTTCAGAGGCTCTATACAATCTCTTGGCCATAATTTCATCCCCTTTTTTACTATAATTATATCTTTATTACTATTTTAATATATTATACTATATTAAACAACTTTATAGCAACAAAAAAGTCCAGAAAAATTTCTGGACTTTTATAAAAGCTATTCTACTATTACTTTAGTTCCTTCTCCAGTAACCTCTCCAATTATAGCAGCTTCTTCTACTCCATTTTTATTTAAATCTCTTAAAAGATCAGAAGCTTTATCAGCAGGCACTGAGATCAAAAGTCCTCCTGAAGTCTGAGGATCAAAGAGCATATCAACCATAACTTCTTCTAAATTATTATTAATTTCTGTATCTCCTATAAAATTATCTTTATTATCATAAGCCCCTCCTGGTACTAATCCCATTTCAGCATAATCACGAACACCATCCATAATCGGGACTTTATCAGTATCAAGAGTTAATTCCGCATTACTCCCCCGGGCCATCTCAACCATATGACCTAAAAGTCCAAAGCCCGTTACATCAGTACAGGAGCGCACATCATTGTTATGCATAGGGTCAACTGCTTTATCATTTAGGGTCAACATATTTTTTACAGCAGGATTTTCTTTGCCACCTTCACATAACCCACCTTTTATAGCAGAAACATATATACCAGTACCTATTGATTTTGTTAAAACTAATTTATCACCTTTTTTAGCTTTAGAGTTAGGCAAAATATTTTCATGTTTAACAAAACCACTGACTGATAGTCCATATTTAGGTTCATCATCTTTTACTGTATGTCCCCCAGCAATGGTGGCCCCAGCTTCTTTAACTTTTGCTGCTCCACCTCTTAAAATTTCGACTAAAACCTCTTCTTCCAAACAGGATGGAAAACAAACAATATTCATTGCTAAAACCGGTTTACCTCCCATAGCATAAATATCACTTATCGCATTTGCAGCAGCTACCTGCCCAAATAGATAAGGATCATCAACTACTGGAGTAAAAAAGTCAACTGACTGGATTATTGCCCGCTCTTCATCTATTTTATAAACAGTAGCATCATCAGCTGTTCCTAATCCTATTAACAAATCTTCATCTTCACTAAAAAAATCAACTTGACGCAGAACCTGCGACAGGGTCTTAGGACCCACTTTGGCAGCTCAACCAGAAGTTTTACTATATTGAGTTAAGCGTAAATCTTCTTTAGTCATTTATCATACCTCCTATCTAAATAGTAATTACATTTGAGCTATTTAAACTTTCTACTATTTCATACATATTACTAATTTCTCCTACATCCAATTTATCTTCCAGACCATAATAATCAAGACAGGTACCACAGGATAAAATTGTAACTCCTTTATCTTCTAATTTTTTCAAACTGTCAATTGCATCTTCATTTTCAGTAGCAATCTTAACTCCTGAATTCATAAAAATTAATTTTTGTGGTAAAGGATCTAATTCTAAAAGAGTGTGGAGAAATCCCTTTATTAAAACATTACCTAATTCATCCTCCCCTTTACCTAATTTATCTGATTTGAAGAAATAAACTTTTCCTTCAGATTTGTTCTCATCTTTTTCACTATTCTTTTCAGTTTTTTTAATATTTACTTCAAAATTACTATCAATCTTTTTTATCTCTGCTTTGGCCCCAAGTTTAGTTGCAAGCTTTTTGACATTATTGGCTGCTGCCTCATTATCAACAATTGTAATAATCTCTTTATTTTCTTTTAATGCATTTTTTGTCAAAACAACTGGCTCAGGACAATCTAAACCTTTAGCATCTATCTTTTTCATATTTTTCACCTCTCTCATACTTATTATTCAAAAATAGTATAACATATCGGCCAAAAATAATAAAGCTACCTTATAGTTATTATAAGATAGCTTTATGCTAGAATAATTCTTTTATTTGAAGTAAACATCATCTGCTTCCGGATCTTCTATAAACTGAGTTTTATATAAGCTTTGATATACTCCACCATCTTTATTAATAAGCTGATCATGCTTTCCTCTCTCTACAATACCATCTTCAGTTAAAACAAGTATTTCATCTGCATCTTTAACAGTTGAAAGACGGTGAGCAATAACTAAGGTTGTTCTTCCTTCAGATAGTTTTTGTAAAGATCTCTGAATTATTTTTTCACTTTTATTATCTAGTGAAGACGTTGCTTCATCTAAAATTAAAATAGGTGGATTTTTAAGAAAAGAACGGGCAATAGATATTCTCTGTTTTTGCCCTCCTGATAACTTAACTCCTCTTTCACCGATATCTGTTTCATAACCATTATTCATATTCATTATAAACTGATGAGCATTTGCCTTTTTAGCTGCTTCAATAACTTCTTTTTCTGTTGCTTTAAAGTTTCCATAAAGTATATTATCCTTGATAGTGCCATTAAATAAAAACACATCCTGTTGTACTATCCCTATATTACTTCTTAAAGAACTTATATTAATATCCTTGATATTAACTTCATCTATTAAAATTTCGCCATCATTTATTTCATAAAAACGGGGAAGCAAATTACAAATAGTAGATTTTCCTGCTCCAGAGGGTCCTACAAAAGCAACTGTTTGCCCTGGTTCAACATCAATATTAACATTATTTAAGACATGTTCATTTTCATCATAACTAAAACTAACATTTTTATATTTTATCCTGCCCCTTACATTTTTAAGTTCAACAGCTTCTTTTTTATCTTTTATTTGAGGCTCTACAGCAAGCAGACTCGTAAATCTGTTAAAACCAGACATACCTCTTTGTAATTGTTCATTGAAATTGACAAGTCTCCTAATAGGCTGCATAAACATATTTACATAAAACAAAAAAGCTACAAGCTGACCTGCACTTAATTCTCCTTTATATATAAAATAACCACCAGCTCCTAAGGTAATTAAACGTATCATATTTATAAATAAATTCATCCCGGAATGAAATTTTGCCATATTCTTCATTGCATATTCTCTAGACTCTCTAAATTGATGATTACCTTCATCAAACTTTTCTTTTTCAAAGGGTTCATTGGTAAATGATTTTACTACTCTAATACCACTTAAACTATCCTCTATTATTGAGTTAACCTCAGCAATTCTTTCTCTGATATCTTTAAATGCACTATACATTTTTTGACCTAATATTAAAGAAAAATAAAACATAACCGGTAAAAGCATAAAAGTAAATAAGGCCAGTTTAAGGTTCATAGAGGCCATTATTCCAAAAGAACCAATAAGCATCATAGAAGAAATAAAAAGATCTTCAGGGCCATGGTGAGCAAGTTCTGAAATATTATTTAAGTCATTTACAATTCTAGACATTAAATAACCAACTTTATTATCATCATAAAATTTGAAAGATAATTTCTGGAGATGCTCAAATAACTCTTCCCGCATATCAGTTTCCATTCTAATTCCAACAACATGTCCCCAATAATGGACAATATATTGTAATATAAATCTTAAAATATATAATACAAATAAAATAATTACTATTCTAAAAACCATATTAAAATTTTGGTTGGGAAAATAAGTATCAATTAATCTTTGAATAAAAAGTGGAAAAACAAGATCAAGTCCTGACATAATAAATGCACAAAAAATATCCATCACAAATAATTTCCAGTGATTTTTATAATACCCGGCAAACTTTTTAAACATAAAATCCTCCTTAATTTTATATAAATTAGAAAATATAATAATTAACTTAATATTATAGTTCAATGAATCTTATTAATCTATATTTTTAATTTATTGTTTCAAAAATATAAATTATGTCTTTAATATTTTAACATAACAAATCTTATTATGCAAAAGAAAAAAAGGGAAATAAGTGTTATAATAGAAGTAATATAGTACAAAACTCTCTAACGAATTTACAGGAGTTGATTAATATGCAAAAATTATATCCATTAAAATTTGAAGAAATCTATAAAGAAAAAATTTGGGGAGGAAAAAAATTAAAAGAAAACTTCTCAAAAAAAATACCATCTAACAAAACTGGGGAAAGTTGGGAAATAACTGATAATGAAAGTGGTGTAAGTATAGTAAAAAATGGTTTTCTTGCAGGTAAAACTTTAAATGAATTGATAAAAATATATGGAACTCAATTAATTGGAAACTTTATTCCTATAAATGAAAAATTCCCTCTTTTAATTAAATTTATAGATGCAAATAAAAGGTTATCTGTCCAGGTTCATCCTGCTGATAATATTAATAAAAATTTAAAGCAAAAAAGTGGAAAAACAGAAATGTGGTATATATTAGCTGCCGAAGAAAATTCTAAATTGGTTTATGGTTTAAATTCTGAAGTTAATAATAAAAAACTCAAAAAAGCTACCAAAAATGGGAATTTAAAATCTTACTTAAATGAAATAGAAGTTAGTGCAGGAGATTTCTTTTTCATACCAGGTGGTACTATACATGCTATCAAAGGAGGTATTTTATTAGCAGAAATACAACAAAACTCTGACACAACATATAGAATTTTTGATTGGAATAGAACAGATAAAAATGGAAATTCCAGACCTTTACATATTAAAAAAGCTTTTAAAGTAATTAAATCTATAAATCAAAAAATGGACAATCCTAAAAATAATAAAGATGTAATTTATGAAAACAATAATTATAAACAAAAATTTCTAACCATATCACCTTATTTTGCAGTGGAACGTATTTCTTTAAAAAAAGAATTCAATTTTAAACCTGCTTCAAAAAGATTTTACATTATTATAAATCTTGAAGGAAATAAAAAAATTAAAGCTGATAATAAAAATTATAATTTACATCCTGGTGAAACAATTCTTATTCCTGCTTCTCTTAAAAATGTTAAAATAGAAGGAAAAGGTGAGTTTTTGAGAACTTATATTCCAGAAAATTTAGAAGAAATGATGAATTATTTGAAAAAATTAAAAATATCTTCTAATAAAATATCCCAAATCCCAGGTATAAACTTCTTCAAATAAAGTAATAAGCACTGTCATAATTTTTATAGACAGTGCTTTAATCATCATTATTTTAATTTATATACTCTTGATTCATATGGTTTTAACTCTATTTTCGAAATTTTATTTTCTTCTTTATTATAATTACTTATTAGAAGTTCATAATTATTATATTCAATGTTATCAGGGATTTCAAAAGTGCTTTCTTCTTCAAAAAAGTTTAAGACCACTAATAATTTTTCTTCTTTACCTTCACGAAGATATGCGTATATTTCTTTGTCTTCTTCTAAAATCAACTTATATTTACCATAAACAAATACTGGATTTTCTTTCCTTAATTCAATTAATTTTTGATAATAGTAAAAAATAGAATTTTCATAAGATAGAGCTTTTTTGACATTTATTTTTTTATAATTTTGATTAACTTTCAACCAGGGACTGCCAGTTGTAAAACCAGCATTTTTCTCATCATTCCATTGCATAGGTGTCCTGGCATTATCTCTAGTTCTATAATTTAAAATGTCTTTTATTTCAGAAAAAGAATTAATATTACCCTTTTTCTTTTCATCGTAAAAATAATTTATAGTATCAATATCATCCATTTCTTCAATACTTTCAAAAACAGTATTTGTCATCCCAATCTCTTCTCCCTGATAAATAAAAGGAGTTCCTTTTATTGTATGTAAAAAGGTTGCAAGCATTTTTGCAGATTCTACTCTATATTCATCATCATCTCCAAAACGAGAAACCATTCTTGGTTGATCATGATTACTTAAATAATTACTGTGCCAGCCATTTTCTTCTTCCAACTTATACTGCCATTCAGTTGTTATTTTTTTAAGTTCCAGTAAATCGATTTTTTGGGGTGATGAATATTTTCCGTCTTCTCCTTCATCTAAACCCATATGATCAAAATGAATAATCATATTTAATTCATTTCTAGCTGCAGCTACATATTTTGACCCTTCCTCAGGACTAACCATTACAGTTTCACCAACTGTCATAAGATCATAATTACTTAAAACTTTTTCATTCATTTCCTGAATATATTCATGAACCCTTGGCCCATTAGCAAAATACTCACTTCCAATAAGTCCTTCATTTTCACCATCACAAAATTTTTGATTTTTAGAAATTAAATTTATAACATCCATCCTGAAACCATCTATTCCTTTATCTAACCACCATTTCATTATATCATAAACTTCTTCTCTCACCTTTTTATTTTCCCAGTTAAGATCTGGTTGTTTTTTAGAAAATAAATGAAGATAATATTCTTTACTTTTCTCATCATATTCCCAGGCAGATCCTTTAAAAAATGACTCCCAATTATTTGGTGGATTATTTTTCCCACCTTTTTCCCAGATATAATAATCTCGATATGGACTATCTTTAAAAAGAGACTTTTTAAACCACCTATGTTCATCTGAAGTATGATTAACTACTAAATCCATAATTAATTTTATATCTCTTTTATGTAACTCCTTTATAAGATAATTCCAATCATTCATATCACCAAATTTATCACTGATCTTTTTATAATTACTAATGTCATAGCCATTGTCATCATCAGGTGATTCATAAACTGGATTAAGCCAGACCACATCGACCCCTAATTTATCTAAGTAATCTATTTTTTTTATTACTCCCTGTAAATCACCTATCCCATCACCATTACTATCATTAAAACTTCTTACATAAATTTGATAAACAACTGCTTCTTTCCACCATTTGTAATCCAAAACATATCCTCCTTATTTAATATGATTAGCTAACTTTAAAAAATTATACCATACTAAAGATTAATTTAAAATAAAAAAAGGATATGCTAATCAAAGCATATCCGCTAAATAAGGGGAGATATTTAGATTTAAAACTTTATTAATAATTAAAATCTCTTTCTCCAGTTTTCATATATATAACTCTTTCACAAACATTTGTAGAATGATCTCCTATTCTTTCTAAAAATCGACTTACAAATATAAGAGAAGTGGCCTGCTCTATCTTAGAAGGATCTTCTATCATGAAAGTAAGTAACTCTCTTAATATTTGTTCATCCAATACATCGACCTCATCATCTTCTTTGGCTATTTCTTTGGCTTTTTCTACATCAAGATTTATAAAAGCATCCAGACTTTCTCTCAACCTTCTTGTTACTATATTTGTCATACGTGGTATATCAATAAGTGGTTTAATAAGAGGTTCATCACCAATTTTTAAAACCATATTTGCAATATTCCAGGCATGATCTCCTATTCTTTCCAGATCTGTAGCAAGCTTAGAAATTACAATGATTTCACGTAAATCTTTAGCTACAGGTTGTTGCAAAGCAATTAAACGGGTTGTTTCTTCTTCTAATTTTATTTCGAAATCATCTATTTTATCATCTTCATCAAGAACTTCCTGGGCTAATTCAAGGTCTTTTTCCTGTAAAGCTTTAATACTTTTATGAATAGCTTCTTCAACCATACTTCCCATTTTAATCATATCATTTTCTAAGTCTTTAAGTTGCTCGTGAAATCCTTTTCTCATAAATCATCCTCCTTTAACCGAATCGTCCTGTAATATAATCTTCAGTCTTTTGATTCTCAGGATTTTCAAATAATTTTTCTGTTTTATCAAACTCTATAAGGTCTCCCATTAAGAAAAATGCTGTGTTATCAGATATTCTGGCTGCCTGTTGCATATTATGAGTAACTATTACTATAGTATAATTCTTCTTCAAATCATCTATTAAATCCTCTATTTTATTTGTAGCCACTGGATCAAGAGCAGAAGCTGGTTCATCCATAAGCAGAACTTCAGGTTTTACAGCAAGAGCTCTAGCAATACACAATCGCTGCTGCTGTCCTCCAGAAATATCAAGAGCTGAATCATCCAGTCTATCTTTAACTTCATCCCATAATGCAGCTCCTCTTAAACTTTCTTCAACTATTTCGTCAAGTTTATTTTTATCTTTTAAACCATGGATTCTTGGTCCATAGGCAACATTATCATAAATAGATTTAGGAAAAGGGTTGGGTTGTTGAAAAACCATACCTACTTTTTTTCTAAGTTCCACTACATCTATTTTTTGTTGATAAATATTTTCTCCATCTAATAGTACTTTCCCATCTACTTTTGCTCCTGTAATAAGGTCATTCATTCTATTTAATGATCGCAAAAAGGTTGATTTACCACACCCTGAAGGACCAATTAAGGCAGTAACTTTATTTTTTTTGATTTCAATATTAATATTTTTAAGGGCCTGAAAATCTCCATAATAAAAATCCAGGTCCTGAACCTCCATTTTATTAGTAGCCATACAATATCTCCTTTCAATTACCATCATTATCACTTTAAATTTAGTATAGCAGCCTAATGTTAATATCCTGTTAAAATCCTGTAAAAATATCGTTAAATTAATTTTTTTCTTCTATACTAAAAGAAAAATCCTGCCTTTTAAAGCAGGAAAGTAAAGATTATTATTTAGTTTAAACTTTTTTACTTTTGTTTTTAATAGCTATAAAAGAACCAAGTAATACAAAAAAGGCACCTATCCCCTGTCTGAAATTAAATTTATCTGCAAAAAGTAAAATAGAAAGAAAAATCCCTACAATAGGTTCAAGCATACTTAAAACCGATACCTTAACAGGACTTGTTAATTTTATTGCTCTAAAAAAGGCAAGGAAACTAAACATTGTAATAATACTTATTGAAATTGCAGGAATCCAGGCCAGATAATCAAAGTTAAAATGAAGAGTATCTGTAATTAAACCAATACTTAAAAATGAAAAAGAAGCAAATAAACTGGCAAAAGCAATAGTATTAATAAGAGATATTTCATCTAAAAGGTGGTTTCCATATAAAGTATAAACTGCATAAAATATGGCAGATCCAGCTGAAAAACTAATTCCAATCAAACTTATCTCTGAAATAGCATTCCCAAAAACTAATACTAAACCAAAAGTAGCTATGATTATAGAAATTATTCCCTTTTTTGTTAACCTATCACCCAAAAACACCGAAAATATGGCGACTAAAGTTGGATATGTATAAAAAACTAAAAGTGCAAGAGAAGCTGGAATATGATTTAAAGCTGAAAAATAAAAAAAGTTTTGAAATGAATAGATAATCCCACCAAATATAAATAATTTAAATAATTCTATGTAAGTTAAATTTATTTTGCTTTTTCTAATAAAAATAAAGGAGAAAATAAATATAGCTGTTAAACTATATCTTATAAAAATCAAAGAAAATACAGTAACTCCTCCCTGATAGGCATATAATGCTAAAATAGGAAGGGTTCCAAAACCAGCTGCTGATAAAAGTGCCAGCAGTGAACCTCTAAAATTTCTACTTAAATTCATATTATCACCTATGCTTTTATTATTTAAAATATTTGAGCAGAAGGAATAACCCTCTGCCCAAATTAAGTTTTTTATTTAAATTAATATAATACTGAATTTTTAGAATAAACCGGTAATCTTACCATCTTCATCAACATCTATATCTTCTGCTGATGGTCTTTTTGGTAAACCAGGCATTGTCATTACAGGTCCTGTTAGTGGTACAAGGAATCCTGCTCCTGCTGAAAGGTTTATCTCTCTTACTGATACTGTAAATCCTTCAGGTCTACCTTTTAGTTTTGGATTATCTGAGATGGAATTCTGAGTTTTTGCCATACAGATTGGCATATCATCATAACCTAGTTCATTAAATCTTTCTATCTGTTTTTCGGCATTTGAACTAAAGTCTACTCCATCTGCTCCATATATTTCTTTTGCTATCTTTTCTATCTTATCTTTTATTGGTAATTCTTTTTCATATAGATAATGGAAGTTATTATCTCCTTCCATTGCTTTAAGTACTTTCTTTCCTAATTCTTCCCCACCTTCTCCTCCATTTGCCCATACTTCAGAGAGGGCTACTTCTGCTCCAAGTTCTTCTACTTTTTCTCTTATTAAATCTAGCTCTGCTTCTGTATCATGGGGGAAGCGGTTAATTCCTACTACCAGTGGTACTCCAAATTTCTGGACATTTTCTATATGTTTTTCTAAGTTTTCTATTCCGGCTTCAAGTGCTTCAAGATTTTCTTCTTCAAGATTATCTTTTGCTACCCCACCGTGCATCTTAAGTGCTCTTGCTGTTGCTACTATTACTGTTGCATCTGGTGTTAAATCTGCATATCTACATTTTATATTAAAGAATTTCTCTGCTCCTAAGTCAGCTCCAAATCCGGCTTCTGTTACTGTTATATCTGATAACTTCATTGCCATTTTTGTTGCCATAGCACTATTACATCCATGAGCTATATTTGCAAATGGGCCGCCATGGATAAAGGCTGGAGTATTCTCTAAAGTCTGGACTAAGTTTGGCTTTATTGCATCTTTAAGTAGGGCGGCCATTGCTCCTTCTACTTTAAGATCTCCTGCTGTTACTGCTTCTCCATCATAGTTATAGGCTACTACTATATCTGCTATCTTTCTTTTTAGTTCCATTAGATCATTTGCCAGACATAATACTGCCATTATTTCTGAAGCCACTGTGATCATAAATCCATCTTCTCTTGGTACTCCATGGGCTTTGCCACCAAGTCCTACTATTGTATTTCTTAGAGCTCTATCATTCATATCTACTACTCTTTGAAAATCTATTTGAGTTGGATCTATTCCAAGTTCATTTCCCTGTTTAATATGATTATCTATTGCTGCTGCCAGTAAGTTATGAGCAATACCTATGGCATGGATATCTCCTGTAAAGTGGAGGTTTATATCTTCCATTGGTACTACCTGAGAATAACCACCACCGGCTGCTCCACCTTTTATACCCATTGTTGGGCCTAAGGAAGGTTCACGAATTGCTATTGAGGCTTTTTTACCAAGTTTGTTTAAGGCCTGTCCTAATCCAACTGTAGTTGTTGTTTTTCCTTCTCCGGCTGGAGTAGGGGTTATGGCTGTGACTAATACTAACTTACTATCTTCTTCCTCTTCTCTTTCTTTTAAGACATCAAGTTTCACCTTGGCCTTATACTTACCATAATTCTCAATATCATCTTCACTTAATCCTAAATCACTCGCTATTTCTGTTATTGGCTGCATTTCTGCATTCTGTGCTATTTCAATATCACTTTTCATTTCATACTCACTCCTTTTTTATTTGGTTTATATTAATTAACTTTTATATTAATAAAATCCATTATATTCATTTTTAACAACAGCTGAATAAACATAATTTATCATTGAAATATAATCAAATACAGGAAGTTTTGTTTTTTCCTGTACTGCCTTTGCATAAGGAGGCAATACACTGCATTCTAATAAAAATGAAGCAATATTATCAAATTCATTAACTAACTTTTCCGCCTCCTCTACAACTTCATTTTTAATCTCAGTATAGTATAAATTACCGGTCTCTTCAATAATAGCATCATGAAAATTATCTCTTTTTTCAAGTCCATGAATAATTAATTTCTCTCTGTTTTTTATTCCAACCCTTTTTAAAAGTTCTTCATCATCTAAAGATTTACCATTTGCAGAAAGTACAGCAATTTTTTCATCTTCTGCAATTATATTTGAAATAAAGGGAACCTGCAACATACTTGATAAAAAAACTGGTACATTAAGTTCATCAGCCAATCTCTTTTGAAAAATTGCCATAAAACCACAATCTCCAGTTATTGCTCTTACCCCCTGTTTTTCTAACTTTTTAGCTGCTTTAAGCAAATCATTATAAGCACTTTCATCTTTTTTGAAAATTCTTTTTACAGTTAGTCCTTTTACTGTTTCATATCTAACTGGAAAATCATATGTTGAAGCATTACCTACATCTCCGGGTATAAAGGGAGTATAAGTATCAAGCATTAATATTCCTATTACATTACCATAACTGGTCTGTCCTTTGCGAGCCTCATATAACATAAAGGCCACCTCTTTTAAATTTATTATAATACTTAACCGTAAAATTTTTATAAAAAAGATGGGAAGTTTTTAAACTCCCCATCTTATATTATTATTAATTATTCACCATATTTTTCTTCAGCTGCTTCAATTTCTTTAATTAATTTGTCTAAAATTTCTGATCCTTCTTCCCCGACATCTTCTCTATAAGATTCCCATACATTTTTGGCTCTTTTTTCAAAAGCAGCCTGTTGTTCTTCAGTTAATTTTACTACTTCAAGAGAAGGTTTATCTTCTAACATCATATCAAGTCTTTCTTTATTTAATTCTGCCTGAAGTTCAAAGATATAATCTGTCATATTTGTAGCTGTTTCTGTAATCATATTTTGATACTCTTTAGGAAGACCATCAAAGAAATCTTTATTAATAATAACTCCGGTGATAAATGGAAGCTGTTTGGCTTCAGTTAAGTATTCCTGTTGCTCATAAAACTTCATTTCCTGGTTGGCGAAATAAGGCTGTACCTGAGCATCAATCTGGTTTAACTGCAAACCACTATAAACTTCAGAATAAGACATTCTAACTGCATTAGCTCCATATTCTTTATATGTTTCAATAAGAACTGGATCTCCCATAACTCTTATTTTTACACCTTTAAAATCAGCAGGTTCAGTTATTTTCTTATTAGATGTCCAGATTTGCCATCCCTCATGGAATACAGTAAGAAGTTTTAGTCCTTTATCATTGTAAATACCAGATAAATCATTGTAAATAGCATCACTGTTGGCCATTACTTCTTTATTTACTTCCATATTATTTGACCAGAGGTAATGTAGTGAAAATAATCCTGCTTCAGGAATAGTTGTAGCAAACCAACTTGGTGTTGAAAAGGCAAATTCAATTATACCATTAATTGTCTGATCAGAAATATCACTACTACTTCCTAAAGCACCATATGGATAGATATCTATGTTAATTTCTCCATCAGATTTTTCAGCCAATCTTTCTTTAAATTCTAAAGCCCACTCATGCTGTACACTACCTTCTATTTCCTCTAATGCTATTTTCCAATTATATTTAGCTGCCTCAGCATTATCTGTAGATGCCAGACCAAAGACCATAATCAATACTAATGACAAAATAGTAATTTTTGCAACTGCTCTCATTATAAATTCCTCCCATTTTATTTTTGTTATTATTCTTCTCTACTACTTTTTAACTTATTTAGAAGTTAAACTACTTCTACAACACCTCCTTTATTAAGCTATTTTTATATAACAAACTTTTATTTTAAATAATTCAAGGCACTTCTAACATGCATTTCCACTCCCGTTTTTAATGTATCTTCATCTATATCAAATTTTGGATGATGATGAGCATAATCTGTACCTTTTTCCTTATTACCTGTTCCAATAAAATAGAATGTACTGGGAACTGCATCAGAAAACTCACCAAAATCTTCTCCAGCCAAATTAGTATAATCAACAATTTTATCTCTATCATCTAATACTTCTAAAGCTGTTTCCTGAGCTTTTTTTACCATTTCACTATTATTATAAACAGGTGGACTTTCAACAATATATTCGATATCATAATCTGCATTATGAGTATTACAAACATTTTCAACTATTCTTTCAAATCTTTTTTTAGGCTGGGCTGGATTTTCTTCTATATCACGATATAAATATCTGATAGTTCCTCTTAATTCAGCCTCTTCTGGAATAATATTGGTAGCTGTTCCTGCTTTGACCTCCCCAAACATGATAGTAGTTGGTTTTAAGGGATCAATTTCTCTCGTCTGAATTGATTGGACTGTCTGAATAAGATCACTGGCTGTTAAAATTGGATCTACAGCCTGTTGAGGAGCAGAAGTATGACCACCCTTTCCTTTTATATCAACTTCAAACTCATATAATCCTCCCATTACGGCACCTTCAGAAATGGCTATTTTACCACTTTCTATAGGTGTCCAGAGATGAATACCAAATGCTCCATCTACATCAGGGTCTTCTAATACCCCTTCATCAATCATCATTTTAGCGGCAGCTGTTTCTTCATTAGGCTGAAAAACAAACTTAATATTTCCCTTAATTTGATCTTTATATTCTGAAAGAATTTTAGCTGCTACTAAAAGCATAGCAGTATGGCCATCATGACCACAGGCATGCATTAAACCTGGTACTGCTGATTTATAAGTAAAATCATTTTGTTCCTGTATCGGTAGGGCATCCATATCAGCTCTTAACATTAAAGTTTTTCCTGGTTTATTACCACGTAAAATACCAACAACTCCCGTTTTAGCAATATTGGTTTCTACTTCCAGACCAAGATCTTCTAGATATCCTGCTACCTTTTTAGCTGTCCTAAATTCCTTGAATCCTAATTCAGGATGCTTATGAAAATCCCTTCTCAATCTAATAAGTTCATCTTCTAAATTCAATACCTTTTCTTTAATATCCATTAACTTCAGACCTCCTAAACTCTATTAATATCCAAATGCTAAATCACGTAAGAATAGTGCAATTTGAGGGAAGAAAATAAGTAAAGCTGAAACTGAAACTAACATCATAATAAATACAGGTGTCTTCTTTATAACCTGGAAATATGGACGTTTAAATACAGCTATTGCCGTAAATATGTCACAACCAAACGGTGGAGTTGCCGAACCAACAGCTGCCTGTAAAGTTACCATTGTACCAACTAATACTGGATCAATACCCAATCTCTGAACAACAGGTTGAAAAATCGGAGTTAAAACCATAATTACGACTATTGGATCAACGAACATACAACCTATGAAAAAGGCTACTGCTATTACAAATAATACCCAGACTTGAGTGGGATCAGTACCAATTATAGGTGGTAAAATTTGCTGTGGAATTCGAGCAAATGAAATTAACCAGGAAAATGCAACACCTGATCCAACAAGAATAAATACTACACCGGTAACAAGACCGGTAGAAAGAGCAATTTCTTTTAAATCTTTCAATTTTACATTTCTGTAAATTAGAATTTCTACAAAAGCTGCATATAATACTGAAGCTGCAGCTGCCTCTGTTGGACTAAAAAACCCTGAATAAATACCACCAATAATTATTACAGGAAAACCAAAAGGAACTGCTGCTCTTTTGGTAGTTTCCCATCTCTGGGACCAGCTTGATTTTTCCTGAGGATTTATTCCTTTTGCTCTTGCATAAAAATAACTATAAATAGCAAACATAGCTAAAATTAATAGCCCAGGTCCAATACCTGCTATAAATAATTCACCAATAGAAGTCCCACTTACAACACCATAAACAATCATTCCAATACTTGGTGGAATAAGTAAAGCTATATCACTTGAGTTTATAATAAGTGCAGTTGTAAAAGAATCATCATATCCAGCTCTTAAAAGGTGAGGCCTCATTGTACCACCAATAGCCACAACTGTTGCCTGAGTTGAACCTGATATTGCCCCAAAAATGGTACAGGCGGCAGCTGTAGTAATTGCAAGTCCTCCACGTATATGACCAACAAATTCTTTTACAAAATCTACA